>Ga0315315_10002754_pt1 | contig 16095 bp, 12 predicted proteins | sample M140m3416metaG_FD_203699 | JGI IMG/M metagenome (GOLD analysis project Ga0315315, IMG submission 203699) | Ammonia-oxidizing marine archaeal communities from Monterey Bay, California, United States - M1 40m 3416 | ecosystem: Environmental > Aquatic > Marine > Intertidal zone | place: USA...
TAGGATGAATTTCATCTAGCCAGGCATAACCCATACTGTTCCAGATTCTTCTACAAATCTGTCCATTAACCTTTAACTCATAAAAATTCTCATTTTCAGGTGTCCATTTATCACCTTTCCAAGTCCACAGACTATAAAGATATTCAGTTAGTTCCTTTTCCTCTTCAGATAAAGTTATTGGGTCCTTAAGGGACTTTTCCCAAGCTTCTTCAAAATTATCCAACGCTAAGTAATGTTCTTCCCAATCATAAATTGTTGTCGAAGTTGTAGTCGTATTATTTACAATCTTTTGAGTAGTAGATGATACCGTTTCTACATTTTCGATGCTCACTTGATTAGAAGTACAACTTATAAAAATAACTATAAAAATTAATTTTTTCATACAAACATCATACTTAGGTCTTGTGGTCCATAATGTGTTGGACATTTATAATAGTATCTATCTCCATTTGAATCTCTATTTGTAGTAATAGCCCAAGAGCCTCCAGTTTACTAAATCATAATTAAGGACTTCCAGGTAAAGATTCGCATGGCTTTTCATCATCATCACCATCTAATCCAGCAATATCACCATAATGTGGAAAATATACATCGAACCATGTTTTAGCTTCTTGATATGTTTCAAAATCTGAACAGTTTTTTGTATTTCCAGGATTATCAGGAATTGTAGTTGTTGAAGTTGGTATGGTTGTTGTTGTCGTCGTTGTAGTAGTCGTCGTTGTTGTTGGGGATATAGGAATGGTTACAAGTGGTTCTGGTGTTGCATCTTCATAGCTGTATCCATACGTGCATGTTGCAATCATATATATTAAAGCATCCCATTCGTCTTGTGTTACTGTTAATCCCCACGTGTCTTTTATTCGAATCCAGTCAAATGCATATTCACACCAGTATTCAGTATTTGCTGGTATCCAATCTTCTGGGCCACGTGCGCCTTTAGATCTATTTGCACCAGAATGAACTGCAATAAGGTGGTCTGAGTCTCCTAAGTAGTTTGCATACTCCTGCTTTTTTGCAAGTGTCCAACCATACCCACCAGAATCATGCACATTTTTAAGTGGTACAAAGTGATCAACATCTAGTTCTGATGCTGAGTAATAATACTCTGCTGTATATACTCCATACCATTTACCTGTAGAAACATAACATCTAGAAGGTGTTGTAAATGATACCTCTTCAAGTGTTTCATCTTGGAGTACTTCATGTCTGGTGTTTTGACAATCTCCATCGTCATCAGCCCAGTGGCTCCAGTCACCTCTATCATATTCTGGAATAGAAGCGCTTACTTCTTGTATCTCCAGCTTGGGATAACCTAAGCCTACTCCTTCACCTTTAGAGTTAGAACCAACATTGTTAAAAGAGAAGTTGCAGACTGTCCCTATCTCGAAGAACACATCACTCTCATCTGATATAGTGAAGTAGACATCATATTTTATGATTGTGTCTTTTTCATCATCAGTAATCTTTTGTGTATATACTTTTGTTTCTAGTGCTATTGGAAAAGGGAAGGTCTCTCCTTCCATTGACTTGTCAAAGTATACTCTTGAGTAATAATCGTCATTTTTCCAGTAAGAAATTCTCAAGTAGTCAACATCATAATCTCCAGCGGTAATTTCATATTTAAGCTCAATTGTCTCAACATTTACTTCATCAATTGGACAATTAGTTACAACAACTGTAGGCGGGGTAAGTTCTTTTTCACTTATAGTTGTTGATGTTACAGAAGATGCAACTGTGGTAGTTGTAGGTGTTGTTGTAGTGGAAGATGTTGTTGTAGTGGAAGATGTTGTTGTTGAAGTAATACTAGTAGTTGTAGAATTCTGAATTTTTGTAGATATAGTAGTTGTTACAAAAGTTTCTTCCACTTCTATTAATGCAATAACATCATCAGTTTCAGGCGACCCACAGGAAATTAATATAGATACCAAAAAAGAAACATATATTTTTTTGAACATAAAAATATAATAACTACTTTCTTTTTATGATATTAAATAACTACTGAATTACATCCATATTGTTTCGATTAATGGGAATGAGACGCATAAAACCGGCTGTTTCGGAAAATTCAGTTATAGTGATTTCACTTTTTTTTGAATCTGAATTTAGAAAACTGAACCAGTCAACAGTTGTTTTTGGTAAAAATTTTATAAAACGCCAATCAGTATTTTGTCTATCAAGTAATTCAATATTATCTGAACTAATCATTTGCATTGTGAGGTCATTCTTAGTTGCTTCTACAATTTTTTCTAACGGCTCTTTAATAATTGAGTCACTCTTCCATATTTCAGCACGTAAAGATTCTTTTTCTTTATTGCTTTCTGAATTACTCAAATTATCAATCTCTAAAATTCCTTTAATCTTAATGCTAGATATATATTGCTTCAGATTATTTTGAAACTCTTCTGAAACTTTTTGAGAGAACTGTTCAGGTGTGCGTCCAAAAAGTTTTGAGAGATTGTTGTTGGAGGAACTGGAAAGGATTTCGATTATTTCATTTCTGGATATACTTACTACACGTTCGAACATACCCTGGCTCTGGACTTGAGAAATTGGTGTCACTTTTTGAACATATTTTGGATTCACAAGTTCAGAACTTTTATCTTCCAATCCATCAAGTTCAACCTGTAGGTTAAGAAATGTGTCTTGAGAACTTTCTACAAATTCTTGAATGTCGTCTATTAGCTTCTTGTATAAAAGTAAACGTTCTTTTAAGTTGTTTCTCAATTGACCAAATTTAATATCATTTAGAACTATATTTTCAATGTTTTGTTTTAATTTTTTTGTAACATTTTCAAGTTGCTTTAAGCCTAGATTGTTACCCCAGCTTCTAATTTGTACATTTGTGTAAAAAAGAATAAAAATACTTAGGACTGTTAAGAGAACGTAAACAATAAGAGGAATTAGTAATGATAGGGTTCCATACAGCAACCTATTAGCATTTTGCACTTTCTGGTTGTAGGACCTCACAGCATCGTTATGTTCATTAACAAATTGATTGTATTCATTCACACTTATTAATCCATTATTAAAGTCTGATTTCTTTTGTTCTAATAATTCTCTATATTGTGAAAGCTCGTCATAGTCAAAATACAAATCTGCTTCCGCAGTCGGCAAAGCAGACCTGCATATTTGTGCAGTTAAATTTCCCTCATCTTGATCAAGAACAAATTGTTGCAAAAATTCCAGGTTACTATACTCTGACAAATCGTAACCAAGTGCTTCGGTGCATTTGTCTCGTGCAGCTCCTACTTGAATATTTGCGAAAACTAAACCAGTGATAACCAATGATGCAAGTATAAAATTTCTAGTTACAAGTAACTTTGTCCACAGCCCTCCTAGTAGTGAGGATAAAAGTTTAGGCATATGGTTTTTTACATCTGAAATATTCCTAAATATTGCTGCATTTTTTACCTCTTTAACTTTTTCAACTATTTCATCATTATTTTTTGGTGTCAAATTTTCTATTTCGTTTTCCAGATTTGGAATTAAAGCTTCAAAAGAGTACCCATTTTTTAAGTTTTGAAGAATTTCTCTCCAGCTTGATTCAACAATAGCATCCTGCTGTGTTTCAAACTCTGAGGATTTGTTAGTAATGTTTATTCCTATCTCTAAAAGTTTATTAATATCTTCATTGTTTAAACCAGACAAAGCTTCAACGCTTGAAAGCTTTTCTGCTAATTCATCAATTTTGCCAGTTAAATAGTCCGCTATCTCATTTAACTCTTCATCATATTTATGAAGTGGCAATTGAGCTCTTTTGAGCATGTTTTTATAAGCTGAAGTATTTTTCTCTTTAGTAATTCCAAAGAGATAAAGTAGCTTTCTTTGTGTCTTTATAATTTCCTCGATATTTTCAGATAAAAGACCTTTTTCCTCAATAAAATCAGAGCCTTGAAGATCGCTGCCAATTATTGTCTCTGAAGGTTTGTTAAAAATGATTGCAGGTAAATTTGCTGGATTTACATTTCCTGTAATTGAGTTGATAGCCTTAAAGAATACGTCGTAATTATCTTTTTCATCTCCAAATCCTACTCTTAGTTTCTTATAACCGGGAATATATACCTTTTGATCTGTTGTATTTTCAATGCAGTCGTGAAATACCTCAGGTATTTTAAGAATTTCTATAAATTCGTTTAATGCTAACCTGCCCTCTGGATCTCTATCCCAGCTTCCAATTGCTCTTGGAATTGCCTGTCCGTCTATCTCTAATCCTTTTGAATCAGGAACCCATAATATTCTCAAATTTGGTTTCTGAATTTCTTGGGATAATACTACTGTCGGCCTTTCATCCTTAGGGCTATCATCAACAAATAGAGTGATAAATTTTAGTGGATAAGGTGTTTCTTGAAACTTATTAAGTACATTAAATGACTCTGGTTTTCTCTTCCTAAATAAACCATTCATTTTTAAAATAATGTAAAAAGGTGAAGTAGAACCAGTAGTATCTCCAGAATCTTGAGATAGTAGGATATCATTTATTGAGTTTGATTCAATTTTTGCCAAATCATCACCATTAGTGAGATCAAAATACAGGGTTGAATATTCCATTAACTACTGTGAAAATTTATTAAAGCACCGATGCTGTTGAAGGTTGTTCCGTCTGCTTCTTCTTCTTCTACGACGGGTGATTCTAAAATATAATCAATATCATTCTTCCAGAAATCTAAACCTTGTTTATAACCATATATCACAGCCCTAGGGTTGTCTCCTTTGTCTAATTTCTTAGTTAAGTCTTTAATTTCTTTTTCCCTTAGATCGTTAAGTAGCAAATTAAAAGCTTTATCTGGCTTTGGAGGCTTACCTTGTTTGAAAAATTTAGGTATTTCATTGCCTTCAACTCCCCCAATAAAGTATCTAAATAAAGAGATTTCAGAGTTACTTGCACTAAATTGAAATTTTAAAAGAGAGTCAGCAAATGTAGGAATTGGAGAGTTGGTTAGATTTTCTACCATGGGGACTCGCATTTCTTCAGCATTTTCAGAGCTCTTGTAAACAAAGGATGTTATATTGCTAAAATCTTCCAATTTTTTTACTGGTCCACTATCTGTGTGGAATTGACCTTGCCCTGTATACAAACTGAGAAACAATCTAACAAGAGACCTTCTTTCATCAAGTTTATTACCAATTATTCTAGAAAATGAAGAGCCAAGTCTTCTTCTCCATGGAAGTTTGTCGACACCTGCTGCTGTTAAATCACTCTCGTATGTTAAATGCAAAGTCTCGAATGTTTCGTCGTTACCTAAAATTCCGTGGGACATAATTGTATAAGCTACAACAATTGAATTTCCTTGAGAAACTTCCCAGTCCCACTTTAAACTTTTAACAGCCTGGAGAGCGCCTCCATTTAATAATTGTTTTTTAATCCATTGCTCAATTTGCTCATCTCTAATGTCTGCAGGGTAAGTTACTCTAACAACCGGATTTGCTTCTCCATCTGAATTTTCATATTTTGTATTATTCGGTAAACCTCCTGGACCAATTAAACTTCCAAGTTGAAGTACTAACTCATCAATTGAAGATTTCATAATTTCATCTACATTGTCTATATCTTTTAATTGATTTAATATTGTTTTTAAATCAGGAACAAGGGGTTTTGCTTCTAATTCATCATTAAAATAATTTCGTACTCCAGTGTTTAACATTTGAGCAACTGTGCCTTCAATTGTGTCGACAAGTTTTACTCCAAATTTTTCAATTGACTCAGATGCAACATTCCAAACATCATTCCATGTACTTGAAGATGAATTAATAATCTTTGTCAATTTTTCAATATCGCTTAAACCTACTAAAGAAGGTTCTTCTTCAAAGTCACTTTTAAGTGAATTAAATACCTGGGTTAAATCACCTACTTGGGGTAAAAATTCTTTTACTAGTTGACCCTGACCTTCCAGTTTGACTTTTGCAAGGGTAAGTTGCTGGGCTTGTTCTGAATTCCAGTCTGAAATACTCTGTCTAATATTATTTACATTTCTGGTCCACGAACTTAAAACATTTGTTTGAAATAATGCGTCATTTAATAGAGCTCTTGACCAAATATAAGGTAAGCGGTTGTTCTTAAAATCTTTTTCTATAGCTGAGTACCAACTTTCAAAATTTTTCCTAGATAATCTTGCTGGTATTTTAAACCTGTCTCTTGGTTCTGCTATGTTTGTAAACTCATTGAGAATTGCCAGTACCGAATTATTCTGATCTGTCTGTGTCCCCACTAAAGCTCTTAAGATTGCAAATATATCTGAATCATTATTCTGTTGGGTTACATCATTAATTACTTTATTAACTGATAGATTTGCAAGTCTATTAGAAACTTCAGTTTTAACTTTGGATTCAATTTCAGTTAATAGATTTTGATAAGTTAAAATCACCTTTCTTGCTAATTCCTTTGCATCTTTTGAGCTTCCAGGCTTTTTTGGACTATTTGGTAATTTTATTCCCTCAGGGATCAAATTTTCATTTTTTGTAAAATCTAATTTAGTAGTTTTTAAAATTAGATTAATTAATTCTGACCTATCTTCGTTTTTATAAAGTGCTTCATTAGATGCAGTATTTATAGAGTCAGCAACAAAATAAGATGTTACTAAATTACTTATATTTTCAACTGGAATTGATAGTCTTGCTCCTACTGCAGGGGAGAGTGGTTTCAATCCTGGTCCGGAGGAATCTGGTCTTCTGAGTTCTGGCCTATTAATTAAATCAGAAAAGAATGTAAATGCATCTGTTGAACCTTCATCTTTTTTTAAATCCCCTCCAATATTTGTCAAACAAAATGCTGCAATTGATTTATACATATCAGTTAAGCTTGCATTTGGACCTTTAGTAAACAAAAATGCATTAGAAATAGCTCTTTTTTTAGTCTGTATACCACCAATTCTTATCTTTAAATCTCCTGGATAGGACTGTATGAAATTATTTTCAATCTCTTCTTTTGGTGCATTTTGTTGATCAACTAACTGAGCTAAGTCTGAAATAGCAAATCCTGCATTTAGTTTGGAGAATCTTACCTGATTAGCTAACTGCTCTTCTTCAAATGCTTGTGGCATTAAAACTAATGGAAAAATGTATGTTGTCAACGAAGGAAGCTCTCTTCTTATCTTTTCCTCGAGTAAATGTAAAATATCGTAATAAATTCCTGTCCCTGTTCCTCCAGCAACTGAAAATGCAACATAAATATACAAATCTGGAGCAACACCTCCAGATGGTCCAAGAGTACTTAATCCCTTTGCTTGAGATATATTATTAACAGCCTTATCAAAATTACTTAAGAAGGATTCTGCATTTGGCTGTAATGCATTAAACAAAGAGGCTCGACCAACTAATGGAAATTGGCCGGCACCAGCAGAAATAGGTGAAACATTTGGTTCACTTTCAGATTTTGGAAGCCAGCTTTTTACATCTTCTGGCATTATAGATCTCAAGCCTTGTGCAATTGAACCATAAGATTGTGCTACTGATAAATCTGAGATTTGAGTGGCGGTTTGAAAGTATATATCATCATTTTTAGACTGAAAAGCACTTCTGTGTTTTGCAATTGCTGACGAGTCAGTGTCTATGAGAACTGTCTGAATGTATTGAGGAAGCTCAAATGGTCTCAGTTCTAACTCCGGATGCTTTCTGGTCAAGAATGTGCCATCAGGACCACACATCTCTTTTCGAATCATGCTTTCAAGTTCAATAGTAGCGTTGATTCCAGTGCCACCTAAACCGACAAATAAAAGCCTTTGATTTACTTCTAATGCCATCTAGAACCTCTATTAATCAAACATTCCAAAGTCATCATCCTCATCATCGTAAATTCCAAAATCATCTTCTGTTTCATCAGGAATAAATTTAGCAATGTATTCATCATAAATAATAATTTCAACTTCATCTACTGATTTTTCAACTTGTTCTTCAAATTTGAGTTGGAAGTTTTGTGCTGGCTTATCTTCCCAGAATTTCAATCCCCTTCTGTCTAATGACTCTAAACTCAAAACACTTACTGATGAGCTATCCCCCTCACTAATTTCTATTCCTCTATCAGATTTTGAAACATCAAAATATTCTTTAACAGTTCCTCCGTAAATAACTAAATTTGACAAATTTGAAGAATTTTTCATTCCGTGAGACAAGGTACCTGGAGGTAGGTCTCTCTTCCTTGAAGTGAGGTAACCTAGAATTAAACCAAGCAAAACAATTAATATTATTAGAAGCCATGGGATTTCATTTTCTTCAACTTCAGTCTCTTCAGTTGGCTCTTCTTGGATAACTGTGGTTTCAGTTACAAGTGGCTCTAAAACAAAGTCAGCATCCTCGTTTTGGATGTATTGAAGCCATTTGAAACCATCTGCAAATAAAAATTCGCTATAAATTGGGTTAATTTGAATGCTTGTTGGTCCGCTTCCAAGGTCTGTGTTTCTAAATAATTGAATTGATAAACTATCTTTAAAAAAACTACCTCGTTCTTTGACATTAAAATTATCTATTAAAAAATCAAAAGATACTGAATCAACAGCTTCATTCAAGTCATTTGCTCCCTGTCTAGTAGGAATTAGTTGAAACGTACAGTTTTCAAACCCATTTTTAAAAGTATTTATTTCACAATTTGTACTAATCGAAAAAGTACCGTATAAAGTAATATCTGCAACAATAATCGATGTTGTTGTGGCTTCGGAAGAGAAAAGTGATGAAGACAATATCCAATTTCCAGATATTGGATTGACAATTTCATAACATATAATGTAGGCATCTACACATTCTCCATCAGTGTCTATCTCATAATCATTTGACAATATGTTGCCCTGGGGATCTGTTACAACAGCTTCAATTCCCGATGTGCCTTTTAAATCAACCTTAATGTTTAGTCTTTCGACTAAATCACTAACGTAATACTCTTTTGGTTCTCCTGGCTGTATAGTAATTAATGCTTTTGATTCACCGCATGTAACCTGATCCATAGCTGTGCTGATACTTATAACTAGTGGAATGATGTCACCTTGTGAAGGATAAATTCTCTCTGGTGCCTCTTCTTGACATGCTCTACGTTGAGCACTAAATGATTCCCATTTTGTTAGATCTTCTAATTTTGCATCACCAAATCCGAAAACAAATAGCTGAACATTTTCTTGCTGCATCTGAGGTTTTATATCCAAAAACCCTCTTTCAAATTCCTCTACAGCTTCTTTGGAGTTTGGGCCACTGTCTATAGGGTCTAATGCACCATCTGTTAATAAAAGAAAAACTGGGATATAGTTTTCTGAATCTACAGAAGTAATTTCTAAACCTTTTTCAAAGGCCTTAACTTGATTTGTATTGATACCAACATCTTTGGCCCTTTTATCAATGTTTGGATTGGCTCTTTTTATGGATTGTATTTGTTCTAGACAGGTAAAATATACTCTACTGTTTGATTCAATCTCAGGTATTGTAGATGTATCACAAACCTGTACTGCCTCAGAAGCAAAAGCAATAACACTTATCTTGCTAGCTTGTAACTTTTCATTATCTAGATATCTAGGAATTCTGGTAATCAACCTCTGAAGATTATCTGTATCTTCAGTGTCTAAACTGCCACTTATATCAGCTAGAACAACCAGGTGAAGTAGCTCAGAATCTTCTGCTTTTGTTGGAGATAAATTTACGGTAAAAATAGTTAAAAATATTAAGAAAGGTATTAATTTTGTTAAAAATTTAAAAAATCTATTTTTTTTCATATTAATTATAATGTTGTAACAATAATCTTAAAAACAATATTGAAATTGTAAAGCAATAAACTAAATCTGATTGAAATATTACTGAAGTTACTTAAAATTAAGTCATATGAACTTTAAAAATTTCATTATTTTAATTATTTTTACAACCTTCCTAGGTTTCTGTAATAACGAAGTATCGACTCCAGTAAATAATTTAAATGATTGCATTAAAAATATTTTAAGTCCAACTGACTACGAAAAATTTTTAAACAACGAAATAACATTAGAACCTTATGAAGATTTGATTCAAAATTGTATGAATGGCAATTTAGTAGCTACAACACTTAGCCCTGAAAAAGATGAGAGTCCGACTACTTCTGTTGATCTAAGCCCGGCTTCAACAACTAAGGTTTTAGATTCTAAAAAATTAAGAGGCTTTACAGAAGATGCGATTACTGCATCAGAAAAATGGCCAATAGTTTATAGTTTTGAAGAAATAATTGATTCTTCTACGAAATACAATGTTTCTAAAACAAAAGCTCTAATTGAGTCTTCAAAAGTTGAAACTATTCAAATGATTTTTTCAAATTGTGAATCTAATGAAGTCAAGTTTAGTGATGTTGTTTTACAACAAAAGGAAGAAGTTGAGTTTATAAATAAAGATTGTAGAAAAGGAATTAGTTTAAATTCATTTAAATATCTAATAGTCAAAAATCTAAACTATGAAATAGCACTTTATGGCGATGGTTCTTTTATAAATCTAAAATCAGAAGAACGTGGTTGTTGTCATACCTTAAATTTATTAAATCTAATTTCAGAACATACAAAAAATATTAATACTTTTTTCTCAACAACTACTACCACTACTACTACCACTACTACCACTACTATTCCCTATCCTCCATCAGTATCCTTTGATTCTTGTCCTTCTATCGTCAAGCCTGGGGAAACAATACTCTACAGCTATAGAGTCGGTGGTCCATCTTCAAAAGTAACCTCTATAAAATTTTCAATACTATTAAATTCGGAAATTGTTGTTGAAGAATTCATAGAAAATAATATTAATTTGAATTTACCTTTGGAATCACAAGAGGTTAAATATACGTACGAATACCTCGTGCCTGACCAAGAAAATGCTGAGAATATTAGCTTTTCCGTTTACGCAATAAATGAGCGTGGTAATCCTTATGAATTAAGTTGCAATTCACAAGTAGATATCCCAGAAAAAATTGCACCAGACTTAGGAACATTAGAAGTATATGGAAGTTACGATTGGGATGGTTATGATGGAAAATATGCACCCCACCAGAGTACTGGTTACCTGCCAGATAGAACTTTTAGAGTAAGGACGTATCTACTTAATGAAGATAGCTTAAAATCTATACAATTTACACTAACGCCCCATGAAGCTATCGGAACAATATTCTTAACTTGTGATTTAAGTTTTGATCAAAATACAATTTATCCCTCAGGGTATGCAATAACATGTGTAGTTGATTATCCAAATAACGAAGTGAAAAGATTTGTTCCCTACAACAAAACTAGTAGGCAATGGCAAGGGTGGTATAGATTGGATATCAGGCTTGAAGATGTAAATGGCAACATAAATAATCTTCAATATTGTAAAGCCCTAAGAGTTGTTGGTGGGTATCAGTACTTATATTCCGATAATGTAACATATAATTACTATGGGTACAGCTATCAAAGGTGGACAGAAGTTTTGAGAAACAAAGGACAGTGCTAATGGGTGTTGATGACTTTTTTGATGATGAATTTTTAGATTTTGATTCTGATGATGATTTTGAAGAATTTGAAAAATCAAAAAGTTTTATTTCTATATTTAATAACTTCGTAGATGGATTAACGCCAAAACACTTTATGGTTTTGGGGGGAGTAGTTGTATCTTTATTTATAATTTATTTCGCTAACTATAGATTTGAAGCATCAAGTGACAGCAGTTTAATAGAAGAGGATTTGACTGTAGAAAATACTACTTCTTCACCTACTACAGTTGCAGCCCCTACAACTACTACTACAGTTGCAGCCCCTACAACTACTACTACAGTTGCAGCCCCTACAACTACTACTACAGTGGTAAACAATGAAGTGTCTACCACAAACCCACTCCAGTCAACTGTAATGGTTGCATTGCCGGATTGTGGGTATCTAGGTTCTGGAACTATTATTTCAAAGTTAGGATTTATTCTGACTAATGAACACGTAATTGCTGATGACGGTACCTTTTGTAATAATTCTATAGTAATTTTGACTTCGGAATCTGGAGACAAAGACCCCGTCCCTCAATATGTTGCAGAAATTGTTGCGCAAAATGTTAGTTTAGACATAGCTATTTTAGAAATAACTGGGATGTATGATGGAAGTCCATTACCGAAATCATTTAGAAATATGTGTATTGGTGATTCTAACTCCGTTTCCCAAGGTGATGATTTATTAATATGGGGCTACCCAGATGTACGGTTGTCAAACTTTGAAAATCCTGGAAGAATAGACGTTAGCCAAGGCTTCGTATCTGGTTTTGATGCTGAAGCTGGATTATCTGAAAAAGCTTGGATCTCACTTTCATCAACAATATCTTCTGGAAATTCAGGTGGTGGAGCCTACAACGAATTAGGACAACTAGTTGGAGTTACTACAGCAGTACTTCAAGGAAATTTTAGCTCAAGAGGACTGCTTAGGCCCATCAATTTAGTTTTAGAATACTTTGATTCTTTTTATTTTGAATCATGCAAATAATCTAGAACAAAGTGCTATCCATACAAAGATAGAGAGCGTAGTTTTATTTACCATTATGTGTTTCGACCCATTTGTTTATTGCTTTTGCGAGCTTCTCACCTCCAATATGAGATGGCTCAATAGGGTTAGCGTAGTCTTCAGGAGAGACAAAAATATTTCGTAGCTCCAGGATTTCAGTATTAAACATGTTGTGAGTTTTGTAGACACTATCGTTAAATAATGAGAGCATTGCACGTGATGATATAGCAATATCATCATACATTACAGATCCTTCTAGATTTCCTTCATATACAGTGCATAAAAGGAGATTTGCCCTGCTAGTGGTCTGTAATTGCGATACAATGCTCTCGTATTTTTGCGTGATAGGAGCAATGAGTGACTGACATCTTTCTAAAACCTGATTTGGTGTGTATTTAAAATCCTCCAGTAAGAAACCTATTTCGTTTAATAAATCATTTCCACCAATAGATAAAACTATGTGGGATGTACCAAAAGGAATGGCCTGAATTTGTGAGTTTATTACGTCATCTGTGGTTGCACCATCTAAAGCTAATTGCATAACTGGTGTTTCTGTTTTAGATTTTATATGCTCAAGAACAGATAACTCACCATCTAAAACATATGTCTTGTTGTCAATAATGCTGTCACCTAAAAGAACTAATTCTTTACTCAATGTGACCACCCTGGTTGTTGTTTCCATTTACGAATATGTCGTTTAATGGTCTCTTTCCATATGTCTCTATGTTTTTTTAAGTCAAAAAGGAGCTTCGTCATTTTCTAATCCCTGTTGTCTTGAGTACTCGTTTGAAAAATTGCTTACTTCCAGATTGATAAAGTACTCTAACGCCTCATCAGCATTTGCTTCTTCGAGTAAGTAATATGATTCAAAATTTGTAATTGCTTGATCTATTTCTGATACTGTATCTTTTTTTATAAATGGATTTAATATAAGTTCCAATTTCGAGTTATTAACAGTATCAAATTTTCTAATAGTCTCTTTCTCTACCTTAAGAACTTTATCTAAAGCAGATAAAAATCGATCGATATCTTTTCTTGAAAGCTGAGCAATAGAAAGAGCTGAGGCCACTCTCCAGTTAAAAGGCTGATGGGAAGATGTTAGTTTTTCATAAAATCCTTCTCTCATATTTGCTCTGATCTTGTTAAGACTATTTTTGATGGTACGATTTTTGTACTCGTATGGACTGTCAATTCTTCTTAAAACTCGAGTTAAAAATAAAGTGAACATAAAAAGCACTAACACCATAAAAATTAAAAATATGTTCAGTACGGTTTGGTCTTGCATTTATTCATCCTCCTGATTTAACTGGCTGATTATTTCATCAAATTTTTCATCTGTTGCATTTGATAATTGTGCTTCGAGTTTCGAATCATAATCGACTGCCAATGAGTCAATAAATGGCTTTATCTTGACTAATGCTTTTTTAAATGCTTCTTCAAAGTCTTCGCTTCTTGGGAAATAGGGTTGAAGTAGGGAAGCAAGGCATTGAAGAGTCCCATACATTGTTGCTTCAATGACACTGAGTGCCTGTTGTTCAAAGATTATATTACTGTTGTGAGCTATTTCATTTTCATCTAGCTCAGGTAATGTCTCTTTTACTAACTGTATTACTGAACGAGGGTCAACGATAGCAAGTGATAAAGATTTAGATGCCTTACTAAGCACTGGAAATGCAGTGTCAATATTTATATCTAAATCTATTTCAATAATTCCGGCTTTATTATTAGCTACAAACTCCCAGTATTTATCTAACAAAACTGGGGTGTGTTCTGTAGCTCTTTGTTTAATGGGTTTATTTGAATTCATCTCACTCTCCTCTAACATTTACAATTTCCACTTGATGTTGGGATATGTCCGCATGCTGTACAGTTATGTATCGAAGATGTACTAAAGCCTAAAGCTTTAGAAGCAACCTCATTTAGTTTAAGTTCTTCTATAAATTTTTTATTGTAAGAATCAACCAAATCATTAAGTTTTTGCTCTCTTCTGGCGCGATGGATTTTAGCTTGCTTAACATCCAAAGCTCTTGATTGTTTTTCAATATAAAAAATAAGTCCCTCAGCGTCTTTAAACTCTTTAATTTTTTTATCAGTAAGAATAAGTTCTAAATTACTTAGTTTTCTTGTTTTGAAAATTTGAAAGCTTAGTGACACTTTTAATAATTCAATGTATGGGATTGCTTTGTTGCTTTGAGACACTTTTTTTACAAATTCAGTGTTGGTCATTTTATTTATCCAAAACCAAGTCTGCAAACAATTTGGAAAGTGTATTTCTGCCTGCTCCGGAGCTGTATGCACCAGCGCCCCCTGAAGAACCAGATAGCCAAAACTCTAGGCCATCTACGTCCTCACCTTCCATATTTCTATCTTCAAATTTTCTCATTTTTGAAAAGTATTTAACCCAAACATCGACACTATCAATATTTAGTCGATCTTCGTCATTAAAGGTTTTGTTGTTTTCAAAAAGAATATCTGTGTATATCTTAACAACAAGTCGATTGACTACAGTTACTCCAATAGCTTTTTGTATTGAGTATTTCTTTTTATCAGTAGAGTTAAATATTTCTGGAAAGACTTTTTCAATAGCCTCCCAAGTTATTTTCAATAAAGAAATTTTTTCTTTTTTACTTAACCTTGCTAGCACTTCTTGACTAAACATTTCATAACATGAGCGAACTATGGCACTACTTGGGCATACATTTGCTGGTTGATTTGGCCACTGAATTTTATCTTTCCATTGTGGTGTTTCAGCTAGCTCATAAACTAAATCATCAACTTCAGCAAGAAGCGGATCGCCGTCATGAAACTCTGGAGCATATCTAGTAAGATAAGCATCCATTTCAAGCCTGTTACCTGTGGGAATGCTTTTAGCATTATTATTAACATCAAAAAATGTATTTACTTCCTCAACGATGTCAGCTCCCCAGTACATAACAATATTTACTAACTGCTCACCTACTTCTTCTTGAGTTTTACCAAATTCTTCCGCATTTTCAAAAAACTCAATCCAAGCACTTGCTCTATGAAATCCGTCAGTTCCTATTATTTCTTCTGGTGCATCAACTTCGCATATTCCTTTAGAATCAAATTCTAATTTCTCTTTGGGTTTTCTTACATTTACTACAATAGATGTTGCAACAATCAGACCCTCACCTAACCTTCCAACTAATTTTTTAATCCTTGGTTTTTTAGCTGCTCTTTGGTACCCACCAGTTTCGCCCATTCTTCCTAATGTTGGGTCATAGATATCAACTTTGAAAATTTCAGCAAGTTTTTTAATAGGAATTGCTGTAGTAACAGTTTGAGTTCCATAGTGAGATATTGGCCCTTTTTGCAATTGTAATTTCATTATTCTGTACCTCCGTTAATAAATGAATGAATAATTCTTTTCTTTTTTCTCAAATAATCTAGATTATTTTTGGTAAATTGTGAATCTTTTTCATCGAGATTTCCAGAAATCAATAGTTGATTATTATAAATAATTTGTTCTGATGTTCTATCAAGCTCATTAAAAAAGACAGAAAACAATGCAATTTTTTTCTCATTATTTGAGAATACCACATTCTTTTGTTTTACATTCTTAAAATTCACATACTTAAGGTACCACATTCATAGAATAATTGTCAAATTTTTTAAAAATATTTTTTAACGTTTTTGG
>Ga0315315_10002755_pt1 | contig 16093 bp, 10 predicted proteins | sample M140m3416metaG_FD_203699 | JGI IMG/M metagenome (GOLD analysis project Ga0315315, IMG submission 203699) | Ammonia-oxidizing marine archaeal communities from Monterey Bay, California, United States - M1 40m 3416 | ecosystem: Environmental > Aquatic > Marine > Intertidal zone | place: USA...
ATAACCTTCTTGCGACACTCCGGGTTCTTCACCAGGGTTCGGACCAGCATGTTGACAGCGCCCTGATAGACGGAGAGCTGGCTGCGCAGGCCGCCGGTGGTCTGACTGAGGTCCTTGGCGGGCCGCGTCAGGGGGTTGCCGAACGCTGAGACCAGGTTGGGATCGTCTTTGGGTAGCCCAATTGCCATGGCTCGCCCGAGGACGGTATGCTTTTCGAGGGCCGGCCCGGACCTGCGGGCGTACCCCCTCCTGGCCCCCTGCGTCATGGCCGCCATCACGCGGTACATCTGGGCCTGCTGAGGGGTAGATCCCGGGGGAACCTCGGGGGGAGGAGGGACAATCTTCTCGGCCGCCTCGCTGGTGCCCTCGGCCGGAAGGAGGAAGGTGGGATGGGAGGCCACGACGGCCGCGGCTCCCTTGTGGCCAGAGCAGAGAGTGTTGAGAGCGTTGACCAGGACGAGGGGGCCGTCCATGCCGCCCTCGGGACCGGTCCCGCCCCCCTCGCTCACCGTCCGGCACTTGGCCAGGGCGTCCGAAAGGGCAGAGAGGGTTCCCCCGATGACTCCCGCGAAGGCCTCCTGGTCGATGCCTGCCAGCTCCTTGCACAGCCTGGCGTAGAAGCTGGTGCCCTTCCCCGCCACGTCCTGCGAGATGCTGCCCGCGGGGTCCATCCCGCCCCCCTTGAGGGCTGCCGCGAGCTGGGCTGGCCCGTCCACCCCCAGCTCGAACAAGTCTGGCTCGAGGAGGGAGGAGGCGGCGTATGCGACGACCTGGGACTGGATCTCGGCCAGGACGGCTGAGAGAGCGTCGTCGTGAACGTTGAGGACCAGGTCGTTGGGCGTCTGCCTCTTCTTCCTGTCCCTCCTCTCCCTACCGTCGCGGATGGTCCTGGCCTCGTCAGCCGCCCTGACATAGCACGCTCCCAGGTACGCCACCGTGCCCGGCTTCTGCAGGGGGGTCGTCCTGAGCCTTGGGCTGGAGGCCGGGAGGGAGAGGCGGGCGGCCAGGATCTCGGCGACGGACTGGACCGTGATGGCGGCCCCGTCTTCGGCATCGGTGTTCACCGGGACGCAGGCCGGGTCGGCCGGTGAGGGTGCGAGGGTGACCGCGAGGGTCCTGCGGAGGAGCGCCTCCGTCTTCTTGTGGAGCTTGCGGGCCAGGTCGGCAGCCGTGGGGGGAGACCTGGGAGCGGAGGCGGCGGCCGCCGCCACCTCGTCCTCCGCCGGTTCGGTTTGCGGGGCGGGCCGGCTCTTCTTGCTCTGCGGGCCGTCCACGTCCATCGCGGCGGGGAAGGGAGGAGTTGCGGCTGGGACAGGGGCTGGCGAGCGAGGGGCGTCCGCCATGTCCTCGTCGCGCGCACCGGCACCGGCAGGCCTCGGCGGAGGGGCGTCCACGTCCATCTTGTCGTCGCCGCCGCCCCCCTTTCCGTCTCCGCCACCGCCACCGTCCCCGCCACCGCCACCGTCCCCGCCACCGGCGCCGCCACCGGCGCCCGCGACCGCGCCTGCCGCCTTCTCCGCCGCGCCTGCCGCCTTCTCCGCCGCGCCTCCGGAGCTCTGCAGGGGCGCGATCCTGGCCAGTCTCCTGGCCCTCATCTCGTCCTCAGACCGGGGGTTGTCGGCGGATCCCTCCCCCGCCCCGCCGAGGTTGTTGCCTCCCCCCTCGCCCTCGCCCTCGCCCTCGCCACCGGCCCCGGCCCCGCCCCCCAGGGCCCAGGAGGCGATGTTGCCCCAGTTGCTCATTTCGGCGTTCTCGGCCACTCTGGTGTCGGGTTTGTCCTTTGGATGCCCCACTGCACGTCTCGTATGCGGGCGCGACGTGGAAGTGGATAAGTGGGCAGCAGAACTGCTGTGATTGGGGGCCCCTGCCGAGGGCCGCCGAAAAATAAATAAGATATGCGCGCGGGCGCGGGGCGTGTATATACTACTAGCTAGAGTAGCTAGTAACTAGCCAATCTCGTCAGTTGGAGAGTCTGCTGGCAGCGCCCATACTAGCTAGTCTAGTAGTATCCCCCGGAATTTTGCTGCAGCACCCCGCCGGTGTCGCATATAAGAGGGGGGCTAAAATACTGTAACTACTGTACGAGGTACTACGAGCGTAGACTAGTATGCCCATCGTCCCCCTCGTCATTGAGGAAATTGGCCTGATAATTATGCACGAAAAAACCAAGCGTCACAAAATGGGCCGCGCTCGTACAATTCCTGATCCCGGGCAATGCTGAGGCCGCATGCGCCGATCGCGCCAGATCAGCAGCCCCCCTAAAAGGAACTTCCTAAAAGGGAGGGGTGGGAGGTAGGGAGCGGCCTTCGCGACCCGACTCGCTCGGCTGACCGACCCGACCCCTCTCGATGATTCCCCGCGACTCGAATTTCGAAAGAAGGGAGCCAGCGCCAAACGGAGCAGACAGAGGCCAGGCCATCTCCAAAATTACCTCCACCACCTCCGCCACATCAGACCCCTCCATAATAACCCTCCCCCCCTTTCCCGATACTTGTGACTATGGCGAGGAGCCAGGGGTGCCGCGGGAGGCGGCCGACTCCCTGTCCCCGATCCCAGCCCCCCCCCCCGTTCATGACGGCGCAGTCCGCGGAGCGGCGGGCCCAGCACCGCCGCCGGGACGAGGGGCGGGTCCGGGACCTCCTCAGCTTCTCGGAGGACGCCGGCAGGTGTCAGGCCGCGGCGGACGGGGAGGCCAGGACGGGTCAGCAGAGGGTTCGCAATGACGCGGCGAGGAGGGAACAGGCCGAGGCCCAGCGGGTCGAGGCGGCCGAGGAGCGCGACCGGGAGCGGAGGAGGGAACTGGCCGAGGCCAGGAGAGCAAAGGCCGCCTTCCGCCTCGAGGAGGAACGCGACCAGAGGGATCGCATAGAGAGGGAGGTACGGAGGATCTGTGAGACGTCCGAGGAGCTCCGGGACCTGGAGCGGAACCTTAGAGTAGCGTACGTCAACAAGGAGCGGGCGGCACAGCACCAGGAGAAGCTCCTGCTGAGACAGAACGAGGAGGAGAGAGAGGCCGAGATGGACGAGTGGATGGAGCAGGACAGACAGAGGCAACTAGAACGAGAGGAGGAGGCAGAGAGGGAGAAGAGGAACAAGCTCGCGGCGCAGAATACCGTCCTGCAGAGGCAGATACAGGAGAATGGAGAGATGAGGGCAAGGGCGAGGGAGGAGGCCGCGCGCGACAAGGCGACCATCGATGATATCGTTTCGAGGATCAACCTGGAGGATCAATATGAGGCGATTAAGCGCAACCGAAAGAAGGAGGAGGCCATGGCCATGGTCCGACGGTTTCAGGATGAACGCGAGCACAACAGGGAGATCCTTGCGAAGGAGGAAAAGGAACAGGAGGAAAAGATCGAGGCATATAACGAATTGACGAAGCAGCGCCAACGGAAGGAGGAGGAGGAGAAGAAGCGAATTGAGACTGAGAAGACGCGTCGATGGAAGCTGGTAGTCGAAGAGACCCGCAATCAGACCCAAACCAAGGAAGAATTCGACGAGCTCCGTGACTTACTCTACCAGGAGGAAGCCGAGGCCAAGCGCAACGAGTTAGAGGAAGAACGTATCGCGATGCAGCAAAGGGGGAAGGAGGAAATGATGAGGGCCAACCAAGCACAGATAGACGCACGAAAGGAAGTGCTTGCTAGGATCGAAGAGGAAGAAAAAGAGCTTGTGAAAGAAATGATGCAGAAATTTTCGAATGACGAAGAAGATGAACGAAGGAAACTTATCTTAAGGATGGAGGCCAAGGACCGCTTTGTCGAGGATGTCAGGCAGCAGCGCCGAGAAAGAAACAGGATTTTCTTGGCCGAAAAGCAGAAGGAGGAGGAGGATTACAAGACCAGTATGTTGGAGGAGGAGTACAAAAGGAGAGTTATCGCCGAAGCTAGGAGACGACTACTCGAGAAGCACGCGGCTCAGCTCCGGCTCGACGGCGGGTTCTTACCTCCAGGCACACTGGCCAACGAAGAGGAAGCACAAATCTTGTCGCGAATGGAAGAACCGAAGAACCGAAATAAAATAGATACGAGCTCATAAGCTCAGCTTTCTATTTGCGTGCCCGCCATTGTCCCGTCCCACAAGAAAGAAGATCATCCCCTCCCGCTAATTTATATATTTTGGGGGGTTTCATGCTTTTCCTACAAACAAACATCGCCAGAATAGCATACGAGCTCGTACATCATGTCTGTATATACTCTAGGAGTACGAGCTAGTGAGTTACTATGCATACTCTAGTAGAGCTACATTGTATGCATAAGTAGCTTCCAGCAGCTGTAGCACGAATATATATATATATATATATAATATCATTCACGAAGAAACTAAATATAATCAATTCATGATTTATTTTTAATCACGCACTACACAAAACCGATTGTCAAGTGTTCGACCGCCATACCCATGGAAATACGATGAGGGACTGTCGCTTCGTCCTTCTTAGCCTCGTGTTTCTTTTTTTCGACCCTTGCAGTCCTACTCCGGCTCATTCGTTACGACCTCGCCCTCTGATCGGCGATGCATCGTCCGTCGAAGCCCTTGTCGAACGACTTCTCACTCGTGGCGCAGCCTCTCATTTCAACTTTCAAATTCAAGACGAAGATTGTGACTCAGGAGTAGCTCCGCCATGTTTTGGAATTGAGGATACAGACGATGGACGCGTGTTGATTACAGGAACGACGGCATCTGAATTGACGGCCGGTTTAGGCTGGTATCTTCGGCGATTTTGCAACATGACTATTGGCTGGCCTAGGGGTGGCGGATCCAACCTCTTCATCCCTGACCAATGGCCAGCGGTCGGTCCCAGACGCTTTTCAAGGCAGCGCAACTCGCCTTTTTCCTATCTAATGAATGTCTGCACTCACTCCTACAGCCTGGTTTGGTACTCTTGGAAAGAATGGGAAGCATTTATTGATTGGATGGCGTTGTCTGGAATCAATCTCATGCTTGCCATGACTGGACAGGAGGAGGTCCAATACAAGGTCTTTCGAAAGCTTGGCGTCGCAGACGAAAATATTCGGTCCTGGTTCAATGGCCCAGCTCTCCTAACTTGGTCTCGTGGTCAGAATGAATACGGAGGCGGCATTTTGGGCCCACTCCCGAGGTCATGGATGCGCGACCAATGGAACCTCCAGAGAAAAATATTACCCAGACTGCGATCTCTTGGTATCGTTGGCCAGCTTCCTGGCTTTCAGGGCAATGTACCGGTTCAACTGAAGACGATCTACAATGACACTAATATGACCGAGGCAGGTGCCACAGGATGGATTGACTCTCTTGACCCTTTCTTTGGAAAGATTGCTGATATGTGGATGGAGACAATTATCGCAGATTTTGGAACTGATCATTGGTATCAGTTGGACGGCTACTTTAATGGCGGAGTTCCTCCATGGTTTGCTTCGAAAGAATCTGAAACGATGTCGGAATGGCATCACCAGGTTCCTCTTCAGAGGACTGGCGTTCAAAATGAAATTGAGCGCGATTTAATGGCATTTCGACGCGCTACTTCGGCCTACACAGGGCTGAATCGCACTGATCCCAATGCGGTGTGGTCCTACCAAGGGTGGGCAATTGTTGACTGGGATAGCTTAGATGAGGCCAAAACTTTCAAAGGGTTTGCGGACAGCGTTCCTCCAGGAAAGTTTGTCGTCATTGACATGTCCCGACATGGCGAAGGAGAGTGGAAACAATTTAATGCGTCCGCATTTTTTGGAGTTAATTTTGTTTATACATCATTACACAATTTCGGTGGAACGGATGGCCTGAAGGGCGATCTCTCCGTTGTGAACAAAATTCCATTTAATGTTCCTTCGCATGCGAACGTAATCGGGACGGGTGCCACCCCAGAAGGTATTGACCAAAATACGATATACTACGAGTTTATTTTCGAGCAAAATTTTCGATCGGAGCCCGTGAAGAACGTGGCCGACCACGCGGTGGAGCGAAGTCACCGACGATATGGGTTGTCAGATAAAAACACATTCGTCGCCCAAGCTTGGATTCTCTTGACAGAAAGCGCTTATTCGACAGACCTTAGTGTTCAAGACCCCTCAGGAGTAAAAAGCTTGCCTGGTACTTCGTCATGGTTTCAAGGCGACCGGAAAACACCTCAGCCCGCCTTATGTAAAATCTACAGGGCTTGGGAAGAATTGATCAAAGCAATAGAGGATGACTCAGGTTTGAGCAATTCTGAACCATTTGTGTACGACTTGATCAATACCGGACGTGAGGTCCTTGCGAATATTGCTACACCTGCAAGCATGAACTTCTCCGACGCCTTTTCAAGGGATCTAATGGACAAATCTGATCTTATAAGGACCGGATCCTTTCATATGAATGTCCTAGAAGATTTGGACAGCCTTGTTGGAACCGACAATTCTTTTCTCTTGGGCCCATGGATAGATTCTGCAAGGAAATGGGGTACTAATAGGTATGATTGTCCATCTTCAATTCTGGGCACAGCTAATTGCGATCACTTCATGGAGTGGAATGCTCGAACTCAGATCACTACCTGGAATCCAACTTCGAAGGCTGATATCAAGATACCAGCGGGGCCAATTGACTATGCCGGCAAGCACTGGAACGGGCTCATCAAAGACTACTACGCCGAAAGGTCCCATATCACTCTTCAACAGGCTCTCCGCGACCAGGCAGTGGGCCACCCATTGAATACGACGGCGATCAATCTGCTTAGAGCCAACTTGGCCTACAACTGGACCACTTCCACGAAAAAATACCCATCGACAGGCATCGGAGATCCTAGCACTCTCTCTCGGAGCATGCACGACAAATATCGAAGCTGGTTTTCTAGCTGCACTTCTGGTAGTGGTCCTATTTCCAATATAAAGTGAAATAAAATCGGGCAACCAAACATTGAAATCTCATGACGAACCATAAGGCAACAAGGGATTGTTCATATTTTGAGCACAGTTCTTTACAGCTTTTTACTGTGCAGCGATGATACATTATTCCTTCCGTTTCTTCTTCATCCTGTCTCCACGACCGAAAGTCCCTGCGCCGCTTGGACTTTGTTTTGAATTGAAGTCACTCTCCCTCTTTCGCTTTTGCTTGGAGCTAGACTTCCCCTTCTGTCCAATCAGCTCATCACTTGTACCTTGCTCGCTTGTTTCTCGACGAGGGACAGGTTCAGCAGGAGCTGACTTCGATGCCCCCCCGGTGGAAGAAACGTCCTTTTCGTTACTCTCTCGAGCGTCAATGTTTCTCAGGGTTATCAACATTTTCCTCATCTTTTCCAGCTCCAACCGGAGTGGATCGTTCTTGCCAGCGTCCCCGCCACCAACTTTCCCGCCTAATCGCGCCGACATGTGCCGGAGCGTCCCCGTGGCCAGAGCGACGGCTGTCCGAGCCTCAGCTAAAGTGTGGTCATCTATTTTGCCGTCTTTCCCACCGCTTGAGGTACTTCCTCTCCCCTCTTCTTTCCCCACGCCATTGGCGTTTCGATCGAGCAGCTTGAGGAAGGGGATGAGATGACGCCGGATTTCTCTTAGCGCATTTCGAGTCTTTCGAAGCGGCGCCAGGTCGGCCGAAGAAGCCATTATTTCGCTAAAGCACTCGACCACAGTAGATCAAGATTGTGGTTCGAGGGAGAGAGCCAGGTGAGCGAAATGTTAAGCTGCGCCGACGTAGTTATGATAGGATGTACGAGCAGTGTAAATATATGCATAAAATAAATAATAATATAAAATGGATGGCGCGAAAGAGCGCGCGCAAAGCGCAATCGAGAATTAGAGCTAGTAACGTTTCTATTAATACCTACAGCTGTATATAGACGATTGAGTTTGGGTCCGCTTACTTACGCTTGAGTCACTCTTTTGATTGACAACACAATATGCGCATTACCGGCATCCCGAATGGCAAGTCCCGATGCCAGCCGTAGGGCTCTAGAAATCCAGCTGGAGTCCCTCCTCGGATTCGGCGAAGTGTCCGATGTATTCGACCATCTTGCCTCCATTGATACCTCCGACGATCTGCTTGACTATCTCTCGCAATTACTCGGAACTAGCGGTCAAGACGTGCAAGAGTTCGTGGCCGACTTATGTCGCTACCAGTGTGGGGAAGAGCTAGTACACATCACTGTGGAAGACGATGGCACTGCAGTTAGTGATGACGCAGGCGCGCCTGCTTCTTCTGCTGCCAACGAACAAACCAAAGGATCGCAAACGTCGTGGAAGGAACAGTTGGAGCGCGACGAGAAGGAGCGGAAGACAAGGGAGGAGAAAGCCGAAAATCAAGTGGCAGCTCTTGCTTTGGAGGAGAAGAAGTTGGTCAAGGAGCAAGCAGAAGGAGAAGAAGCAAAGAGCAACTTGAGTGGCCGCAAAAAGCTCTGCAAGACGCCAAGTAAGCCGCCAACGAGAGTCAGAGCGAAGAAAAAGTCACCAGCCCTGTCCTCCCAAGCGCAAAGCCCTTCTTCGGAAGAAACGAAAGTGGACGCTTCTGCATCATCGCTTCCTCTACGAGGAAAGGCAAAAGTTATATGTGGCTGCTTTGGTACGAGGCACAAATCTCTCACAAATTGTCTTCACTGCGGTCGAATTGCGTGTCAAAAAGAGGGCTACGGGTACTGTCCGTTTTGTGGCTACAGGATAGAGAAAACCAGGGTGAATGTCGGGGCCGGTGAGAAATTCGAGAAGGCCCTCCTCCACAAGGAGAGACTTCTCAAGTTTGACCGCGAGTTCACCAAACGGACCACTATTTTGGACGATCAGGCTGACTATTATAGCAACAGCAAATCCCAGTGGCTGGAAGAGAACGAGAGGGCTGACGCAGAAGAGAAGGATGATGATCGTCGCAAGGAATTGCACGAGAGAAAGAATCAGACGCTTAAACTTGACTTTTAGGTTGGTGGCTTTGGGATCGCATAGATTTAGAACATAATATATCAATATACTAGCTAGTATTATAGTGTCCATTTAAGAAGAAGAATTAGCTAGAGGTCTAATTTAAAAAGATGTTTTGATGAACAAAATAATAAGATGTTGTCTAGCTATGCATATGTAGGAACTACACCACGTATAGTATCTAGAGCTAATCTACATGAAGGATTCTTACTAGCTACTCTAGTACTAGAGTATCCATACTACTCGAGTAAGTAAAAAGTACTACTTGGGAGTATGCATATTATCTAGCTAGTATGCATGTATGGTATACGAGCTCCTATATTGTCGTAAATTAAATAAAAAAATTATGTACTATGCATAGAGTTTGTACAAGCTAGAGTACAACCGGTTAGTGTGCTGTAACTTGAGCTACTTGGTCTACTACTTGATGTTTATGTCGATCCATCATGTATGCATAATAATAAAGTCGTACAGTACGTGTGTATGCATATGCATACAGTGTAGAGAGTACTCTACGACTCGTAGTATGGATAATATTATCCATACTCGTACACCACGTGTACTAGTGGAGTACAACTGTGCGAGGCATACTAGCTAGTACGTACTAAGTACTAATTAGTATATTAATAGTAATATTAAGTAGTTTTTTCGACTGCTTGAACCACGTTCATGCAAAAACCATGTTGTATTTCATACTTATTTTCAACTCGCACTACTGATGGGATACTGCATGTCCAATCACATGGTGTTACATGGTGTACGAGCGTATGCATACTAACTTTTACGTGTGTGCAGTATGCATACAAAAAAATGTATGGATGTTTTGTGCTGTGTACGACATGCGGTCGATAAAAATGGGGTCCGACACTTCAACTCGTTACAATCCTGACCTCAGTAATCCCAGTCGTCGACGCCTTATCAATCCACCGAAAGCTCAGCATAGAGTTAGAAACCAACCATGCCCGTCGACAGTGCAAACGTAGGAGTGGCGTTTGGTCTGGTCATTGCCGCAGGTGCGGCAACGGCGTTGGGGGCGGCAGTCGTGTTCTTTCCCAAGTTGGTCAAGCTGGCGTCGCGACGGGTTCTTGCCGCTTCGCTCGGAATCTCTGCAGGTGTCATGCTCTATGTGTCCTTTGTCGAAATTTTACGCAAGGCCGAGGCAAGCTTCATAGACGCCGGCCACTCCGAGGAAAATGCCTACATTTTCTCGACATTGTGCTTCTTTGGAGGTGTGATCACGATGCTGGTACGTCCGCCCTATTTAAAAATCGAAGATATGCATCCGCTTCTTGGCAAATATATCATCTCGTCTTACCTGCCTTCCCTCTCCTTGTATGTTACTCTCTGACTAATTTTGCAGCTTGTCGATTTGCTAGTGAAAAAGCTGAGTGGAGAGAAACACCACCATGATCTGAACGACGAAAACCTCGAATCGAGTCCCACCTCTGATCATGGCGATGTATCGGTCGTCGTGCCCCACTGCGTCGGCTGCGCGGACGATCCCGTGGGAGAGCTCGAGGAGTGGCAGCGAAAAGCAGAGGAGGAGGACAACGAGCGCAACCGCGATCTAACGGTAGGTTCCAACCCCTCCTCGAAGGAGGAAGGGAACAACGAGGACGACTTGTTTGGAGATAATGATAACGAGGAGGGGAGCACCAGCAGCGCGTCCGAGGGGAACCCAGCAACCGGCGAGGCTGGTGCGGTGGTGGACAGCAGTCCAAGCGTGAAGGTGGAGATGGATAAGGAGGAGAACAGGAAGCTCGTGCGGATGGGCATCAGCACGGCCTTGGCGATCGGCATCCATAACTTTCCCGAGGGCCTCGCGACCTTCGTGGCCGCACTTGACGATCCCAGCGTCGGCGCGGTCCTCGCCATCGCCATCGGAATTCACAACATTCCTGAGGGGCTGTGCGTGGCCCTTCCAATCTACTACGCCACCGGCGACCGCCGCAAGGCGTTCATGTGGGCCTGCATCTCTGGCATATCGGAGCCTATCGGGGCTTTCCTGGGGTGGGCCGTTCTGGCCAGGACCATGTCCGACTCTCTTTACGCGGTCCTGTTCGGTTTCGTCGCTGGGATGATGGTCATCATCAGCACGAAGGAGCTGCTCCCGACCGCGCACCGCTACGATCCTGAAGATTCGGTGGTAACGTACTCCACGATCGTCGGTATGGTCATCATGGCGCTTTCCCTCGTTCTGTTCGTCGTCTAACTTTCGCGCGCCGTACTTTGGGAAAGTGAGGAATGCAGCTGGCTTCTCAGCGACATATCCAATATTCTAAATACAGCTATTTCATCTCATACATACCTGTAGGACGGACCCCCTCCCATAACGTCTTTGTTCTTTCTAGGCATCCATTATTGGGCGTCATATCCTGGTCTCAGGTTTGATGGATTTGTGCCTACAGGACATACTAGAGTACATACATACACCATGTAGGAGGAGACGATGCTCGATGCCTCGTACGTGCGTGGCCACGGGACGTCAATGGAAAGATGCCTTGTAGATCTACAGGCATTTCTGCCACGCAGTCTGCGGCGAAAATCCCTAAACCTAATATTCAACCCCCCCTTACACATGACATGATGTACGTACTAGCTACTCTAGCTAGTAGTACTACGAGCTTAGGAGGTATGCATAGTATCGCATATGCATATGCATATGTGTACTACGCTCGTAGTATGTACAGTATGTATGTGTCTATTTACTCTACTACGCTCGTACGCGTAGTATCCATACTAGCTAGTAGTAGTATACGAGATTACTATGCATAGCAGTTAGCCCCCGGGTACACAACATACTCTACTATGCGTACTACTCTAGAGTAGCATTATGGGTACATTACATACTCTACGAGCTCGTAGTACAAACATACATACAGGCAGGTGTTACGTGATCGTACTCTAGTAGTAGTTTTCGTCTCTTACGAAGTTTTCGCCTCTCTTGCCTCCTCCCTCCTGCCTCCTCCCTCCACACGCCTCTCCTGCTCTCCATATCCTCCACCCGACGAGCTTGGAAGGGGAGAAAAAGCCCACGAGAACCGAGCCGTGTCCTCGCCAGGGCAACCGGTCGCAGAATACCACCATGTGTCCGATCAGATCGAACTAAGCCTATTGGAGATGCCTTCGTTCCTCCGAAAGGCCGCCAGAGGCAGCGATGACGACGGGGCCGCCGCCACCGCCTTTGCCGTCCCGCAGAGGAGGAGGACGGGGAGGAGGGGCGAGGGGAGGAGGCGGGCCCGCCCGCGGCGCGTCCATCCTGCCAAGATGTGCGCCCTGCTCCTCTCGACGGCGCTGTCGCTGCTGTGGACGGCGGGCTGCGTCCTGCAGCTCTTGCGCGGAGGGCCGGCGCCGCCGCCGGCGCCGGCGGCGGGGCGGGGGCGGGGGCGAGGGCCAGGGCGCTCCTCCCTGCACGGCATGCACCGCCCCCTGGAGGCGGTGGAGCAGGCGGTGGAGGCGGAGGTGCAGGAGGTGCGAGCCTTCCTGGCGGAGGAACTAGGCGCTCTCGTCGCCCTCGCGCCCAGCGCGGTCCCGGCATCGGCCATGGACAGCCCCCTCGTAGTCTTCACCTGCATGAGGGCGGACTACCTCCGGCGGACCCTGGAGGCCGCGTGGAGGCACCATCCCGCGAACAGGGCCGGGGGAGGGAGGGCCCCCGAGGGCGGAGTCGCCATCGCCTACCCGGTCGTCATCTCGCAGGACGGGGGGGACCGGGCCGTCGCCAGGGTCGCAAGGGAGTTCGTTGGGAGGTTCCGGGGCGCGGGGGTTCCGGCCTTTCACGTGGTCCACCAGAGGAAGGCGGGCGGGACCAGGGGGACCGGAGCGTACAAGGCCCTCGCGGAGCACTTCGGCTGGGCCCTGGAACGGATCTTCTCGGGGGAGCTCTACAGGGAGGAGGGGGAGAAGGCGGGCGGGGATCCTGCTGGGCTGCCCCTCCCGCAGAGGGTCGTCATTCTCGAGGAGGACATTGAGGTGGCGCCCGACTTCTTCTCCTACCTGAACGCGATGGCTCCCCTGCTGGCGTCCGATCCGTCCCTTCTGGCGGTTTCGGGCTTCAATGACAATGGCGGGGCGGGGATGGTGGGAGATGAGAAGAGGCTGGTCCGGTCCGACTTCTTCCCGGGCCTGGGATGGATGATGCCCCGCAGGATTTGGGATGAGATTGGGCCCAAGTGGCCGGAGGGGTGGTGGGATGACTGGTTGCGCGAGCCAGAGCAGAGGAGGGGGAGGCAGACGATAAGGCCGGAGGTCTCCCGGACGTTCCACTTTGGGAAGAAGGCAGGCGCTAGCTGGAACCAGTTCGGGAAGGAGCTCCGAGATATCGAGCTGGGCGAGGCCAACGTGCGCTGGGACGAAGAGGACGTGTCCTATCTGGAGAGGGACCGCTTCCGGGTCGAGTACTACCGACTGGTCGGAGATGCCAAACGCTGCGCTTGGGACAAGGCTCTTGAGGAGGTCCAGAAGGGGAACGTTCGCGTCGAGTACGACAGCTGGGACTTGTTCGCTTGGTACGCCAAGAGGCTCTTAGGCGTCATGAACGACGAGAAGGCCGGCGTCCCGAGGACGGCGTTTGAGAATATTGTCGAGACCCGACCTCATGGAAGGGGCGGCCATCTGCTCTTCATAGCGCCACCGGAGGACGTTCTACGGAGGAATATGGGGAATGGCAAAACAATGGAAAGAGCGGCGTACGCAGAGTCCATCAGAGTGGACTCGTAAGAGTCCGAAGAGGAAAGATGGAATCGGTAGGTGTAATCCATTTAAGGGCCAGATTATTTGTGAAGGTTGAATTATTAAGCCCCCCCCCCCCGACTTTGCTCTCGAATAGTTCTGTCAGATCACTAAGGGTGAGACTCCCTACCTCCTGGCGGGCTGGGGCGACACTCCTCCCGCCCTTTGCATCTGCCTCATTATGGCGTAGAAGGCATTGTACAGCTCGGTCATGTTGCGATCGGGTTTGTACCGATTCCGTATGGCGTTTGTACGGACCAGGGACCTGATGGCGCTAAACATAGCGACGGCAGCTGCAAGGTACACCACAGGTCGTGCCACGTGCAGCGCCGCCGCCTCCTTGGCGGCATAGATGCGCTCGCACTCGGCCACGTTGCGGGACCAGAACATTTCGTCCCCGTGGTATGTGACCTGGGCGCAGACGCGGGACAGGGGCATGCCCTCCCACCCTAGGAACGAAGGGCCATTCCGGTATAGCTCCTGGAGGGGTAGATCAATAAGGACGCCCGCGAGGAGGGCGGGCAGGCCAAGGAGCAGGAATACAGCCCTCTCGGCATAACTGAAGAGGTCATACATGAGCTTCTCCAAGTCAACAAAGATGCCGATAGCTATTAGAGCGACCAAGGCAGCGACGAAATTCGGCCACTGTGGCGGAGGAGGCTTCGGAGCCCGTGGTAGGGGCAGCGGGCGGGTGAGGGATAGGACCTCTCTCTCCAGATCCTTCGCCGTCGCGAGAACATATGAGAGGGGGATGAACATGGCATTGGCCTCCCGGAACAATCCCGCGAGGGGGGGCTCCGGTGCCGGCACCTCCCCCATCCCCGCCAAAAATGTTCCACCCCCCGTAGCCGGAGTGATACCGACACCAGTTGCCTGAACGATATAGCGTCCCAGCTCCCTGACAGTTGTCTCTGATGGAACGAGGACTCGGACCACAGGGCCCGGTGCCGGAGGTCGCGAGGAACGGACGACATTGTGCTGCTTGGAAGGTTGAGACGATCCGGGGAGCTGCTGCGGTGGCGGGAGGGGGCACCGCACATTGAGGATGGCTAGCCAGGAGGTGTCGCCCACGGCCTCTGCGCGCACCTCCCTTTCGGTTCTATCAAACACAGTCGGTCCAGGAATGTCGCGCAGTTGCGGTTGTCTTCCATCTCCGGCTGCACCATCCGGCGCATTCGCAGCCGCCAACTGTGGCTGCTGGGTCACCTGAGGATGCGGCGGACGCCTGGGGGCCTCTGGCGCCCCCGGCGTGGGAGGCAGCTGTTGATGCTGTTGCTGTATGCCCTGCGACCTGGGCAAAGGGACCGCCGGTGTGCCGAGCAGCGGAGGTGGCTGCTGCTGCTGCTGCTGCTGCTGCTGCTGCTCGAAGGGTTCGGCTTCGGTTACGGGGGCAGTGTTCGGCGAGGCCTGGAGAGGCTTGGCAGGAGAGGTGCACCTCGGCGGCGGAGGAGGAAGCGGCCTCTGCCGCCTACCATCTGAGGGAGGGTCATGGTCCCTGGCCCCGCCGCCTCCGCGGAGCCGAACCGGCGCAATGCATGCAGTAGCCAACTTCTCAGCGGTCCGACCATCGGCGTCACTACTGAGAACTGCAGTGGCTGATGCATCTGCCTGCATGCCCCGGTGTCGCTTGTCTCCGTTGGGGCGCGCCATCTGTGGGAGCTTGCGACGAGGACTGGGTTCCATGGAGGTGGAGCGCACGGGGGGGGGGCACAGATGTCCGATACGATATTATATCAAATACATAAATAATATAAAATATTTTATATGGTCTTCATCCTGAGTCAAATCATTGGATTTTAATCGGTCAAAGTCGCAAGCAAGAATGAGGAAAAATACTGTAATCCTACTACTCTCGATAGCATGATCTGGATTTCAAAAAAAAAATCTAATAAAGGAATCCCTTAAAATTAAAGTACATGGTATGCATTCTAATTATGCATAGTACTTCTACGCTTGTAGTATACACTACGAGCTCGTAGAATAATAAATTTTATAATATTATTATATATCTCCTAGTTACGCTTTAGCGCTATAAACCGGCTGGGAAACGAAAAAGGGTTCCAACTCTGCGATCTCAATCCACCTCCCTATGCAGCAGTGGATGCGAGAGCGAGCTCAGTTAGTGAAAACATAATAGTAATGATATTGATCCCTCTGCTCCTTCCTTTCCAATTAGACTTCCATTTGGACTTCGCCATTGTCTTCCGGTTCCAGCTCCAGGTCCTCGTGGATGACAGTGAGATTTGAGTTGGGTCCAAAAACCATGCTGGAGTCGAGGCGCAGATCGATCGAATCGTCGTCGGTGGAGTAGCCGTAGCTGATCCCGGCCTCGTTGTGAGCCGAGGACTTTCCGGCGCCGCTTCGGCGCCTGCTTCTGGCCACGAGTAGGGCCAGGACGACCAGGACGACGGCGCCGACGGCGCAGACACCAGCGAGAGTAGCAATGCCAAATCTCGCCGGGGCGGATTCATCTTCTCCGATCCCCATGGGAGCGGTCGCCGCTGCTA
>Ga0315315_10002756_pt1 | contig 16090 bp, 13 predicted proteins | sample M140m3416metaG_FD_203699 | JGI IMG/M metagenome (GOLD analysis project Ga0315315, IMG submission 203699) | Ammonia-oxidizing marine archaeal communities from Monterey Bay, California, United States - M1 40m 3416 | ecosystem: Environmental > Aquatic > Marine > Intertidal zone | place: USA...
AACGGGTCATGCCTGTCCTCATTCCACCAAGTTTTATTTAGGTTAAATAGACTGCCTGTTGCAGGCATAAATTGCCATATTCCAACTGCACCAGATGCAGATATAGAAAAAGGATCATAATCACTTTCTATAAATGGAATCAACGCCAGCTCTAAAGGTAGGTTTTCACTTTCAAGCTTTTTAATAACATGATAAATGAAGTATTCTGATTTCATTAAGTAGCTTTCAAATATGTCAAGATTTCTTAGATGTCTATTCATAAATGAAAGAGTTTTTTTATTTAACTCAATTTTTTCATAGCTAGAATTATTCTTTAGATAATCCCAAACATTATCAATTACTTCTATTTCAGCTTCTTTCTCTATAGCAATTTCTGGTTTTGGGTCTATTTCTTTTTTATCCTGACTTAAAAGTACCTGATCTCCTTTAACATCCTGGGTAAACTCAGGTAATGAAGAGCATCCCAAAAAAGAGAAAGAGATTATGATTATTGATAATTGTTTTAGAATGAGTCTTTCCATTCTCTTACTGCCTTAAAAGTTGCTGGATTATCTCCATTAATATCATATTTTTCTAATATTAATTTTTTAATATCATCCTCGTCACATCTAAGGAATGGATTTGTTTTTATTTCAATATCAATGTTAGATGGTAGTGTAATTTTATTTTCAGACCTTAATTTTTTTACATTTGCATATCTAGCTTGAAGATCACTATTTTTAGGTTCTACCATTAAAGCAAACTTTAAATTTTGTTCAGTGTATTCATGTGCACAATAAACTTTTGTAGCTTTCGGTAAGTTTTTCAATAGCTCTAATGAATCGTACATTTGATGAGCAGTACCCTCAAAAATTCTGCCACAACCACCTGCAAATAAAGTATCACCACAAAATAAAAAAGGCTCTCCAGCGTTTTCACAATAAAATGCAATATGATCAAGCGTATGTCCAGGAACTGCTATTACGTCAAACTCTAAACCGAGAATATTAACTTTATCTCCATGCTTAACTACTTTATTGATTTCTGAAATATTATTTTTTGGACCAATAACAGGAATTTCATAATCTTTGATTAAATCTTTAAGACCACCAGTATGATCAAAATGATGGTGTGTTATCAGAACACCAATCAAATCTTTATTATGATTTTTAATATATTCACTTACTGGCATAAAATCACCTGGATCAATCACAACAGACCCTTCATTAGTTGTCAGTAACCAAATATAATTATCTGTAAATGCATTTATTGCTTTAATTTCTACCATTGGTGAATTTTAATTTAAATTTATGAAAACAGTAAATATTTATACAGATGGAGCTTGCAGAGGAAATCCTGGAATAGGTGGCTGGGGTGTTTACATAGAATATGGAGAAACTATAAAAGAGTTATACGGTGGGGAAGAGCTTACAACCAATAACAAGATGGAGCTTACTGCGGCCATAAAGGGTTTAGAAGCCCTCAATACAAAGTGCCAAGTTAATTTAATAACTGATTCAAAATATGTTATGGATGGTATAAATGGCTGGATCAATGGCTGGAAAAAAAATAATTGGAAAAATTCTCAAAAAAAAGATGTTAAAAATAAGGATTTATGGATTCAATTAGATAAATTAAATTCTCTTCATGAGGTAAAATGGTCATGGGTTAAAGGTCACTCTGGTCATTTTCAAAATGAAAAAGCCGATCAGCTAGCAAATAAAGGAATTGACACTCTATAAATGAATAAAAAATATATAATTCTCGATACAGAAACAACTGGTCTGGAAGTTCAGCAAGGCCATAAAATTATTGAAATTGGTGCAGTATTACTCAATGATAGAAGGAAGTCTGATCAACACTTTCATACATATTTAAATCCCCAAAGAATTATTGATGAGGAAGCGTCAAAAGTACATGGCATTACTAATGCTGACCTTGAGGATAAGCCATTATTTGAAGAGATTGTTGAAGAGTTTCTTGAATTCATAGATGGCTCTACATTAGTCATTCATAATGCTCCTTTTGATGTTGGTTTTTTAAACAATGAAATCAAGCTTGCATCATCAAAATTTCCTTTATTAGAAGATATATGTGAAATTGAAGATTCATTAGTCATAGCTAGGGACAAGTTTCCTGGACAGAGAAATTCGTTAGATGCACTTGCTAATAGGTTTGAAGTAACCGGGTATGACAGAAGTTTTCATGGTGCATTGCTTGATGCAAATATTTTAGCGGATGTTTATATGATGCTAACAGGGGGACAAAGCAAGTTTGAATTTTCAGAAAGCACAACAAATCTTCCAGGTATAGATAAAAATATAGCTAATGATTTAAAGCTAGAGAATATTAATCTTGTTAAATTAAAAACTAGCAATGATGATATACAAAAGCATGAATCTCGATTACTAGAGATTGCCAAAAAACATTCAATTGAAACAATCTGGAGTAAACATTGAAAGTAGTAACAAGATTTGCACCTAGCCCAACAGGAACATTACATATAGGAGGAGTAAGGACTGCCTTGTTTAACTATGTATATGCAAAAAAAATGAATGGGTTATTCCTTGTTCGAATAGAAGATACCGATAGAGAAAGATCAACTAAGGAGTTTGAAAAAAATATTCTAGATAGTTTAAATTTAATTGGACTAAGTCCTGATCTTGAGCCTATAAATCAATCAAATAGAACTGAAATCTATACTAAAGCTGCTCAAAATCTTTTTGATGAGGGAAAGGCATATTATTGCAACTGTACAAAAGAAAGATTAGATGAGATGAGAGCGGAGCAACAAGCAAATGGCAAAAAACCTCAATATGATGGAAAGTGCAGGGACTTAAATCTTAAAAAATCTGAAAATACGGTTTTAAGATTAAAGACCCCATCTTCTGGGCAGGTAATTATGAAAGATTTTGTCAGAGGAGAAATTAGTTTTAATAACGAAGAGCTAGATGATTTGATAATTTTAAGAAGCGACGGCACCCCAACTTACCATCTTTGTAATGTTGTCGATGACTTTGAGCAAAACGTAACGACAGTTATTAGGGGAGAAGACCACATATCAAATACACCAAGACAAATCCATATTCAAAAAGCTTTAGGGTATCCAGAACTTGAATATGCTCATCTTCCGCTGGTTCTTGGTGCGGATAAAAAAAGATTATCTAAAAGACATGCAGCAACAAGTCTAGAGGAATATAAAAATGAAGGTTATCTTGATTCTGCAATATTAAATACTTTAGCCAGACTTGGATGGTCAAAGGGTGAAAAAGAAGTTTTTTACCTCGAAGATCTCATAAGAGATTTTGAAATAACAGAAATTCAAAAGGCTGGAGCAATTTTTGATAAAACAAAGCTCGATTGGCTCAACTCACAACATCTAGCCAATATAGGATTAGATGAATTTAAACTTCATCTCAAACCCTTTCTTGATTCTATTGATATCGATATGAACGATCATGAAAGGCTTGATCTTTTGCTAACTGCTATGCGCTCGTCGGAAACTAATCTATCTTCAATTGCAAAAGCCCTCAAGCCTTATTTTAAAGGTGTAGATTCTTATGATGAGAAGGCTGTTAAAAAATTTTTACTAGAAAGCAATGAAACTCTTTCAAGCCTAATTCTTTTATTGGAAGATCATGATGAGTGGAATGAAAGCTCATTAGATTTGCTTTTAAAAAACTTCCAAGATAATTCTGGTCTATCAACTCCTAAGGTTAATCAACCAATAAGAATAGCTCTTACAGGTAGCACGAAATCACCCTCACTGGGTCTTACATTAGAGATTGTCGGAAAAAATGAATCTTTGAAGAGAATGAAAGCCGCTTTAGATTTTATAAGTTGAAGATTTAATAAATTCATAAAAATCTTTAGCTTTATCACTCATAGCTTTAGATTGATCGTGAAGAAGTACAATCTTATATGGAAGGCTTTCGTTTAATTTAAATATATCGACTTTAGAAGAATCACAATTTTTAGCAGTATAGGCGTCTACTAGCGCGCTTCCAATTCCTAATTCAACTAAGGATGCAGCTCCTGCATAAGATGATGATTTGGCAACGATATTATTTGTAATAGACTCATCTCTAAAATGCTCTGTTAGAGATTTTACTCCATAGAATGAAATCAAATTTGTTATTTCAATAAAGGGGTAGTCTGCAAAATCATTAAGACTGTGATGAGACTTATTTTTGAAAGTATTTTTTGGCGATATCATTACATGCATCCCTTCATGTATTACTTCTTTTGATAAATTATTTTCTTCAAGCTGATTTGATCCTCTATTGGATATAGCCGGATCAAAACAAATAACAATATCTAGACTTTTATTGACAAGTCTGTTCAAAAGCTCATTACTATTTAAATTAATAAAGTTAAAACCACTATTTAAAGAGTATCTTTTATAACTCTCAAGAATTTCTGGCATTAGGGTTTGCATAATTGATGGAGTAGTGCCCACATTAATGTCATTCGAATTTAAAGGCATTAAGTCTTTGGCAGTATTGTTAAAACTGTCTAATTGAAATATCACCATTGAAGCATACTCATACAGCTCATCAGCTTCATCAGTAGGAATTAGCTTTTTAGATGTTCTATTAAATAGCTTAAAGCCAAGTTTATCTTCTGTGTATGATATAGATTTGCTTAGAGCAGGTTGAGAGACATTCAATGCTCTAGCTGCTTTTGTAATAGATCCTTCTTTATAGATATGATAGAAGATCTCAATTTGCTTTGAATTCAACATATTTTGTAAATGATATATAACCTAAGGTTATCATAATACAATATTTTATTATGTTCATACTTATGGACATATATTTATCTATAGTCTTATAATCAAAGTAAGTGTTTGAATTTAAATTCATGGGGGATATTAAATGAAATTTATTAAATCTTTAATGGCATTAGCTTTTGTTATGCCTTTAACAATCATTGCTCAAGAGGACTCAGCTTCTGCCTCAGATGTTGAAGAGGTAGTAGTTGTAGGTTCTCAAATTAAAGGAGCTAATATAGCGGGAGTTCTTCCTGTAACTGTAATTTCAGCAGAAGATATCGAAGCATTAGGGGTAGACTCTGGTGATGAGCTTCTTGAAAACATTGCTGAGCAAGGGCTAAATTATTTTAACGAATCAGAAATGGCTTCTGGTGGTGTTAATGCTTCTAGGGGAGATATGGGTGCATATAATTTAAGAAATCTAGGTGTTGGTAATACACTTACACTTCTAAATGGGAGAAGATTGGTAATGTCTCCTGGTTACCAAACTGAAAAGATTGGTGGTGACTTTGTTCCTACTATGACAGTTAACTCACAGCTAGTACCAGTATATGGCCTTGAAAGAATGGAAATTCTTAGAGATGGTGCATCAGCTATTTATGGTGCTGACGCTGTTGCCGGTGTTGTTAATAATGTTATGCAAAATGATTATGAAGGTTTAGTAGTTCGAGCTAAAGTTTCAGCTTATGACCATTTTGAAACAGAAGATAATTGGTTTAACGTTAAATGGGGCAAAGACTTTGGTAAAACCAATGTGAGTGTTTTCTTTGATCATTATGATAGAGGTGCTATTGATGCCAGTGAAGACCCTCGTTGGGGTGACTCTGATCATAGAAAGTGGGTTCCTGAAGATTCTCCTTGGTTTGGTAGCACATCTTTTAGAAACACATCAACTAATAGTTTATATGGTCAATTTGATATGGTAGGTAGTGCTACAGGTATTGCTGGAACTGATTATGATAAAGTCTGGACTGATAGCTCTGGTGAATTTGAGATATTCCCTCTTGGGGACCCAAGATGTTCAAACCGCTCAAGTCAAAATGGAGTAGTTTTTGACACTGGTTATGGAACATGTATCGCAGCTGATGGTAATGGGGTTGAAAGATACAATTTATGGGGCTTAACTGAGAAAAGAGGAAAGCTCGAAAGACAGAATTTATTAGTATTTATAAATTCTGAACTTTCTAATGGTGTTGAAACATTTACAGAAATTGGCTACTACACTTCAGATAGTGAAAGAAGAAATCATCCTTCATATGCCTTTACGTCATCCAAGCATAGAGTTGGTCCTGATAACTATTGGTTAAATCAGATGACTGTCCCTGACGGAACTGCAATATTTGCTGGTCAGGAGTTGTATATTGATAACTATAGATATGCTGAAGTACCTAGAATGACATATGTAGACAAAGAAACATATAGATTTTTGCAAGGGTTCAGGGGAACAACTGGTAATTGGGATTGGGAAACTGCTTTAGTATATTCAAAAGCAACTGCTGATGATTTAACAAAAAACAGAATCTCAAACACATTATTAAAAGAAGCATTATTTGATGATACTCCTGCTGCATATAATCCATTTAGTGCAGGTGTTGCATCTAATATTGAAAGAGTGCTTGTCGATGTTTCTAGAAATGGAATGAGTTCGCTAAAAATGTTTGACTTTAAGATGGTCAATCAAGAAATGTTTACTCTTCCTGCAGGACCAGTTGCAATGCTTGTTGGTTTTGAGATAAGAGATGAGGTCGTAAGTGATGACAGAGATGATAGGCTTGATGGAACTATTGATTACTGTGATTATGAGAATGATTGTTATCCATTGGTTGCAGATGTTGTTAATTCAAGTCCAACTGGAGATGTAAGTGGCGAAAGACAAACTACATCTATATTTGTTGAATTAAATGCACCGATTACAGACTCTATTTCTTCACAACTTGCAGTAAGACATGAAAGCTCAGATGACTTTGCTTCTGCAACTGTTGGTAAGTTTGCACTAGGCTGGGAAATCAATCCAAACCTTTCATTAAGGGCTTCCGCTTCAACTGCTTTTAGAGCACCTAACATCATCCAGCTAAATGAGGCTGGTGTTGTTAGATCAGGAACAAGAGATGACTGGGTTGTGCAAAGAGTTCAAGATATTCTTAATGCTGCCGGAGGTTATGATGGAGACACAAATATAACTGACTCTGACATTGATTCTGCATACACAATTCAAAGAAGAGCTGTTGGTGCAGGCAAACTTGATGCTGAAGAATCAACTAACTCTTCAATAGGTTTTGTTTTCACACCAGAAAGTGTACCTGGCTTAATGGTTACTGTTGATAATTGGGAAATTGAAAAAGATAAAACTATTGGATTATTTGGTCGTGAAAATCAAATAGTAAATGATATGTTGCTCAGATTTGAAAATGGATTAAATAATTGTGATTCGTTTATGGGTGATCCTTTGGTTGTTAGAGAACCTGCTGATGATGGCGATGCTGGATACTTTATTGCTGCTGGAATATGTCCTGCAGGAGTTGTTAAGTATGTTCAAAATGATTATACAAACATGGCAACAAGAACATTGAGCGGTACTGATGTTGGTATCTATTACGATATTGATACTAAATATGGTGATTTTGGAATTAAATACATTGGAAGTAAAACAGATGAATTCACTCAGGATGCATCTGGTGAATTTGCATTCCTTCAAGCTGAAAAAGATGCTGGAAATATTCCTGCTAACATTCCTTTAGATGGTTTTGGTGATCTGCTTGGCATGGATGGTAATTATGATACCAAGCATACTCTTAAAACTTCATGGAGATTGGGTAATTGGGGAGCAACTATGTCAATGTTGACAAAAGGTGAATTCTACCAAAACTCATTAACATTAAGTGATGGCACTAGATATATTATTCCTGAAATGACAACTATTGATGCGACTGTATCATATAACTTTAGATGGAATGGAAATAAAGCTAGAGTAAGATTTGCTATTAAAAATCTTGAAGATGAAAGAGCTCCATTGGCTGACAGGTACTACGGGTACTTTGCCGACGCTCACCAAGATTATGGTAGAAATTATTACGTAGATTTAAGGCTTACGTTCTAAAATGATATAAGATAAAAAGGGAGCTTAAAGCTCCCTTTTTTATTTACTATATGCAAGCATACAAAAATAAAGGATTCTGGATTGGTGTACTAACTTTTTTTGCAATTATTGCTGCGGGTGTATTTGGATTTGTTCCATCAAGTTTATTGGAGTTAGACGGTAGCTCATTTCAGACTAATAAAGGTATTCAATATATCGATAGTAAATCAGCTTGGTTTGTTCTTGCTGTTTTAATCTTGATGGCAATTTGGTGGGCTACTGAGGCAATCCCTGTAGCTGTTACTTCCTTACTTCCCTTAGCTTTATTTCCATTATTAGACGTGGCAAGTTTTCAAGCAGCAGCTGACCCTTATGCAAATAAAAATATCTATTTATTTTTAGGTGGTTTTATTCTTGCTTTGGGTATTGAAAGATCAGGCTTGCATAAGAGAATCGCTCTAGTAATGATTTCTGCAATTGGTAGTTCAGGAGAACGACTAATTGGGGGTTTTATGCTTGTCGCAGCAATGCTAAGTATGTTTGTAATGAATACATCAACAACTCTAATGCTTTTGCCAATTGGTTTAGCGGTTTGTACAGTTATTGCATCTACAACTCCTGGTATTAATGACTTGCAGAGAAAAAATTTCGATACCGCTCTGATGTTAGGTATTGCATATGCTGCAACTATTGGGGGTATGTCAACTATCATAGGTACAGCACCAAATATTGTATTCGTCACATTCATGAGTGAAACCTACGGTGTAGAAATAGACTTCTTCACATGGATGAAGGTTGGTGTGCCTGTATCTGTTTGCATGCTAATTGCTGCATGGTTTATTTTGGCAAAATATGTTTTTCCAACAAATTTTTCATCCTCATATGAAACAAGATCTCAGTTAAATAAAATGGTTAAAGATCTGGGGCCTATTCAAAAAGATGAAATTAAAATTGCAATTGTATTTGCTGCAGCAGTTATAGCATGGATGACCAGTAGAGTGGTCAGAACTAAATTTGGTATTGGTTTAGAAGATGCAGGTATTGCAATTATTGTAGCTATTATTCTATTTATCATACCTTCATCAAATAATAGAAGAGATTTAATGGAGTGGAGTGAAACTTCTAAACTTCCGTGGGGTTTATTGCTGTTATTTGGCGGAGGATTATCATTAGCAGCTCAAGTTTCTAGTACTGGACTTGGGATATGGATAGGCCAAGGCTTAACAATATTAAAAGATGTAGAGCCTATTATATTAATCTTTGCTATTGCAACTTTGATAATATTTTTAACTGAAATGACCAGCAATGTTGCTACAACAAGTACCTTCTTGCCGGTTATAGGCTCTTTGGCTATTGCGCTAGGCGTTGTTCCGGTTTCTCTAACCATTCCAGTATGTCTTGCTGCAAGTTGTGCGTTTATGCTGCCAGTTGCAACGCCTCCAAATGCAATTGTTTATGGTTCTGGTAAATTTACCATCGCAACTATGATGAGAGCAGGATTTTTCATAAATATTGTTGGGATATTAGTAGTAACATTGATGTCTTATTATTTAGCACCCTTAGTTTTTTAGTATGAAGAAAATACTTTTTTCAATTTTCTTTTCAATGGGTCTGCTAGCTCAAGAAAGCTATATTGATTATATATCTCCATACCATCCAACAGCTGTATCGAGTGAGCAGGGAATGGTTGTTTCTCAGAATTATTTATCATCAGATATTGGTATTGAGATTCTTGATAAAGGTGGTAATGCAATTGATGCTGCCGTTGCAGTAGGTTTTTCTTTGGCGACTACTTTACCAAGAGCAGGTAATCTTGGTGGCGGTGGTTTTATGCTAGTTTATCTAAAAGAGAAAAATGAAATTTTCTATATTGATTATAGAAGTAAGTCACCTTTAAATTCTAATATTAAAAAACTATTCAATAAAAAACTTCCAAGAGATTACAAACGAATCGATTTCGATGTTGTCAAAAAGGGCTACAAAGCTTCCGCCATACCTGGAAGTGTTGCAGGACTTCTTGATGCGCACGCTGCATTTGGAAAGTTACCGCTTGAAGAAGTTTTAAAACCAGTTATTAAACAAGCAAAAGAGGGTATCGAAGTCAGTTACGATCTAAATAAAGCAATAGAAAGCAGCAATCAGCTTATTGAAGATCCTGAATCAAAAAGAATTTACTTTAAAGATAACAAACCTTTAAAAGTTGGTTCTTTAATGAAACGACCCGATTTAGCAAATACATTTTCTATAATTTCTCAAAAGGGCAAGAAAGGCTTTTACGAAGGTGAGATTGCAGAAAGATTTATTGAGGCAATGAACTTAAATGATGGCTTTTTTACTTTGGAAGATTTTAAAAATTATGAAACTTCTATTAAGTCTCCTATAGTTGGTTCCTATCGAAATAAATTAGTTTTTACCGCAGGACCACCCTCAGGTGGAGGCGTTGTTCTTTTAACCGCTCTAAATATTTTGAGTTTTTTTGATTTATCAGAAATGGATAGTAATTCTGCGAAAACCTATCATCTTCTCGCTGAGTCATTAAGAAGAGGGCATAACAATAGATCGCACCAGGTTGGTGATCCAGCTTTATACAACGTTCCAATTGATACTCTTCTATCAAAAGCAAGAGTCAGCGAATTAATAGATGGAATTAGCATGAGCAAAGCAACTCCAAGTTCTAAAATTAAACCCCTTAGAGTGATAAATGAGAGTAAAGATACAACACACTACTCAATAATTGATGCTGAAGGAAATGCAGTTTCCAATACTTATACACTTGGCTATTCTTTTGGCTCAGGAGTAACCATTCCAGGGACTGGTATTTTAATGAATAATCAAATGAATAATTTTGCATACAGATATGGTGATTCAACTATCGAAGGGAGAGTAGCTAGTCCAGCAAATAGATTTGAGCCAGGAAAGAAACCTATGAGCACTATGGCACCTACAATGGTTTTCGATGAAAAGGGTGAATTGATTTTAATAACAGGGTCACCAGGAGGTTCTTATATTCCAGCTGCAATCTTGCGGGTTGTATCAGGTGTTATTGATTTTGATTTAAATATTGGTGAAGCTACGATGCTGCCGAGAATTCATAAGGATTGGCCATATTCTGGACTTGATTATGAAAAAACTATCAGTAGAGACACCATATCAATCTTAGATACCCTAGGTCACCAGCCTGAACCTAACAAAACAATGGGAAGCACTCAAAGTATTCATATCAAAGACGACATCATTTATGGATATGCTGACTTAAGACGACCAAATGCTGGCGTATCTATTCAGCAATAATTATTTTCTATAATCTAATGGAGGCTTTCTGCTTCCAAGCAAAGGTTTATAATTAAAATCTTCTCCAATATTAATCTCATGTTCTCTTTTAGCTTGATTAATTAGATTTGGGTTTTCATACAATTCAATAGCCGTAGAAGCCAGTGTTTTTGCAGCAAGCTCTGCTCCTTTAAGTCCTATTGAAGTTCCACCCGAAGCAACAGCTTGCCATGAATGAGCTGCTGTTCCAGGTACCCATGACGAAGCTCTAAACCCAGCCGTAGGAACATTCCAGCTTATATCACCAACATCTGTAGATCCATAAGACTGAGTTTTTTCAAACGGTTGGATAATTTCTTGCTGACCAATTAATTCATCCCCTGAAATTAATGTATCTGATATTAGTTTTGCATAAGCAAGCTCTCTATCTGAATATTTTATTCCTCCATGAGAGCTAAGATTTCTATGAACTAGTTTTTGAAGGGTGGTATTTGGAAGCAGTGAGTAATTGCCGTGCATAACTTCATAACTCATATCTGTTTCTGTCCCAAGTGCAGCACCGTTTGCTGCCTTTACAACTCTATTAAATAGTTCTTCTACAATTGCCATTTTTGGGTGTCTAACATAATAGTAAACTTCTGCTTCTTCTGGCACTACGTTTGGCGCAAGTCCACCTTTAGTAATTACATAATGTATTCTAGATTCTTGAGGTATGTGTTCTCTCATCATATTTACCATCATGTTCATGGATTCAACCCCATCAAGCGCTGATCTTCCCAGGTCTGGCGCCCCGGCGGCATGAGTTGAGATACCTTTGAAAGTAAATTTAGCTGATTTATTTGAGTTATTTGTTGCTATATTTGCAGAGTTAACATCATCTGGATGCCAATGAAGAACGATATCAACATCTTTAAATAAACCATCCCTTACCATATAAACTTTACCACTACCGCCTTCTTCAGCAGGAGTTCCATAGAATCTAATTCTTCCTTCAATATTATTATTCTCAAGCCATTCTTTTATTATCACAGCTGCCCAAGCAGATCCTGCTCCAAAAAGATGATGACCACATGCTTGTCCGGCCCCTGTATTATTATTTGCTTTTTCTCTAAATGGTGATGTGGTTTGAGATAAACCTGGTAGCGCGTCAAACTCACCAAGTATCCCAATGACAGGTCCTTCTGAACCATACTCTGCAACAAAAGCAGTAGGGATGCCAGCAACCCCCCTTGTAATTTTAAAACCTGATTGAGAAAGGGAATCAGCTAAAATATTTGAACTCTCATATTCTTGATACCCAAGTTCTGCAACTTCCCACAAATTGAGAGCAATTTTTTCAAAGTGTTCTTTATGATTTTTTAATGATAAGTCTAAAGTATTTGATTCTGCGTTAATTGAAAGTGCAAATATTAAACCAAGTATCTGCCATTGAAATCTATTTTTTTTCCCACCCATTCATTTTTCTCCATATCATTTATATATTTGTTATCTCTTGATATTAATATCTTTCTATCATTATTCAAATCTTCTACATATAAAATTGCTTTTGGACCTTTGTTATCATTGATTACTGTGTAGCCAATTACTATTGCTTTACCATTTGATTGATTGGAAATTTTAAGGGGCTTGTCGAGGCTATTAGCATCCAGAGAAACATCTTTAAAATAAAATTTATCTAATGGTTTTTTTGCCCAAAGTGCAAAAGATTGTTTTGTCATCATGCCTGAAACTCCAGTGACAATACCAACTTTTGAAATATCATTTCTTATTTCCTCAATCATTTTCACTGTTGAAGTCATAACATAATGATTCAGTGGTCCTCCTGCAAAAGCCATCCCCCCAGTAACAGTTAGGTCTTGCTTGTCTTTTAGTTTTAAAGCATCTGCAAACATTTGAACTGCTACTGGAAAACAACTATATAGATCATACGAATTGGGTTGGATGTTATATGTTTTACAAAAATCTAATATATATTTAGCAGCAAGTTTCATACCCAAAGGATCAATAAGCTTTCTTCTTAAAAGAGTAGGGATCATGTTATTAGATTCTGATGAAGCTAAAGGATAGACTCTTTTCTCATATGCAATATTTAATTTATCGGCAATATCCTCACTACAAATAATTAGCGCAGACGACTGATTAACATTCCATGTAGTGCAGTGAAATTTATTATAAGGAAAAGATTGTTTTGGATTTGTGTTAGATGCCTCAAGAATATCTTTACTTGTTAGAGGCTCACTTACCCAACTTTTTTTATTATTAACAGCTATTTTTGAAAATCCTTCATAAAGCTCGGCTATATTTTTATTATGGTCTTTAATTGAATTTTTTTTACTTGCTCTGTAAGCACTCTCAAGAATGGAATAATATCCAACAGCCATTTCACCCAAAACTTGTTCTTCCTCGTCTAGCCTTAACTCACTCTCAGATTTTATATATTCATCTGGATTAATATTTAGCTCTGTTTCAATATATTTTTTACCTAGCTTGCTGGCAATAACTCTTTTATATCTTGATTCACCACCAATTATTAAAGACGCATTAATACTACCTTCTTGAATTTTTAATGCTGCTTTATTAATTAAGTTTTGTTGAAGCACACCAACTTTGGTAATGCTAGTTTTGATATTCTTAATATTATTATTTTCAGCAATCCAATTACCAGGATCTCGATATCTCCAATATCCTTTTGGAATACTTATTTCGTTAATATATTTTTTTATATCATTATTACCACAATTTTTAATAGCATTCTTAGTAGCCATATCCATTAAGATAAGAGCCTCATCTAAATCTTCATAGCTACCTTTTTGTGTTATCGATGAAACTCCTATAACTACAGGAGTTTTATTTTTTTGCATGAACAGCAGTTCCCCATAAATTATAACCAATAAATTTTGGTGTCTTAGGGAGATACATTTTTTCTATTTTAATAATGTTAAACTCAGTGGAGATCATTTCAGGTATATTTCTATTTAGATTGCAACCACCAAATATTAACCCCCAAACAGGGTTTAGAAAATTCTGAAGCATTCTTGTATTTTTATTTGGGCTCATACCATGTTCACAAAATAGCAATTTTCCTTCAGGCTTTAATACTCTTTTTATCTCATTTATTGAGGCTACTACTTCAGGAATAGTGCAAAGAGTATAGGTAACAAGGACTGTATCGACAGAGTTAGATTCTAAATCCATTGACTCTGCACCAGATATTATAAAATCTATATCTAAAGAATTTTCTTTAGCAAGCTCTAAAGCCATTTCATTTAACTCTTCAGATGGATCTAATCCAATTATTTTTGAAATCTTGTTTTTGTCATAGAAGGGTATGTTTAAACCTGAGCCTATTCCTATCTCAAGAACTATACCTTTTGCTAAAGGTACAATTTTCTCTCTTTGTTTTTGTATTGGACCTTGACTACAACAGCAATTACAAATTTTTGGTAAAACTTTTCTCTCATAAAATTGTGAGATCAATCTTCACTTTCCCAAAGCGGCATTGCTGCTGTATTAAAACCTGCGTCAACATAGGTTATTTCCCCAGTAACACCACTTGCATAGTCTGAACACAAAAATGCTGCAACATTTCCAACCTCCTCGATTGTTACTGTTCTTCCAAGCGGAGCTCTATCAGAATGCTGAGTAAGCATCTTTCTAAAATTTCCAACTCCTGAAGCTGCAAGTGTTTTAATAGGCCCAGCCGATATGGCATTTACTCTAATATTATCTCTTCCCATAGATGCAGCTAGAAATCTTGTATTTGCCTCTAAGCTTGCTTTCGCTAATCCCATAACATTGTAATTAGGTAAAGTTTGTACCGAGCCAAGATAAGTAAGAGTAAGTAAGGCGGAGCTGTCATTTAAGATTGGTTTTGCTGCTTTAGCAAGGGCTGTAAAACTATAGGAACTTACATCATGAGCTATTTGAAAACCTTCTCTTGTTGTAACATCAACAAAACTTCCTTTTAATTGATCGCTTGGCGCAAAACCAATAGAGTGAACAAGTCCATCAAATGTACCCCATTTAGTTTTAAGTTCAGAAAATGCTTTGTCTATAGAATCATCACTTGAAACATCACATTCAAGAAGAATATTTGATCCTAATGATTCTGCAATAGGCTCTAGCTTTTTTAACAATCTCTCATTTTGATACATGAAGGCTAATTCTGCACCTTCTCTGTGCATTGCTTGAGCAATACCTGATGCAATTGAATACTTATTTGCCAGTCCAGTAATTAAAATCTTTTTATTATTAAGTAAGCCCATTATTTAAATCCTCAGAAGTTTGATTACATATTATATATACAAAGATTTGTATTGAATCAAAATTACTTACATTTCATTAAAATATGTGCATTTTTAAAAGATATTTAAAACTTCATTTTTATTGTGTTTTTTTAGTTATACGTGTAATAATGGACGCTTAAGTTGCGTTTATGGCTCTAATTTACGTTTTTGCTGCAAGCGCTTTTAATTATAAAAGTTAAATATATAGGGGAATATATATGTTAAAAGAGAAATATTTACTAGCTTTTTTGCTTAGTTTCGCTTTTGTAACTCCTGCAGTTATTGCTCAGGATTCAGAAGAAGCTGATGTTGAAGAAGTTGTTGTAACAGGATCTCGTATTGGAACTTCAGAATTTGAGGGTGCTCAACCTGTTGTTGTTATAACTCAAGAAGCTATAGCAAGATCACAAGAGTTAGGCCTTGCAGAAGTTTTAAGAGAGATGCCTATTAACGTTGCTGGTTCTTTTTACGAAAGATCAGGTTCATCTGCTGGCTCTCAATCGACTTTAAGTCTTAGAGGGTTAGGTTCAGGTAGAACTCTTGTTCTTATTGATGGAAGAAGAATACCTGCTTCACCTAAACTTGGCGGAGAGTCTGCTAACATCAACATGCTGCCAACAGCTGCTGTTGAAAGAGTAGAAATTCTTGCTGACGGTGCATCTGCTGTTTACGGTTCTGATGCTATCGGTGGTGTTGTTAACGTTA
>Ga0315315_10002757_pt1 | contig 16090 bp, 13 predicted proteins | sample M140m3416metaG_FD_203699 | JGI IMG/M metagenome (GOLD analysis project Ga0315315, IMG submission 203699) | Ammonia-oxidizing marine archaeal communities from Monterey Bay, California, United States - M1 40m 3416 | ecosystem: Environmental > Aquatic > Marine > Intertidal zone | place: USA...
CAGCGAAGAGAAGGGCGCCAACGGCGGTAGCGACGGTCCTCATTGTGATGATCTATGTGGCGGCTCGCGGATAATGTACTCTGGTAGTATGTGTGTGTTCCAGTTTCCAGCATTCGAGTAACTGACATGATGTGCGAGTCTAGTACGACGTAGTATTATGTATGTGAGGAACTGTGGCACTATGCACATATACTATCTAGTAATATTATAGCCTTGGAAATATAATACTTGCTTGGACCCGGATATTTGGAATGGACTTCCTTGTAAACCCTCTTGTACTAGAAGTAGTAGATCAACAAACTACATCGGCCTGTATGAATTGCGCACGAAGTGTCCTCATTGTCCTCATACTAGTAATCTCAACCCGGTCGGTACCTCTCAACTAACATGTAAGCTTATAGTTTCTTGTTACACCTACATACGTAATCTAAAAATGCTTCTATTCTTTACTTCTTTGTCCTGGCCAGTACGAGGTAGCAATGGACAACTAGTCACACGACTTTTGGAAAAGGCGCCATACCATCAAGCACACTAATTCTTGACAGAACGAGTACATCTTACTTCATGAAGGGAAAATCTGCATATGACCAAGCAGCAATCAAGTTCTATAAGGTCAAGAAACCTCTTGCAGTTACGCGAAAGGAGGTGAGCTTTTGAGTAAAACGATCGCGATTCGCACTGTCCAGGCTCCGACTAACATCGGATAGGAGTTTGGCGAAAGCTTCGTTCAAGAGGGTCTGGTTCTCCGGTGACTGAGAACTGAGAAGATGATCTTTGTACTGTGTGAAGCTGGGCTCACTCGCCAACATCAGACTTAACATAGGCCTCATCACAGCCCAATGGTTCTGAGGAGCGCCGAACAGCAAAAGGTTGAAGAGAGTGGATGTTAAACTTGAGAAAAGGTTGGGCTGTGCAGTAATGTGCTTGTTCAAAGCGTGCGTTTCTGGCTTGTCCTTCCCGGTGTTGTTGAAGTAATATGTGGCTACATGGTCGATCGTGTTGGCGCAGAGAGAGCTGAGAGTAGCGTCGCTCGCCTGTAAACCCTCGTGGACGGCAGTCATCAACTTCAAAAATACGTTTGTTTCTAGAACGAAGACTGTCTTTTTATGGCTGCGAAAGATGAGCTCGATGAAACCGTAATAAGCCTTGCTCAACTTAGGATACGACATTACATCATCAAGCGGGATAGACAGTATCATTTGCAATGCAACTTCAAGCGCATTATCCAGAGCAGGGTCGTTGTAGAGAGGAAAGACTCCGAAGCAAACGTAGTTACCGCCCAAAGCAGAGTTCAGCACATTTAGAGCAATACCAATGCCCTTGTACCTTTTCTTGTACAATTCCATATCGCCACCTGATGGAGGCGGGGTTTGTAACAATCGACGGCCGTAGGCGCAAATGACGTCGCTGGTCGCTCGGAACAGAAGAATGCCATTTGCACTGCTTTGGTCAAAATTTACGCGATTCGCCTTGTTATGGCAAAATTCTTGCATGAAGCGAAGCAAACTAATGATGACATCAGACTGGTCGTGCCAGGCATCGGCCACCTTCGCGAATAGAGGGAGGTGTTGTGGATTTAATATTTCGAACAGCATGCTGTAGGTCCGTCGGTTGTGGAGGCTGGAAGCAACTCCTCTTAAATCTCTAAACAGACCAATAAGCGGTCTTCTTGCCTGCTCACTCCTCAAATCGACCTGAGACAGCGAACCCAACTGAGCCAATACCGTCGCAAGTGGTTCTACAAATTGTTCAAATGACAAACTTAGCTTGGCTTCTCCACCGGGTGATAGCAGCAGTCTAGTCAATGTAGCGTGGAACGTCGTCCGCTGTCTGACATTTCCGGGAGCAGCGAGGAAGGGGAACTGGTCCTCAGTGTGGTGCCGAGCAAGATACTTGACCGTATCCAGCGTCAGAAGCAGTTTTGAACTACTGTACCCTCCTGCCATGTCGAGCAAAAGCTCTAGTGTCTTGCTCACAATGTCTTCGTCCTCGGGCCAATACTTGAGATTGTTCCCGACCTTTGTGACGATGAGATTGGCAACCGCGGTGTGATCGCCCATTCCAAGGTGCTCAAACATGCGTTGATAGACCTTTTGCTTCGTCGACGGAGCGGAGTCAAGCTTTCCTGACATCATCCCTGCGATCGAAACGGAGCCGCTTATTGATGAGCCTCCCGATACTTGATCCCACATGAACATATACACACGGCGGAAGTTTTGGAAGTAGTACAGGAGTGCCATTTCCAACTTTGGCTCCGCCCGTCCCGCACCGTTGGACGAAGTGAGGCGAAAGTCGATACCCTGAGCAAGCTGTAGGGCCCGTCGGCTTAGGCTTGCATCGATCGTCTCATCCCCATCCCCCATATGGGCAGAAGACCAACTGTGCCCTCCCACTATCGTCCCTACTATGTAGGTTAACCACGTCAGCTGTCCCTCAACGATTGCGGCGCGCTGCTGGACATCAGCGGGCGCGCCGTTCGTCGATGATGCACCGAGATGGGTCATGAGTTCCCGGTACGTAGCAAGGAGCGGATCAAACTTTGCCAAAATAAAGTTGGCGACGGGGCCGTACTGGAACCGGCAGATAACAGGGAGGCGGTCGAGTTGCTCCCTGAGTGACCCCTCGTCGTCAAGCGGATCGTCCAGGGACCCCTCACTCAGCAAGACTCGCTCTACGGACCCCAACATGCTATCTACGTAGGCCTCAACGACAGTGATGACCTGCTTCTCCAGCGCCTGGACGTGCCCCCTTGCTCCAGTCTCCGGCCGGACGTATGGGACGGCGGCCACCAACCGCCCCCACAGAGCAAGCAGGTAATGTATGGAGTTCGTGCTGTACTCCCAGTTGCGGATGGACTGTACAGTGAATGATGAACACAGGTCAAGCCACTCCAGGTAGCCCTCCGCCTTTACGAGCTCGCTCAACTGATAGTTGGCTTTTAGTCTCCCTAGAAGACGGCAGAACTGGTGGTAGTTGTCCTGGTGCTGCAGCCCCGTCTGGTTCTTGAGAAGCTCCCGGATCCCCGTCATAAGGCGCCCAAGAAACTCGGCCCGGTCTTTGTCGGTGGGGAAGAGCGACCTCCGGACTGAGCAGAGGAGAATGACAGCCTCCATAGCCTTAGACGAGCGCGGTGGCTCTGTCTTCGAGTAGAACTCGAACAGCATCTCGATGGTGGTGGCATCCTGTAGCACGGTCCGCCACGACGTCGGGGCCTGGATGGTACCCACATCCTCGGTCGACTCGTCCGGATTTGTTCCGATAAAGTCAAAGTTGAGGCACCTCACAACCAGAGCGAGCGCCTGCTCTCCAAGAATAGCCTCCTGTTGTTGGTCGGCAACTGTCAAAGGAAGAGGTGGTGCAGAGTTGGCAGAGTAAAGGAAATTGTAAGAGGAGAGTATCCCGTCAAAGAAAGCCCAACCCACCAAAATTAGAACAGAGGGTACAAATGTGCGTGGGTGCGAACTCCTCAATATCTAAATGTTGCCTCCGTTTTTGTGTCCAAACTTACCAATTGCGCGGGTCTGAAGCTGATTGAGCGTCGTCAGGCCTAACTTGAAGACTTTGAATAGACAGACGTCGCGGAAGCTGACGGAGGTCTTCCTGTGCTGTGTTAGGGTCCTACCTGTGGTGGGGATGTTGAGCTCGTCGACGAGCTGGTTTAGTATTTTTAGGCCCAGGATGCAGTGAACAACCTGAGCCTGGAGGAACTTGGTCACATCGTTGGCAAGCTCTCTGTGGGTCTTGTCGTCGAACCACCCCAGCTTGGTGATGCGGCACACGAGCTTGATGAGGGAGGCTACGACAAAGTCCTGAAGGCCGGGCCCCTGATTTGCAAGGTAACCCAAGATGTAGTTTCTTATGTCGATCCTCTGGGGGACTGTGAAGTTGTTCCAGTGAGTTGTGATGAGCTCCGTGAGGGAGTTGGCAGCGACGAGACGGGCGTAGTGCGACTGGGACTGGTCCAGGATATACTGGCACTGAGGGATGTAGTCCGCCGAGGACTGGAGGCTGAGGAGGCGGGATTGAGCATCGGCGCGGGAGATAGGATTCCCACTCTCATCTGTCGAAGTCGCCCCCGTGTACAGCGTCTCGCACAGAGACTCAACCTGCGCGAGCTGCTGGGCGTCCATGATGGCGGACGACGAAGCGGCGCGTATCTTTGGCGACTCTTCGAAGCGAGGAGGTTTGGGCGGTCAAATAAGTCACTTGCCGATCGCAGCCAAGCCGATCTGCTCGACTAGAGGCTGATATAGCTACACTATAAGAAAATAGTGCGGCGTGCGTGCAGGGAATGCCGCAGGGTGGGGCGTCCGTGAGCGATACCACGGGCTTCCGCACTGACACACACCTGGCACAACGCCGATTCGATGATACGTTGTTGGATCCTCACCGATGTAGATTTCCGATGCTATCCAGACTACTGAGTAATGCGGGGCACTGCTGGCCCGTAGTTTTCGTCACTTGTCACCTGTATCCAACCGATCGATCTATGCTGGGGCGATACTTATGGTATTGGCGACTTGACGGCTCGACACCCACAAGGGATCCTCCAAAGTGAATTGAACTCTGCTGCTGGATGCTTGATGCTGGATCGCTCGTCGGCGAGAGGAAGCGAAGCAAGCTTTTTGCGTCGTTATTTCCGTCTGTAGTGACGTAGTGACGGATCAATAATATTATTTCAGATTTCAGATCTCATGTTACTAGCTAGTATGTGTTCTGCATACTATGCATACTGTAATGATATGCATAGTATACCCCTACACGAAACCCCCAAACCCACCCTGCTATAGGAATTCCTACTACTACTAGTACGTACTACGCGTAGTACTCTAGGAGTAAAGACAAGATACGAGTCGTACTATAGTATGCATACTACTCTAGTACGTACGAGCGTACTATGCATATTAATACAACTATGTTTGTACGTATGTCTGTATGTATGGATAATATTACTACTCTACGCTCGTAGAGTAGTATGCATTCTACAATACCGCAGCCGAACCAGCGCCAACAAACGGACGCGCGAAATAATTGATGCAAAACAATCGCACGATCGCACTAACAACCACAGACACATGACACGTTACATACATGCATGCACATCAGCATCACATCACACTTTGTATTAGCGACCTCCTTGCCCTAAATTAATACTTGAGGTCGGACAGTCGCTCAGCAGGTACGACTGGAACGGGGCGGACAAAAAAGTATCTGGTCTCGAGGTCCATTGGTTCTGACAGCCCGACCAACAGGAGCCGCCTGAGCCCGCGGACCCGTGCCATGCGTATCGCCATGATTCCTCTTCTCCTGGCGGCAGCTTCCAAGGCTCCAACCGTTCGTTCGTTCGCGGTCTCGTCGTCGACCGTCGTCTCGATGGCATTTCCCGTCAAGGCGCGCGGGGTCCTCTCCTCCCTTTCCTCAATAATGTCGCCGGGCACGTCCCCCGAAATCCCTGTGAACGAAACTCCCAAGGAAAAGAGGCGGCGGAAGGCAAAGGACAAGCGAAGAAAGTTCATCGGGATGGCTAAGGCCGTCGACCGGGGGCAGTGGGCCAATGTGTACCGTCCCGGGGGTTATGACGGCGTCACCTTCGCGGCCAGGTCCGGCCTGCCAAACCGTACCGTTCCCTTCACCGTCCTGGGCATCGAAAGCAGTTGCGACGACACAGGCGCCGCCGTTGTGCGGAGCGATGGCGTCATCCTCGGAGAATCGCTTGCATCGCAGAACGAAATACACGAGGAGTGGGGGGGAATTGTCCCTGGCCTGGCAAAAAATGCTCACGAGGAAAAAATCGATGAGGTAATCGAAGACGCTCTGCGAAGGGCGGGCCTTGAGTCGGTCGACGACGTCGATGCGATTGGCGTAACGGTCGGACCAGGGCTCGAGATCTGCCTCCGAGTTGGAACTAATCGCGCGAGAGATTTGGCTGCAAAGTTCGGTAAGCCGTTCGTCGGTATCCACCACCTCGAGGCGCACATTCTAATGGCCAGATTGCCGGCTGATGGGGTTGATGCTGCGGGCTCTTTTGTCCTACCAGCAACAGAGGAGACTCACGAAACCACCCGCGCAATCAAGTTCCCTTTCCTGGCTCTTCTGGTATCAGGGGGACACTGCCAAATCCTAAAGTGCGAGGGGATTGGTCGTTACTCTATCCTCGGAGGAACCCTCGATGACTCGCTGGGAGAGGCTTTTGACAAGACGGCTCGGCTACTTGGACTTCCCGTTGGCGGTGGAGGAGGGCCTGCGCTGGAGGCACTGGCGAAGGAGGGAGATCCTAACGAGGTCCAGCTCCCCATTCCTCTCCAAAAGCGAAAGGACTGCGACTTTAGCTACGCTGGACTGAAGACCGCGGTTCGGATGGCCGCCGAGAAAGTGGCGACGGCAAAGGGTGTAGGGACTGTCGATGACTTGTCAAGAGAGGACAAGGCAAACATCGCGGCCTCGTTTCAAAACGTTGCCATCAAGCACATTGAGCAACGTTTGGATAGGGCGATGGAGATGATTGAAGAAGAGGGCGATGGTATACGCTCTCTTGCGGTTGTTGGAGGGGTTGCTGCGAACAAGGAATTGAGATCTCGCCTTCAGGAGTTGTGCACCAATCGAAAAGACAAACAATCGTGGAAAATGTTTGTGCCACCTCCAAGATTATGCACAGATCAGGGCGCCATGAGCGCTTGGGCAGCGATTGAACGCATTATGGTTGGGAGCTCAGACAAACCAGACACGCAAGAAGTCTTCGCAAGGTACCCTTTCCAATTATGAGATCCGAAAGTCTTTTCCAATGTTAACTGCACTCCTCCCACAGCAGGCCCCTTTTTTACTAATCAACTACACTTTAATCTAGCCTCTACGCAATATCATATCTCAATGTGAAGAACTGAGTCTGTGTGCGTCGTCTGCATCATCTCCCTGCATCAAAAGTGTATTTTCTTGTCATGAGATCAAGATGTAACGAGTGATCTTAGCGCAGCCGCAAGTGGGCTGTTCCCATCCCCAACTTCCATCGCAGCTTCCCGCAATGCCTTCTCCGCCACCTCGTCGGTCACTTCTAGTTCAGCCGTGATGACGGCAACGTCGTCCTTGGATACCTTGATAACCTCAGCCGCGCCGCTGTCCTTATTACCTGCACTTGTCAGCGCCGACATGGCCTCCTGAGCTTTGGACGCATCAAATTCGGTGTCGGTGTGCATATCCGTTACTGAATCGAGCTGCTTGGCTTCCTCTTCCGCAGTCATCTTAGTGATGTGGTTTTGCTGGGAACAATAGGAGCGAGGGCAGATTGTACTAGGTTGCTGGAAGATAGAGAGAGAGGAGAGAGAGATACTCGAAGTAGTGAGAGGTCTTGCATGTTACCTGGAGGCTTCTCCCCCGTCTGTTCGTGGTTCATCCCGTGTTCGACACCTACTACTCTCGTATTACGTACGCGTACTACTTGTGAATTCTAGCTATCTACTCACGTAGTATAATATAGTAGCTCCAACCAAACTTGAATCTGAAATTGAGTTGTTGTTGTTTTGTTGTTTAATCGATCGGCCACGGGTTCCCGTTGGTTGCCTTCGCCAGTTCACGATGATTCTGTCCGGATAGATCCGGGTGGGTGCATCTGGGCCAGGGAGACGGGAGAACCTTACGACTACTAATTAGTAGTATTAGTACGAACTCGTAGGCGCCTCCCTACTAGCTAGTATGCATACTAGCTAGTACTGAAATTGAATGCATACTCTAGAGTACTTGAGTGCATATCTCCAGGCAGGTACCTCTCATGAGTTCAATTTATAGTTTTTTGTTGGGTGCTGAATTAAAATCACATCACCGTTTGGCGGAGTCAAAGAACAAGTATACCGTTCTTCCCTGGCGTGGTTCCGTATCCATATTATAAGTTTTCGGCAACAGATAAGCAGAGCAAAGTCTAAAGGGTTAAGGTTGGAGTCGGGGTTGGCAAAGACTGAAACGACTGTGCTAATGTGAAGAATATCAGATCATTGCTCTCCTACTTTGTCGTTTTTATCCTTTTCCTTCACAAAGGCCATCTGACCCGCCTTCAGGAAAGACTTGCCAACACTGCTGAGGCCCCAACCCACAGTGTCAAGAGCAGCCCGACCGAGGGCTGCTTTTGGATCGGTGATGGCAGAATTCCGGTCGAATCGAATTCGCATCTTTTTGTCCGACAGTATTTCGTAGGACAGCTTGATCCTCTCCCACTCCTCCCGAATGTCTTCGATGTTGTTGCTAAAGGGTAGAAAGAAAAGAAGAAACGATGAGCGAATCGTGAGTAAAACGTTGAGCAACCGTCAAAACCAAATAAATACCTTCACAATTAGCATTGGCATCGACTGACCATCGTCCAGGCAGAATTGCTTTGTCCTTCTTCTGGAGAAAGCCGTCGGGGTGGTACGCCTTCGAGAGAGATCTGTACGCATTTCGAATCTCGGTGCGGTCAGCCTTTCGCGATACCTTGAGGATCTTATATGGGTTGACCAGTTCCCCAGTGGCGGTTTTAAAATCATCAAGAAGGCGAGAGTTAAAGTCACGAGATTGCCGAGAGTCGCCGGTCGAAGCGTTCACCGCCGAGGGCACAGAGAGTCGTTTCCGAAGAATGCGGCTGGGAAATGCCGTCACCGCATGGTCAGTGACAAACGCAGAGGGCAAAGCGAATTCCCCAAATAAGACAACAAGTAACAGCCCTGCTGTAGCTGGTGCAATCCTGGTCATGGTGTCCTCTTGCCGGTTGTGTCAAAGTACACTGACATGAGAAATCTCAGGCCAGCTTGCAGCTGCTCAGAAAAAGATTAGTTTCCCCCACGTGTTTATCGTACTAGAGTATGTAGCTCTTTACCTGGAGACCTCGTACAGTAGGTATGCGGAGAGTGATCCTACACAACATGTATACTGTATGGATACTACTAGGAGAGAGTATCTTCATGTAAACGATGTGTAGATTGTATTCATATCCATATGCATACGTAATGACAGTATCAACGAACTGAGCTAACAAACAACAGTATTATATTATATTCAGTACTACTACTAGAGTACATCAGGATAATGAAAAAGTGAAAATTCTGTGCCAATTCAGATACTTGGGGGGTCTTCATAGTTTGCATGTACTTTAATGATACCATAATTAATTAATAATAATTGTATGCATACTCTAGAGTATGCATACGACTCGTATGCATACTACGAGTAGAGTATGGATACTACGAGTCGTACTCGTACAATGCATAGAGTACTCTAATATGCATACTAGCTAGAGTATGCATACTGTATGCATACGACTCGTACAACATACCGCATCGCATCGGATTACTGTCGAGGGGCAAGTTTTAGATCATAACATCGTATGCATTTTATGCATACTACTACTAGATAGTAGTACTCTAGTACAAGGAAGGGACGGAGGAAACACTGTTGAGATTTCGCAAGCATTTCATGCTCAGCTTTCTTACAATCAAACATTTTTGAGAATTCATGAGCTTTTTCTATCCATGCAAGCTTATAAAACTCATAAAATAATAATAGATTTGGCCATTACTAGGAATCCGTTTGATCGTTGATCAACCGATCCTTTAATTCTCCAAGCAATCTCAAAACTAAATCTTTGCTGAGCCCCATGACGCTGTCCTCCGTTCCATCAATCACATCGATGTGTTCCTTGACTAGGGGGTGCTCTACCATCAGCCCCCCCGCGCACTTCAGGATGGGAGCGTCATCTTCTAGCAGCCTGCCAACCAAGTCTCCGTCGGCGACGGAACGACGAAAGTTAATCTGAGCCGAGTCAACGCCAGAGACTTGGATGCCGCTTGGAATATGTGTCAGGACGCACGCGCCAACCGTCCTGGGTGGGCTCTCGGAGTACTTTGTGACGAATGCACGGGCCTCTTCAACGCTATCTGGCTTTTCAAGGATGGACCCTTTGTGGGTCACAACTTGGTCTGCTGTCAAAACTATCAATCCCCCTATGTCCCCATCAATACTTTTGTTGCGATCCTTCAGAGAAATGAGGGAATCATCGTCGCCGTTGGCTAGAGTCGAAACTAGATGGTCGCCCTTCGCTCTGGCTAGCATCGTGACAAGCTCTGCGGGGTCCCCGTTCCTATCGCCTATGCCCTTCTCGTCAATCGACCGCACGATCAACTCGAACTGCACTCCCATCTCTTTTAAGATAAGTTTACGTGTGAAGGATCCGGAACCGAGAATGATTGGGCTGGGGAGGCCCATCTTGATTACTGGGTCCACCGATGAGGACGGGGCAGCTGTAGCGGCATGGGCCATTTTTGCTCGTCTCAAGTTCGTGATGCTCCTGTTAGTCACACGCCAAGTAAAAGATTGAGTACATGTTAGGGACAACAGGACGGAAGGAGTTGCCAATGCAAGGAGCATCGCAGTCCTCATCTAAGAACCAGTTGATAATAAAGTGCGAGCGATGGGGGGTGTTTGGATTTTGCAACACACACGTACTAACCCAAACCTCGTAGTAGTACTGTACTCGTGGTAGTAGTAATACTTATTACTATGCATAATATGTACGAGCTATATTATTTAGTTTGCTCATGTCCCGCCGCCATTGCTAGCTTTCTCGTATTGACACGTAAAACCTGATCTGGAGTCAATCTTGCCCCTGAGCTACTACTCTAGCTAGAGTATGCATAGCTAGTATGCTAATACTACTAGCTAGTAGTTGATGTCTGCATAATACTACGGGCGTAATATGTGCCCACAAATTACCAGATCTATGACTCCGAAACCAGACATTGGGCCACCATCGGGCAGTGCGGTTGCTGCTATCAACAAGATTGAAAATATAATAGGCAAGGATGAGGGCGGAAGAGGCATGGAAAGCCTCATCGTGCCTGGGGACCTGCTCCAAGGCGCGACACGCCTTGCTCGCTTATCGCCTCGATCGTTATCGCGGCAGGCTCGTGTCCTCATCCTTTCTGGGTTTCCTTGCTGCGTCGACGAGAGCCCCCCTACCGAGACGGATGGTCCTCCGGGAAGTGCTGCGATTGCCCGAGCTGCCGTCGGGCTGGGACATCACGCCACCATCATTACAGATGAGTGCAACCGGGAAGTATTTGCAGCAGCCCTACAGTCGCTCTGGGAATCGTGTCTGACTGCAGCAGCGAATGTAGAGCTCGTAACCTACCCATCGGAAGACAAAATGTCCGAGGAAGAATGGAAACATCTTGAGGGGCTGACCGAATCAACAGACCTTATCGTGGCGTGCGAAAGGGCTGGTCCTGCCAAGGATGGGAGATGCTATACCATGCGAGGAATCGACATGACTGGCCGAGGGCTCATTGCCCCCATCCACAAGGTTGTTGAGTTAGCAAGGCGAAACAAGGTCGCCTTTGTCGCAATTGGAGATGGAGGTAACGAACTTGGGATGGGAAAAGTACTGGATGAAATCATTGCCAACCCCAAAATAGCTAATGCTGACAAAATTGCTGCAGTGATGCCAGCTGATGATCTCATTGCAGCAAGTGTTAGTAATTGGGGTGGTTACGCTCTGGCTGCTGCAGCATTGGTGGTTCACAACAGCGATCGTAAGAGGGGCCGTCTTGGCATAGACAGCTGTGTTCCAACCGAAGAGGAAGAAATCAAGCTCCTTCGCAAATGCGTCATGGCAGGATGCCGTGATGGTGTCAGCGGGAAGATGGAGTCGACGGTTGATGGCATGCCTCTCGAGACGAGCATGAAATGCCTGAGACGAATCCGAGCTGCGGCTCTGGAAGCAGAATGTTGACAACACACAAATTTGGAGGAGTGAGGCCAACTGCGATTCGCGACTAAATCTACTTTGTGACAGCTAATGTATAATGGTGCTAGTCTAATTCAAATTATTTCAAGCTTGCGATCGACGTAGCCCAGTGCTCTCTTGTGCTCGTCGAAGAGTTTTTCTAGAGCTGTCATGAAGGCTTTATGGGCTGCATCGAGTTCATCGTCATTGGGTTGCCCATCTATCTTTGGTATAAATAAAAGCGGCTCTCCCATTACAATAGTGGTTTTCACTGGCAACGGACAGAACGATCCCCAGAGGCCGCTTGCTATCGGGATGCACATCTTAAGATTCTTCAAAATCCAATACCTTGCGCCAAATAGCACATTGCTGGTATGAAACATGTCCGACGATCCAAAGACGTACACCGGAACAACAGAGACTCGTTTGCGCATCGCCAATTTTATAAAACCTTTACGATTTTTCAAGTACACAATTTCTTTACCATGCTCTGTCCTGATTTGCTCGTCCATTCCACCAGGAACCACTAGAATCGATAACTTCGCGTCGAGGAGATTTTCCGCCACAGACCTTCGAGCGTCTACGCAGCCAGTCCAAAGCGCCATCTCTCTCACGAAAGGAATACGGAATAGAATGGAAGCCGCTAGGGAGCGAATTTTTGGTGCCATATTTGGGAGATTCTGGCTCAGCATGCCGTCCATTAAAATGCGAAAGTCCGATCCAGTCCCATGGGGAGACACAGCGAAGATGGCTTGCGGTTCGTCGGACGCATCTAGTTCGACAAGTTTCTCAGGGATCTTCCCAAAACCAAGCTCCAAGTATCTCCGAAGACAGCAAAAGCCTGGATGGTTTCTACTGAAGTTGGGCCAGGGAGAACCAAACCTTAGTTCATCACGCTTAAAGAACAGGTTCCAGCTGAGATAGGGGAGTACAACGAATAATCCCAACGTACGCGGGAAAAGGAAGGGGCCGAAAAGGAACAATAACGAACATATCAAACAGATAGCGTACGTGCCATTACCCCATAAAAAAGCTGATATGGCGAGGCTTGCGGGTGGGCTGCTGCTCGTGCCAGCCGCACCTGCCTGGGTCGACATGCCTGAGAAGTCGTTTGTGGCGCAAAAAAAGGGAAAGAATCGGCTTTCCGTCGCCTGGCTAATGGATTCAGTTGCATAATATAAAATACGAGCCGTACTATGCATACTAGCATACTAGCTAGAGTAGCAGTATTATATATATATATATAGATAGATACATAGATAGATACGAGCGTACAATACTCCTCTTAAAGGCAGGTATACTACTCTAGCTAGTAGTACGAGCGTATGCATACTAGCTAGAACGCATAGTATTATATTTTATTTGTGTGAATACTCCTAGTACTCCTAGTAAGTACGGTAATATTTATATTATTATCGTCATCATCAATCATCAGATAGATAGATAGATCGTCAGTGATCAAATTTAATTATTGTTTTGACCGAATCACGTCCCCTTCCGCAGTTTTCCTCCGCATTTGCTCCCACTAACACGCAAAACTTCACCGTCCCCTTCCGCAGTTTTTCTCCGCATTTGCTCCCTCTAACACTCAAAACTTTCAAGTCTCGAGCCAGCACACGATTGCTCCAGGGAAGCAGAATCATGCTTCTTGCCACGTTCGACCTTGATTTCACCATTTGGCGACCCGAGATGTACCAACTTCAAGGCCCCCCTAAACTTGTGAGTGTGAATGATTTTGAAGGGAGAAAGACTAGGAGGAAGGGGCGATCATTCGTCGTGCCTTCTCCTTCTCTCAAAGGATCCAGTACCATACATGTCAACAAAATTGTCACAGATCGCGTCGGGACGCCCATCTCCGTCTTCGACGGAGCAGCCCATGCGTTGTCCGAGATAAACCGCATGAAAAAAGAAGGTCATCCTATAAAAGCTGCTATTTCCTCAAGAACGGACGAGCCCTCCTGGGCGAGACAATGTATGCAGTGGCTAATAGCTGATGATGGTACGCCTCTTAGCGAATGTTTTGATTATATTGAGATTAGTTATGACGATAAATCAAGGCACTTCGAGAGCCTCAGCAGGAAGACTGGTATCGCATACGATGACATGTGCTTCTTCGATAACGAGCATAGAAATATTGTCAGTGCGTCACAGCTCGGTGTTAAATGTATATATACTCCGGATGGGATGACGAAGGATGCATGGAACGAAGCCTTGAGACATTTTTATCTGATGTGAATCTAATCATTTAAATCGACCACTTATTTATTTATTTATTCAATTTCCGGGTGGCGGTGTGTCAGGGTCCCCATTCATGGACACATGAGGGTGTCCCTCGTGCTAGCCCCAGTAATCGGGTTGGTTCCCTTGACATCGTCTCTTTCACACACGAGCGCGAGGGTCTTGGGAGGAATGGATGCATCAGTAAAGTCAACATTCTCCAGGCTCTTGACATCCAATAACGACTGGCCGAAGTAAGTACCGGCAGCGTTGGCATCCTTGAAATTCGCGCCATCCATGCTAGTGTCTTCGAACGCGGCACCACGAATGTCTGCGCTGGAAAAGTCGGCGTTGACCAAGTAGGCCTTGTAGAAACGGCATCCCTGTAGATTCGAATTTGCGAAGGTGGTTCCCTTGGCAATCACCTGAGTGAAGTCTTTGCCTTTGTAATTCTTTGCGGCAAAATCTTGGCCGGTGATGTCGATATTAGCGAAATCAAGCCCACCGCCGCTGACGGCCATGGCAGGTCCAGAGAGGGTGGTCATAGTTAACAGGGTAAAGGCCGCCGCCGCTCCCTTGACAAGCTTGGTTACGGCGTCCGCTGGCTCGTCATTAATTCGTTGTGAAGAAAGCGCTGTGCTAATACTGAACCCACACCCTCGCTGGAGTGGCTGGAAGGCCTCAGTATGCGGGGATGGAGCGAGCAGTATGGCCGCCAGTGCTATGAGAGGTGATGGTCCAGGCATCGTCGATGATTCAAGCAATATGTGGTGTCAAATATTGTTGGAGCTTCTTTCTATGGGCTGATGGTCTGATGATAATACTACTACGAGCGTAGTCTAGTAGAGTATGCATACTGATGATACTCTCTAGTACGTTAATTGACACTAAATTACTATGAATTCCTATGCATACTACGAGCTATAGTACTACTTCTACAGTAGTACTAATAGCTATTACTACTCTAGAGTATGCATACTAAGAATCGTACACACGTACTAGGCATACTATGCATACTACTACGACTCGTAGAGTAGTAAAACTATCTCCTAGAGTATGCATACTATTAGTATGAGCTCGTAGGGGTACTACTAATGTACGACGTACTCTAAAGTAGTACTAGAGTGAGTATGCATATGCATACCTTAAAGAATCCGCTCACTCCTCACTCGCCTCTCTGCAAGGACAGAAGGACAGAGGCATCAAATCCTCTATCCCACTTCTTCCCTTCCATATTGCCTGTGGTCGATCGAGGAACATGCAGAGTGGCAAGAAAAGGCAACGATGCAGTGAGTTAGTAATGAACAAGAAACTTGTCTCCGCGCTGAGGGCCTCCCAGAGCCCGTTGCGTGGCGCAGCACCGCTCCGTCGGCTCCTATCTGCCCACGGGGTGCTGTGCTCAGTTCTGGCAAAACGAAGCAGTTCTGATCAAGAAATATCGGATCTGGAGTCTTCGTTGTTGTCCATACCTGGGCCTTGCATTGCTCAGCTCCTCTCGTCCTTGCTTGAGGAAGTTAAGAATTCTAGAAATGTCGAGAGCATTCTAGTGTTCGTGGCGCGTTTGATCTCGTTGCGGTACAACAAGGGCAAGCCTTCTTCGGGTAGAGAAAGATTATTCCGCATACCTGACCCCGATGCTTGGGTTGCTGTGTTATCCTTCATAATTGCTCACGAAAGTTTGATCCCAAGGTTTAACAGGCATTGTCTAGGGCGGGGCCAACATTCCAGTGACAAGCGCAATTCTCAGGACCGCGTGGTGGAGCTATCTCTTGATATTGTCAACTCTGTCCGCTTAATGCATGTGGGCGATGGAATAGAAAACATCGAGAGTGATACGTCAGCATTGATAGAGAGATGCTTCCCAGGATCCCTAAAAGAAGTTGATGTCGTAGTTTCCAGGCTTGAGGCAGAGAAAGAAGCCCCCGGTGATACGGCCCTTAGGGGTGATGCGGGCGCCCTATCTCAAAGATGTTCAGTTGACACATTTGGTTGGTGGGACGGAATAGATCTTGAGTCTATCCATTGCTCCGACGATGAGGATTGGGTTGAGAATGGGGTACCTTGCTCAGCGGTTGAGGAAGGGGTTGAGGAAAAGGATTCCAGAGCTTGGGAGAATGCCACAGACACCGCGAT
>Ga0315315_10002760_pt1 | contig 16086 bp, 8 predicted proteins | sample M140m3416metaG_FD_203699 | JGI IMG/M metagenome (GOLD analysis project Ga0315315, IMG submission 203699) | Ammonia-oxidizing marine archaeal communities from Monterey Bay, California, United States - M1 40m 3416 | ecosystem: Environmental > Aquatic > Marine > Intertidal zone | place: USA...
CATTTGTTTCTTGACCATATGTTATACTGAAAGATGGTACGATTTCTCCTATATCCAAACTAATGCATTCGTTAATGTCTGCTGGATCGATATTTGTACCATTCCAAATAAACTCCATTACTTGATAGCTATATTCATAAGTTTCAGCACAGAAGTAAGCTGGAGTATTTATTCCATTATCATATATGTTTTCCATGTATGCAAACTCATAATTTCCATCATCATTTGCACTAACATCAAAGAAATGGATATCCCAAGCAGTAACAATTGATGGGTTACCTCCATTTTCACTTGGAAGATCCATTATATCGTATCCAACAAAGACAAGTTCTCCGGGTACTCCATTTAGAGTAATGTTCCCTGGTCCTTCAGGATTTTCGTCTAATGCGTCAATTAACCAGAAATATACATTTTCTGCTTCAGTCGTATTTAATTCTCCATCTCCATTACCAATAGCCATATCAGCAGCTACTCTAAACTCATTATCGAATACTTGTGTAGCAGCTAAGAAATATGTGAAATTAACACCATCTGTGTATGCTAATGATACTGACCAAAGTTGTTCTATTGCGAAGTCCTCTAGATTCCAATCATCGTCATCGGAATCTCCAGCAACTCTGCTCCAGAATTCATACAACTCATCCATGTTTAATTGTCCATCTGAGTCCATATCAGAATCTTCAAAGTGATCAGCCCAATAATCCCATGTAGCATTATCAATATCATCTCCTCCCATGTAATTGTAAGCAAATTCATGGAATTCATCCCAATTGATGTTTCCATCTCCATCATAATCAGCCATATTCATGAGATCTTCAGCATCCATGCCATCATCATCATCAGGAGACATAATTCTGCTCCAGAATTCATATAACTCATCCATGTTTAACTGGCCATCTCCATCACCATCAGCACCATCAAATTCATCAGCCCAATAATCCCATGTTGCATTATCAATATCATCTTGGTCTTGTGTCGAAGAAGACATGTATTCATAGAACTCGTCCCAACTCATGTTTCCATCTCCATCATAATCAGCCATATACATGAGATCTTCAATACCCATGCCATCTGGATCATCATCATCTAGACTCATGATCATCGGAATGAAGTAAGAAAGTTCTTCCATGTCCAAAGTACCATCACCATTCCAGTCAGAATCTGTAAAGAACTGATAGAAAAGTTCGTATGTTTCATTATCAACTGAATCTTCCTCTTCCAAGAAGGTAGTGAACTCATCCCAACTCATGTTTCCATCTCCATCCGTATCTGTCATAGACATCAAGTCCTCAGGAGACGGGCCATCAGAGTCCTCATCATCAAGACTCATGATCATCGGAAGGAAGTAAGAAAGTTCTTCCATGTCCAAAGTACCATCACCATTCCAGTCAGAATCTGTAAAGAACTGATAGAAAAGTTCGTATGTTTCATTATCCAGTGATTCATCATCTTCTACGAAGGAAATAAACTCATCCCAACTCATGTTTCCATCACCATCAGTGTCTGTCATCCACATCCAATCTTCAGGAGACGGCCCATCATTGTCATCATTACCAAAGCAGTTGTCCATGTTAGGGCCAGCAATTGCATACATGCTCATGGCAGATGGGAAACCATCCTCTCCACTTTCACCGTCCACAAGCCCTACTAGGAAAACATGACCACATGTATCGTCTGTGATAATTAGTTCCCACTCATAATATAGAGAATCACTACTTGCATTGAAGGTTGTTAGAATATCTTCTTCATTATCATATAAATCACATTCATACATTCCATCATCATATTCATAACAATATTCGTATGAAATATAATCAACTGATCCATCATCATTTTCAACATAACATAACCAGTACCACTCATCATCTTCTTCGTTATATTCTTCCGAACAATTATCATGATATGCAAATTCAGGTTCATTATCATACATTTCTTGCATCATATCTTCCATGAATACAATGTATTCTTTTCCTACCTCTAAGTCTTCAAATGCCCAGCGCATTGTATAATTGCCAGTTTCAAGTTCAGGACTATTTTCTAGCATATCCATTACTACTTGTTCTTCATCCATCATCGAAATCATCATTTCAAAGGATTCTGAACCATTCATACCATACATCTCATACCAATTTCCATCAGCAGGATTTAGCATATCAAGTCCTACATCTCCCATTTCAATTTCACATGGTCCCATGAACATAGCCCAAACAAAACCAAGCCACCATCCATCGGAACTGCCATTGATAGACAATACCCCAACAATCATTACATAACAAGTATCATTTTCTATTTCAGCTTCGAAATCATACATCATTTCTTCGCTATCTGCAGCAAATATCTCGGTGTATTGATCTCCTTCTCCTTCTCCTTCATCAAACATCGACATTTGTACAAGAGACCAAGTGAGATTGTATTCGTCACCCACTTCTAATCCCATCATACTCCAAGACATGTAGTTGGTTCCAGCTTCTAAGTGTGGAGCATCTGATTCGTCTTCCATCATCATGTCATCATATAGCATATCGTTGAAGTATAATTCTAGAGGTTGTGGCGGCTCTTGACAGAGACCATTAAATCCAAAGTGTGCAAATCCATATGTTGAGTTGTTCGTATTATCAGTTCTCATTTCTACATCAGAATGCAGCATACACATGCTCTCATCAACTTCGATATCCCACTCAACGTGTTCATACTCTTCACTTGCTGTCCAACTTGTGTTCATGGATTCATCATAATAATCGAATCCTTCGAAATGTAATCTCCAATCTAATTTATAATCAGTATCAATAACCAACATAGTTGCATTGAGGATTAATGTGTAGTCGCCGGGTTCTAGCAGTGGCATATGATGTGCTTCACACCAGTATGTCATTGAATCATTATCCCACATGCAATCTCTAAAGTGTGCATAATGATCTATGTATCCGTCACCATCATGGTCAACTTCACATTCCCAGTGGCCTTCTTCAAATTCATCACAATTATCGAATTCTTCGTTTGTAATGGTTATTTCCCACATTACAGGACCAGTGCCATTATCGTAATACAATTCAAAGAAATGATCAGATACTGGCTCTTCACAATATGTATTGAAAGAGAAATAGTCACCGAAATGCATACCATCGTAATGCATCAAATGGACTTGCATCGAGAAGCCACACATGTACTCATCTATTTCTATATCCCACTCAAAGTGTTCATATTCATCGGTTGCATTGAATGACATGCCATCATAAACGCCATTAAACCACCATTCAAGCTCATGCCATTCTCCAACTTCTAAACTACTAACATTCAATGTGAATGTGTAGTCACCTGGTTCTAGCATAGGGTAATTCCAACCCATCTCACACCAGTAAGTCATTGAATTATTATCCCACTCACAGTGTTCAAAGCCATAGTAATCATCTGGATATCCGTCACCATCATAGTCAACTTCACACTCCCAGTGTTCACCATCATATTCGTAACAGTTATCAAATGCTGCATAATTCACAACTGGCTCCCACATTATAGGACCAGTACCATTATCATAGTACAACTCGAATGGTGAGGGCATCTCTTCGCATAATCCATTGAATGCGAAGTAATCATTAAATTCCATACCATTGTAATCTACTAAATTGAATTCCATATCAAATTCGCACATATACTCGTTTATTTCGAAATCCCACTCAAAGTGTTCATATTCATCAGTTGCATTGAATGACATGCCATCATAATCTCCATCAAACCACCATTCAAGCTCATGCCACTCTCCAACTTCTAAACCACTAACATTCAATGTGAATGTGTAGTTACCTGGTTCTAGCATAGGGTCAAGCCAATCGCCACACCAGTACATCATCGAATTATTATCCCACTCACAGTGTTCAAAGCCATAATAATAATCTGTGAATCCGTCACCATCTTCGTCAACTTCACACTCCCAGTGTTCACCATCATATTCGTAACAATTATCAAATGATTCGTAATTCACAACTGGCTCCCACATTACAGGACCAGTACCATTATCGTAGTACAACTCGAATGGTGAAGACATTTCTTCACAATCTCCAATGAACGAGAATTCGCCGTCCATTACGTTGTTACCATCCATGTAAACACTAAACTGTAGGTTTAATGAACACATGTATTGATCAATATCTAAATATAAACCATCAATGATATGTGATTCGTTAGAATTATTCCATGAAATCCACTCATAATTGCTTTCGTAATCGTTTTGAGTATTCAGATAATAATTTGCATAAACTTGATAATCAGCACCGATTTCAAGATTACTAATATTTGCTGAGAATTCATAAAGATTGGACTCTAAGTATGGGACTTCAGAATATACTGCACACCAATAGGTCATTGAGTTGTTATCCCACTCACAGTATTCGAATCCAGCATAATAGTCTGTGTATCCATCACCATCATAGTCAACTTCACACTCCCAGTATCCATCATCATATTCAGAACAATTATCAAATTCTTCATATTCCCATACCATTTCGTACATTACTGGACCGGAGCCATTATCATAGTATAATTCAACATCCGGATATTCAGGTTCTCCACAAGGACCTTGCATATCAGTAATGGTAGTTCCCATTAATGTACTGTTATCTTTATCCCATTCTCCATCTGCGAAATATTCTGCTTCCCAAAGCATAGCATCATTGATAATTTCACAAGTATACGAATCGACCGTAATATTCCAGCCTAAGCTACCAAGTCCTATGCCGCTTTGGCTACCAGCAGTCCAATTATACATACCTTCGGTATGGCTATAGTTGGATGGTCCTGCTACTTCGCGATTCCATTCAACAATGTAGTCATTACCACTAGTAAATGTTCCACTACCACCTGTGCTATACCACATATCATAGGTTCCCGGTTCAAGAACTAGCATGTTGTCCCATAGATCTGGACCATGGAATGATTCTACTAAAGTATCATTACCGTCAATTTCTATGTTTGTCAATATAACTCCATTGTTTCCACATGGCCCTAAGAATTCATAAAAGCCATAATCCACGGTAGACGAGGTTGATTGATTAATCAATTCATAATTTATCATTATCCAGCATGTAAACTCATTCACTGTGAGGTTGAATGATTCAGAACTTTCATTATTATAAGCAATCCATGTCCTGTTCTCTTCAACGTTTGATGAATCATTAAATTCTTCCATAGAAACATGCCAAGTTAACTCATAAGTGTCATTTAGATTTAAATTACTAGATCTAATTTCCATTTCATGAGTTCCTTCTTCTAAGAATTGTGTTTGGAAGGGCGATATTAATTCCCAAGAACTGGTACTATTATCAAAAATAGATAATGAAACACCATTACCAGTACCTTCTCCGTGATCATCATCTTGATGGTCAGCATATACTGGCATTAAAATCGGAGATAGTGCTGAAAGTAACATTATCATTGTTAGGGTTAAACTGCGGCTCATACGTACGTCGTACATGTCTTTTCGGCTCAGTAATTACTATATATGTCTATTTCCGTACCAAGTTATTTAAAAAACACTTAATTTATTTTGTTTTCTTGACCCAAAGAGTAATTTTATCATTCTCAATATGGAATGATTTAGAAACTTCTAAACCATTTCCTATCAAGTAACTAGAATCAAACTTTTCTCCCGATTCACCAGCTAATTCTAGATTTGAAATGCATAATTGTGCCTTATCAACCAAGCCCGATTTAAGAAAACGAATCCATGTATCCTTTCCTCCTTCAACAAGCAGTGACTGAATTCCTCTATCTCCTAACATATCTAATATTTTTAGAATTTCAATTTCATTATTATCTGAAATTATTACTCGCTCTACATGTTCTTGGTCTTTTTCTGAATTAAAATACATACTCTGAATTAGAATTGTTTTTGATATACCATCTTCCATTAATTTACAATTAGTCGGAATTTTATTGTTTGGATCAATGACTACTCTTATTGGTAACTCTCTTGGACCAATATCAGGGCCTCTAACGGTTAATTCAGGGTTATCTCGTATAACGGTATTTACTCCGACTAATATTGCCATTGATTCGGCCCTTAACTCATGTACTAATTTTAAAGAGGAGTCGGAGCTAAAACGTTTAGCAGGTTTATCTCTATCTCCATCGATTCTTCCATTAATATCAGTAGCAGCTTTCAATGTAACTAATGGTCTTCTATTCTTACACCAATGCATGAAACTTTGCATCTGCTCTTGACATTCTTTTTCAAGAATGCCTGATTTTACTTCAAAATTTTCTTCTCGTAGCATCTTAATACCGCCTCCTCTTACTGTTGGATTTGGATCTAATGCTCCAATTACGACTTTTTTTATTCCTGCCCACAACAAAGCTTCGGTACAAGGAGGTGTTCTTCCAAAATGGTTACAAGGCTCTAAAGTGATATATGCTGTAGCACCTTGTAAGGAAATCCCCTTATCTTCAGCATCTGCGATAGCCATTTGCTCTGCATGCAATCCGCCTATATGATCATGCCAACCTTTTGCAATAATTTCATCATCTTTTACAATAACACAACCAACCAAAGGGTTAGGTATCACCTTCCATTTTCCTAACTGGGCAATTTCTAAAGCATGTAGCATGTAATTTTCATCCTCATCCATGCCTATTCTTTTGATGGGAAGTAGCACTCATTCATCATATCTCGTATTCATATCATAGCATTCAATACTAAATTCGTTTCTGACCTGATTGTGAGCCGCATAGCGTGTATACTAAATCCCAAGGCTCGTGATGGTTTATCTGTAAAGCAGTGGGCTCTTTTTGAAAATTGTTTACTTGAAGCAGGTTATGAGATAGATTTGCATCATACTGAGTATATTGGCCATGCTATAGAAATTTCAGCAAACCTTCGTGAGTCCAATTATGAATTGGTTGTAGCAGTAGGAGGAGATGGGACTGTTCATGAAGTTGCATCAGGTTTGAGGGGTTCTAGTAAGATTCTAGGAATTCTACCTATTGGTAGTGGTAATGATTACGCCCGAGCACACGGAATTCCAATTCCAAAAGGTCGAAAATTTGCTGATATGCAAAAAGCCGTAGATATCCTATCACAGGGAATTGATAGGAGAGTTGGTGCTTTCAGAGTTGAAGGTCCGCCAGCACCTGAACACTCTCTAATTCCAGCCCCAATTGCACATGAATGTAATGGTAAACCAAATAAATCTGGTAATTTAGTCCGTTGGAGTTTTCTTGAATGCGATAGCGGAGTTACTTCGACAGTAAACAGAATGAAGACAGAAGGTAAATTTAGAAGAATACGGGGTCAATTAAAATATAAATTATTAGGAATTACGGCAATTCTAGGCTGGAAAACACAAAAGGGATGGATAAAGGTTGATGATGAGCCAGGCGAAATTGTAGACTTATCAGGACTTTTTTGTATGAGTCAATGTCAAACATTTGGAGGAGGTTTTCAAATTGCCCCTGGAGCAACCCCAATACAAAAACATGGTTCACTAGTCTTAGCATGGGGCTTATCAAAATTACAAATGTTACTTGTTATGGGCCCGGTAGAAAAAGGAAAACATATTGGAAAATGGAATAAAATTTTTATGAGAAAGGCAAAAAAATTAGAATTGAAATCTGTTGATTTCGACGGTAAACCCTCTGAAAAACCTCATCAACCGGATTTATTTGTGAATATTGATGGGGAAGCTGTTATGACTACTCCAATTAAATTAGAATATTTTGAAGATCAATTAACAGTAAGAGGGGCAGTAAATATTCCAAATCAAAATTAATGGCGCCGAGAGAGGGATTTGAACCCCCGCGTCCAATGGACAGTGGATTTCAAATCCACCGCAATACCGGGCTATGCGATCTCGGCAGCATGCTCGCGACTTGCCCATTAGACATGAACCTATATGTTAGAGTTTGTAATAACCTGGCCTGCACCAATCAGGTAAACCAATTGATGCTTCTGGATGAGTCAAACCGATAAAAAGAACCATGATAACTATAAAAAAGGCTGGAAATAAAGCCGTTAGAGTTAATATTTTTGAATCTTTATCTCCCCATAGATGCATGAAAATAGCAGCAATCATTATGAATTTGGGTATTGCTATCCCAACAAGTATGAAAAGAGTGACGGTCTCTGAAAATTCTAGGCCAACCGCAGCAACTTCAATGGCAGTTAGAACAATTAGTCCAATAAAATTAGCCCAGTAAAGATCATATTTTCCTAAAATTAAATGTTCGCTCATTTTTTCACCTCAATAAAGATAGAAGAATGGGAATACTATTACCCATATCAAATCAACAAAGTGCCAGTAAAGTCCGAAATACTCTATTGATACTGCGTTTTGTGGAGTATATCCTCCAGTCCATGCTTTCCATGTCATGTAAGTTAATCCTATGATTCCAATGAATACGTGAGCACCATGTGTTCCTGTAGTGACATAGAAGGTTGAAGAGCTAACTCTAATGTCTGCAAGCATTACTGCATTAGTTGGCTCATAATTAGGACCAACAGCAGCTAAGTATGCTTGATAATCCTCAGGATGTAATGCAGCAAGTTCAGCCAAGTGGACATCGTCCCAACCGTGATGTGGATGATAATGGTCTGCATGTATTGTATATCCTTCATCAACTAATGACAGAATGTCGTGTTCATGTAATGGGCCAATTTCAGGGATATAGAATCCTACAAACCATTCAACCATCTTTAGTGTAAGGAAAATAACTGCTAGAACCCAAGTACTACCCAAGTACAAGTAAACTCTCTTCCTTCGAAGTTCCTCATCTATACTCCCAACTGGTTTTTTGGCCCAACGAAGAGCTTGGACTATAGTAAATGAAGATACGATCAATGCAAATGTATTGATTGCGCCTGGTGCTATATGAAACCATGAAGATGCAATTAACTCTGAAGCAGGTAGGAAGCAATTAACTGCCTCTCCAGTATCTACGTTTTGTGAATTAACTATCCAAGATCCGCTTTCATATACTTCTTGACAAGAATCTATTCCAAATCTATATCTCATGTATGTGCTAAATAATGATGTAAAAACCATCATTTCTGACATCAAGAAAACCCACATTGCAACTTTACGAATTTCTATATTTTGGAAAGGTGTGCCTGTTGCTTTAGGTTCATAGACACCATCAAATGATGCATCTTGTCTCCACCAAATCAATAGACCAAAGAAGGTAATAATTATACCAATTAGAACTAAAGGTATACTTGATGGATCTATCATTTCTCCCCAAGAGTAAACGGATGCAACTGTGTACAAGAAGATTCCAATTCCAATTGACATAATCAACGGAGACCAGGAATTATGAGGAGCGCCATGACTCCAATCATGAGGTCCCCAAGCACTTGGATGGTGATGATCGCCATCATGGTGTTCACTACTCAATGACTCACCTCCTCTTCATTATCCAAAACCATCAAGCCTTGGAACCACTTCACTATTGCACTCGGCTCATTTGCGATATGATGTTCATTTGCATCCCTTAGTGTTGGTAGGTTATCCAGAGGGAAACTCGGTGTTGGAGGAGGCGAAGATGTCATCCATTCAAATGACCATCCTCCCCATGGATCTGCAGGTGCTTTTTGACCGCGTACGACTGATTTAATCATATTAGCAATCAGAATAAAGTTTGAGAAAAAGAACAAAAAGGCACTAATTGAAATGAACATATTCCAACCTGCCGCTTCTGCAGGTAAAGAGCCCATTGCTTCTTCTGTTGAAATGAAATATGTATGATGTCTTCGAGCCATTCCCCATATTCCTAATCGGTGCATAGGCCAAAATACTCCATTATAACTTATGAAAGCAGTTAAGAAATGTAATACCCCAAGTCTTTCATCTAGCATTTTTCCAGTCATTTTTGGGAACCAATAGTAAATTGCAGAGAAGAAACCAAACACAGTTCCTCCAACTAAAACATAGTGGAAATGTGCCACAACAAAGTAAGATTCATGGAAATGTAAGTCCATTGCCATAGAAGGGAAGAACATTCCAGAAATACCTCCCAGTGTGAATGTAATTAAGAAACCCAGAGCCCAAAGTGTGTGGGTTCTGTATATTAGAGAGCCTTTATGCATAGTCTTCAACCAGTTGAATATTTTAATTCCTGTGGGGACTGCGACAAGCATAGTTGTTAACATAGTCACAAATCTCAATGTAGGACTCATTCCTGAAGTAAACATATGATGCCCATAAACGATGAAAGAAACTACTCCAATGCCCGCCATAGCATAAACCATTGATCTGTATCCAAATACAGATCTCCTTGCACTTGTTGCTATGACTTCAGATATGACACCAAATGCCGGAACTATTACAACATACACTTCAGGATGTCCAAAGTACCAGAATAAATGGCTCCAAAGTAATGGATCACCACCTGAAGCTGCATCATAAAATGCAGTACCAATTACTCTGTCTAGGTATACTTGGACTAATCCAACACCAAAGGCTGGTATCGACAAGAAGAGCATAAGATTGGCAACTAGTATTGACCATGTAAACAGAGGCATTTGCATCCATCCCATTCCTGGTGCTCGCATCACTGCTATTGTAGTTAGAAAATTCACTCCAGTCAGGGTTGATGATGCAACTAGCATAATTTGTCCTGCAACCCACATAGTAGTACCTGCATGTGCTGTTTCACTAACTATGTATGGAGCATATCCTGTCCACCCAGTGTCTGCTCCAGTACCTGAGAAAACTCCGGTAAATATTAACAAAGCAGCGACTGGTTGCAGCCAGAAAGACATTGCATTTATTCTAGGTAAGGCTAAGTCTGGTGCTCCTATTTGCAAAGGAACCATCCAGTTCGCAAAACCATTAATTAACGGCATAGCAGCTAAAAATATCATAGTTGTTCCATGTAGTGTAAAGAATTGGTTGTACTGGTCTTGAGTTAAGAAATCATTTCCCGGGACTGCTAATTGTATTCTTATCATTAATGCCATGATTCCTCCTATTCCTAGGAAAAACATACCTGCAAGGAAATATAATGTCCCGATTTTTTTATGATCAGTTGTTGTTAGCCAATCTGCAATCCATGGCTCAAAACTTTCCCAGTTGAATGAATCTGGATTTGTTCTGTAAAAGATATATGCAACAGTAATTATCAAAAGTATTCCAGAAATTATTATTAGTGTAGAAAGAACAACATATGGATCGGCTGATTCTAAAACTAATATTGGAGCATTTACCTTTTTTGTAATTTTATTCCATTCATCACCTGAAGAACCGGCTCCATCTCCAGCATTACCATTTACAGAATTAACATGTAAGATCATTTCCACATTTCGATCTGTATCTGGTGCAGTCCAAACTACTGTCCAACTTGTTTGATCGTTTCCTACATCTGTATGCCCAACTTCATTTGGGTTGTACTGCTGAACAGTTGCATCTGCAGCAGACAATTCTCCCTCACTTGACCATAAGTGAAAGCCACCTAAGTTGATGTTACCGGGCGTACTTGGTCCTCCAGTGAAAGAGACTGTTAATTCGTATACTTCAGAATAATTGTATACTTCAGGCAACCCGACAATTATCGGAGTTACTGAATCACTAGTCGTTGCTCCATGACAATTGCATCCAGAATCTTTTACACCTGAAATTCCTGTTGGGAACGAAGTAACAAGTGGAGTAAATAACATTGCTGTGATTAGAACAGTCATCACTACTATGCTTCTTGAATGAATTAATTTCTTCATATAAACCACCTTAGTTGTGTACAAAAACACCTGCCGACATGATTGAATGTGCATCACCACAATATTCTGTGCATAAAATCATTGATTCACCTACTTCATTCATGGGAAGCCAAAGTGTTGTCTTTTGAGATGGAAGGACGTCTTCTTTCACTCCTAAAACTTGCACCCAAGGAGCATGTGTCACATCTTCGGATTGCATTACGGCTAGGTATGTTTCTCCTGCCTTCAATGATAACAATGGCTGCATACCATAACCTTCTATTGCAATGGTTCCAACATCACAGATATCAGTACCCAACTCATACCCTCTATCTGGAATAACATCTCCTCTCCATGCATCATCATTTGGATTGCAATTAAAACTCCAAACCCACTGTTTTCCAGTGATCTCAATGATATGGTAACATTCAGAAACAACAGCACCACTGCTAGAATCTAAATAATTGTTAGAGCTTTGTCCTTCTTCACACTCATCCCCATGAAGCCCGCCATCAGCAGAAGTCCAAACAGCATCAAGAGGTGCCCAAGATATATACGTAAGGTAAACTATCAAAATAAAGGGCAATATTGTCCATGCTACTTCTAGTTTCATATCGTCATTATGTCGTGGGAAAACTCCGACTTCTATTTTATCTGGATTATCATATTCTTCTTCTGAGGAAACGTACCAAAAAGAATGGTGGAAAAGCCATCCAAATGTCAATAATCCGACCAATAGAGACCATAATATGTATTCATCAAATAAATCCCAAAATAGAGCACTCGCTACCACGATGACTACCTCAGTAGTAAGGGGGCATTAAGTCATTCATAAATACCGCGTAATGATATTCTTAGTATCTATAAAATATTGTCCTTTATTAATCGGTTTTTAACAACAAGAAGGTAGATTTGAGTATTAATTAAGTTCGCATTATTATAACAAAGTTTGTCTAATATCTACCAAAAACTTGCTTATTTTACAATCTAAAAGATGGCACTGGTGGGGCCCCTCATGATGAGAGCAATAATAATTCAAAAGATATTAATTAAAGTATATCAAAATCATTTTCATCAGAATCTGGAATTCCATCCCCGTCATCATCAGGATCTAAATTGTCATCTAGACCATCATTGTCATGATCGAATTGACCAGTTAAATCATTACCATCATTCTGCTCAAACCAATCTGATAATCCATCATTGTCATCATCAGTATCTGTACGGTCAGTTAATCCATCATTGTCATGATCATAACGATAGTCTCCAAAAGCTCCGCCTTCTTCATCTACATCTAAGATGTCGTCATTATCATCATCTGTATCATCAGCATCATTGGAACAATCATTGTCATGATCTCTAGATGCATCTACATCTATGATTCCATCTCCATCAAGATCAATAAGCATTTCTTCAATTCCATCATTGTTACAATCTAGTAAGTCTTGCCAATTGTCAATTCCATCATTATCTATGTCAATATCGATACTATCTGAAACACCATCGTTGTCATGATCGTAAATATCAGTATTTGGGTCACCATCAGCAACTTCTTCTCTATCATTTATTCCATCACCATCATCATCATCATCTATGGCATCATCAAGACCATCATTGTCATGATCTTCAGGGAATGAATCTAGATTATCTGCAATTCCATCATTGTCATCATCCCAATCTAAATCATCAGGTATTCCATCTCCATCATTGTCATTTTCTCCGTTTTGATCTTGATTATCGAGTTGTTGACTTTGTTGTTGATCGGATTGAGAACCTTGTTGTCCTTGGCCATTATCTTGTGTTTGGCCTTGTTGTTGTTGGTTTTGACCATTTTGATTATTTCCATTTTGATCTTGGCTTTCTTGGTTACCTTGTTGGCCGCTTTGTTCGCCGCCATTCTGTTGACCCTGGCCGTTATCTTGTTGTTGACCACTTTCACCTTGTTCTTCTTGTTGTCCTTGTTGACCATCTTGATCAGATTGTGATCCTTCATCTTGGCCTTGTCCTTGCTGACCTCCGTTTCCTTGTCCTTGGCCTTCACCTTGGCCTTGGCCCTGTCCTTGTCCTTGGCCTTCACCTTGGCCTTGGCCCTGTCCTTGGCCCTGTCCTTGTCCTTGGCCCTGTCCTTGGCCCTGTCCTTGGCCCTGTCCTTGTCCTTGGCCCTGTCCTTGGCCCTGTCCTTGGCCCTGTCCTTGTCCTTGTCCTTGTCCTTGGCCCTGTCCTTGTCCTTGTCCTTGTCCTTGGCCTTGGCCTTGGCCTTGGCCTTGTCCTTCGCCATCTTCTCCTTCGCCACCGCCATCGGTGCCTCCGTTTCCATTACCATCACCATCTTCATAATCTGGATCATAAGCATCTGGAATACCGTCACCGTCAGAATCAGTAGCAGAACCGTCATTGGGGTCATTTGGGAATGGATCATTTGCATCATCTGTTCCGTCACCATCAGTATCAGCTGAGTTGGGGTTTGTACCTGCAGCATATTCCTCTGCATTAGTAAGCCCATCGCCATCTGGATCGGCACTAGAGTCAGTTCCTGAATTTGGATTCAAACCATAGTTAACTTCCCAGCCATCTGGCATTCCATCATTATCTGTATCTGGATTATTCATATCTGTTCCAGCATCTTGCTCTTCGGCATTAGTAAGTCCGTCACCATCCCAATCTGCTCCACCATCGGATGGATCTAAAGGATCTGATCCATCGGCACTAACGCCAACTGAACCGGCCATTGTAACCAAGAGAAATGCTATTAACATACTCGTATTCTTTGTAATATTCATTTTATTTTTCATTTTTTCACTTCCAATTATTTATTTTTTAAAACCGTTTTTGAACTCTAAATCTACCGATATACAATTTAATTATACAAAATATTTTAGAGTTTTTTCTAATGTAAAAGGAGGGAGATTAAAATACAAAATTATCTATATAACGCTATACTGCGCTACATATTATTTTCATTTAGTATTTTTTGTTTTATTTTTTTCTCCTCCATTTCAACATTGCAATCTCGCGGCTTTCATAGGGAACCCTCCGTTCCCTCTAAATTTACAGGCCTATATAGAGTATATTAAATATACTAATTTCGTTAAGGAGTTAACTTAAGCAGATTGGCTTTAAATCTTGCAGATCCAAAGAAATGTATTACTGGAGCAATTAGCGTTATAATAATTAATGATACAAAAAATATTAGAGACCAAATGCCTAAGCTATTGCCAAAAGAAAAATATAATGACCAGCCTAATATTACTAAAACCCATGGAGCATATCTCCGAGAAAATAATGCCATCCTAGCATTTACTAATTCATCGGAATATAACTGAGGTACTTCTTCAGGTTCAACCATTCCTTGCTCTACTGCGCATCTGACACATGTCAGGTAGCGTGGACCATTACCAGAAACAAATTGACTCTGGGGGTAATGTTGCTTACAAATTCTACAAGTCGGCATGTACTTCTACACCTAACCAAACATACATTATCCTTCAACGCTACGGTTCTTTAATCTGATTTTGGATGTAAATTCTAGAAATATTAACTGGTTTCTTATTGATAAAATTTAACAAAATTTGATTTCCCATTGGACTACCTACTGATTCAGGATGAAATTGAATACCAAAGACTGGTAAAGATGGATGTCTGATACCCATTAAAAGATTGTTAACATTCTCCCAGGATGTTTCTACCAATGAATTGTTTTTGGGAATTAATACTAGACTATTGTAACGCATTAAAGTTATTGGATTAGGTAAATTACGATATAGTCCCTTTTCGTCATGTATTATTTCAGATGGTTTACCATGAACAGCTCCAAGGGGCGATTCGATTAATTCCCAGCCAGCAGCTAGGCCTATTGCTTGATGTCCTAAGCATAGACCAAGCAAAGGAATATGTTGATTATTATTACTTAATTTTCCCTCAAGTGCCATTCTAGCTAAATGCATAGAAATTTGTGATTTATTTGGTTGAGAAGGCCCTGGACCAATAATAATATGCGAGGGTTGGTATAATTTAATCCATCTTTTAATAGTTTCATCAATATTCTCAATCTTATCTATTGGCCTACCTTCTAATATCCTAACATTCTTACCCATATTAGCTATCGAGTTAGCTATATTTTCAGTAAAGGAATCTAAATTATCGATTATTATAACTTGAGAAAATTCTATATTATCTTCTCCTCTGATTATTTTTCCATTATTTTTAGATATATAATTTTTCTTTGGTCCTAATTTACTTAATGGGCCAGAGACTTTTGGAATAGGACTTATAGTCATTTTTCTTTCAGGAAGATCTGTGCCACTAAAGCCAGTTCTAAACCCCCAAGTAGCTTCTGTTATTGCAGCAGCTTTCCAACGAGATTCTTCAACTTCTTCTGACGGAATAGAATCATTGACTATGCCCCCTCC
>Ga0315315_10002762_pt1 | contig 16079 bp, 16 predicted proteins | sample M140m3416metaG_FD_203699 | JGI IMG/M metagenome (GOLD analysis project Ga0315315, IMG submission 203699) | Ammonia-oxidizing marine archaeal communities from Monterey Bay, California, United States - M1 40m 3416 | ecosystem: Environmental > Aquatic > Marine > Intertidal zone | place: USA...
AGCAGAAATATCTGCAATTTTAAAAGATCAAATTAAAAATTTTGGGCAAGAGACCGAAGTCGCTGAGATTGGTCGTGTTTTGTCAGTGGGTGACGGTATCGCAAGGGTACACGGCCTAGACAACGTCCAAGCAGGAGAAATGGTTGAGTTTCCAGGAGGAACTCGAGGCATGGCTCTTAACTTAGAAAGTGATAATGTAGGTGTTGTAATTTTTGGATCTGATCGAGACATTAAAGAAGGCGACGTTGTCAAGCGAACTAACTCAATCGTTGATGTCCCAGCAGGTGACGCACTGCTTGGGCGTGTCGTAGATGGTTTAGGGAATCCAATTGATGGAAAAGGCGCGATTAAGGGTGGCGAGCGGCGGGTAGCTGATGTTAAAGCTCCAGGGATTATTCCCCGAAAATCTGTCCATGAACCCATGGCGACAGGCCTAAAATCAGTTGACGCAATGATACCTATCGGAAGGGGTCAGCGAGAATTGATCATCGGCGACCGCCAAACTGGTAAGACAGCGGTGGCTCTTGATACAATCTTAAACCAAAAGAGCTACAATGATGCAGCTGGTGATGATGAGAGCAAAAAATTATACTGCATTTACGTTGCTGTGGGTCAGAAAAGATCAACGGTTGCTCAACTTGTGAAGAAACTCGAGGAAAGTGGGGCAATAGAATACACTATCGTAGTGGCAGCCACCGCATCGGATCCAGCTCCTATGCAATTTTTAGCGCCTTATTCAGCCACATCTATGGCTGAATATTTTCGGGATAATGGAAGGCATGCACTTATAGTATATGATGATTTGTCCAAGCAGGCTGTAGCATATCGTCAAATGTCACTACTGCTTAGACGGCCACCAGGGCGAGAGGCTTATCCGGGTGATGTGTTCTATCTGCATTCGCGTCTGCTTGAAAGATCGGCTAAATTAAACGAAGACAATGGAGCAGGCTCCTTAACAGCATTGCCCGTGATCGAAACGCAAGGTGGAGATGTTTCGGCATTCATACCCACAAACGTAATTTCTATAACTGACGGTCAAATTTTTCTAGAAACTGAGTTGTTTTATCAAGGTATTCGTCCGGCAGTCAACACCGGGTTGTCGGTATCTAGAGTAGGTTCATCCGCTCAAACTAACGCCATGAAATCGGTAGCTGGCCCCGTCAAGCTATCATTGGCGCAGTATCGTGAAATGGCAGCATTTGCGCAATTCGGCTCGGATTTAGATGCGTCAACCCAACAACTACTTAATCGTGGCGCTCGGCTAACTGAATTAATGAAACAAGCTCAGTACTCCCCTTTAACAAACGCCGAAATAGTTTGTTTGATATATGCAGGAACGAACGGTTTTTTAGATAAGATAGAGGTAAAACAAATTGGTTCTTTCGAAATCGGTTTGTTGGCCCATCTTAGAAGCAAGCATGCTAGCCTTTTAGATCATATCACTAACGATGATCCGAAGATTAAAGGCGAGGTTGAAGATAAAATTCGGGCAGCATTAAACGAGTATGCATCAGATTTTGCTTAAGGGGATGCGGCTATGCCAAATCTAAAGGACTTAAAAAACCGGATTGAGAGTGTCAAAAACACTCGAAAGATCACTAAAGCAATGCAAATGGTTGCAGCTGCAAAGTTAAGGCGTGCCCAGGATGCAGCAGAAGCTTCTCGGCCATACACGGAAAGGTTTAATTCCGTGTTAGGTGCGTTGGCTTCCGCTAAAGGATCAGAGCCTGGTGGACCAACTTTGTTAGTAGGTACAGGCAAAGATCAGACACATCTATTGATTGTTATGACTGCTGAAAGAGGTTTGTGTGGGGGGTTCAACTCAAATATTGCCAGGTTGGCGAGGTCGCATGCTAACAAACTTATAGAGGAAGGAAAGACTGTCAAGATTGTCACGGTTGGTAAAAAAGGCCGTGACGTGATAAAAAGGGATCTGAGTGAGCATTTCATAGATCACGTTGATTTGTCTGAAATGAAGTCAATTCGATATACTGATGCTGTAGCGATATCTCAAACAATTTTAGATAGGTTTAATTCTAAGGAATTTGACGTCGCCACGATGTTTTATTCAAAGTTTGTCAACGTCGTTACTCAAATTCCCACAGAGCAACAGATTATTCCTGCGAACTTTGGCGAGAGCGATGAGCCTAAGGCATCTGCGCCTCAGTTGAGCTATGAGTATGAGCCTACAGAGGAAGAAATTCTTGCCGACTTATTGCCAAGAGGTGTTGGAACCCAAATTTTTGCGGCGTTACTTGAAAATGGAGCGTCTGAACAGGGGGCCAGGATGTCTGCAATGGATAATGCGACACGTAATGCCGGAGATATGATCGATAAGCTTACGATACAATACAACCGGTCACGGCAAGCCGTGATAACAAATGAACTGATTGAAATAATCTCAGGCGCGGAAGCGCTCTAAGAATCGGAGAAATAGATATGGCAAATGCAAAAGGTAAAGTTACTCAGGTAATCGGTGCTGTGGTGGACGTCCAGTTCGATGATCATCTACCAGCAATCTTAAACGCTTTGAATACCGAAAATAATGGGAAGACCCTAGTGCTCGAGGTTTCTCAGCACCTCGGTGAGAACACCGTACGCACAATTGCTATGGATGCGACTGAAGGCTTAGTGAGGGGACAGGAAGTTACAGATACTGCGGGGCCGATTTCTGTACCCGTTGGAAACGCTACTTTGGGCCGAATTATAAACGTAGTTGGAGAACCAGTTGATGAACAAGGTCCTGTTAAATCTGATGCGCATCGGGCAATTCACCAACCGGCTCCAGACTTCTCTGAGCAATCGACAGAGTCTGAGGTATTGGTAACTGGGATTAAGGTTGTCGATCTTTTGGCGCCTTACTCTAAGGGTGGTAAAATCGGTTTATTTGGCGGTGCTGGTGTTGGTAAAACGGTTCTAATTATGGAATTGATCAACAATATTGCAAAGGTGCATTCTGGATTTTCCGTTTTTGCAGGTGTTGGTGAACGTACTCGTGAGGGTAATGATCTTTACCATGAAATGATTGAGTCAAACGTTATTAAACCAGATAATCTTGAAGAGTCTCAGGTCGCCCTGGTTTACGGACAGATGAATGAACCTCCAGGTGCCCGCGCTCGCGTCGCGCTGACAGGGCTGACATTAGCAGAACAATTTCGTGATCAGTCTGGAACGGACGTATTATTTTTCGTAGATAATATTTTCAGATTTACACAAGCTGGATCTGAAGTTTCAGCGTTGCTGGGTAGAATTCCCTCTGCTGTTGGATACCAGCCAACGCTCGCTACTGATATGGGAGCTATGCAGGAACGTATCACTTCTACAAAAAATGGCTCTATCACATCAATTCAAGCCGTTTATGTCCCTGCCGACGATCTGACAGACCCTGCACCGGCAACAACCTTTGCTCATTTGGATGCCACGACAGTTTTGTCCCGTGCTATATCTGAACTGGGAATCTACCCTGCAGTTGACCCCCTAGAATCATCTTCTAGATTGATGGATCCTGCTGTTGTGGGGGAAGAACACTATGAAGTAGCCCGGTCCATTCAAGAAATTCTTCAGCGCTATAAGTCTCTTCAAGATATCATCGCAATTCTTGGTATGGATGAGCTTTCTGAAGAAGATAAACTGACGGTTGCGCGCGCTAGAAAAGTACAGCGGTTTTTGTCTCAACCTTTCGACGTTGCGAAAGTATTTACTGGGTCAGACGGCGTACAAGTGCCGTTAGAAGACACGATCTCATCCTTTAAAGCAGTGGTCAATGGTGAGTATGATCATTTACCCGAAGGCGCATTTTACATGGTTGGTGGAATAGATGAGGTAATAGCAAAAGCAGAAAAAATGGCAGCAGAAGCAGCATAAATAATTAGAAAAGAGTTTTAGAAATAATGCAAGTTGACCTAGTTAGCCCAGAAAAACTTTTGTTCTCTTCGGAGGCAATATCTGTTGAGATTCCAGGTGCAGATGGGGATATGACAGCAATGGCTAACCATGCTTCATTAATAACGACCCTGCGCCCAGGCATTCTCCGAGTAGTGCAAGAAAAAAATACAAACGAATATGTTGTAACCGGTGGCTTCGCAGAGTTGGGTGAAGGTGTTTCTGTCTTGGCAGAAAAAGCGGTTTTAAAAGCTGATTTTGATAGAGAAATGTTCGATGAAACCTTGCTTGTGGCAGAAAACGCTTTGGAGTCAGCGAGAGCTGGCTCTGATAGTAGTGCAGTAGATATGGCTGCTAAGTCGTTGTCAGATTTTAATATCTTAGGCGAACAGCTAGGATTTAAATAGCTCTAGCGTTTTGCAAGCATGGCAACCCTAATTAAAGTTCTTTCAGTAATGGCTTCTACCGGAGATTGACTTGATATTGATCGCAAACCTATGTCTAGTTCAATAAAATAAGCCAACGCCGTTTTTAAATTTTTAATATTCCATAATTTTAACTGGTTGAGAATTATATTTCGCCTTGGACCAAATATAGGGGGCTTTTGGTTAGAAATTGCTTCTGATTGAGTACCTTCGTAGCTTCTAAGCCTGAGCAAAAGTTTGAAATGCCTTTGAAACGAGAGGCAGAGTGTAACAGGCTGGACGCCCTGTGCTTTCAGCTTGTTGAAGATAGCGCTTATTTCATGAGTTTTTCCATCTGCTACCGCATAAATCATATCATCGAGATTTGCTTCAGCAGATATTGGCCTACAAGCCGTTATTTCTTTTGTGGTCAATGAAGATTTGTCATTGAATTTGTAAAGGTAAATCTTTTCGAGTGTATTGCGAAAGTCACCAGGCTCTAAATCCTTTGAAAGTCCATAAACGATATCTATAACGCTCGGATCCGTTATTTGAATCTTTGCTCTTGATAATTCTTTTTTAATTTCTATTTCCGTCATGGGGTTATCATAAATGGGTGCAGATATGGTTTGCTCGTGGTTTTCAAAGCTTTTTCTTAACTGGGAGGTGGGCTTTAAGGTTCCGCTTGTAATTACGATATGTGCATCATTAGGTTCCCATGCCTTAATACAATCAATAATAATTTTTGATGCCTTATCAGGTGTGTTTTCAACAAGAATAGCACGTTGCCCGGGGAAAAAACCGATTGACTTAATAGTATCAAATATAGCTGATTGATTTTTAAGAACTTCATCACCAGTCAGTCTTGTCAATCGCATTTCCTGCTCTGCATTTGGTCCCAGGAGATTTTCTAAATACTCTTGACGCTTCAACGCCACTCTCATTGTATCAGCACCGTAAAAAAGAATAGCAGCTCTAGATGGATCAGGTTTATCGATAAATTTTTGCAAGTTTTGGGGATTAAGTTTCATCGTACAAAGTCTCAGAACTCAATAACTTGTCAACTATCCGATCTCCTAATAAAACCATCAAGCGTGCGTAAGCGTCACGCTTTGATGCTTCATCGGTTACTGCTAGTATTGCGTCTGAGTAGGCAGCGCTGTCTCTAACACTTGAAGTTAGTAGAATTGTATTTTCACCATTTTTAATTAAGCTAAATTTAACTTCACCATGGATACGAATTCTAAATGCTTTTCCGTCAAAAGATAATGCACTTCTTTTTGTCTCCGTAAAAAGTTCATATTTTAAAAATAATTCTGCATCAGCGGCTTTTCCCAATCTTGATGCTAAGTAACGATTTAGGCGAAACTCATTACTGGTTTTTGCTTCGTTAAAGTCTACTCGCTCCCATAATATTTTTGCTTTTTGATTTTTTGGTACCCAGGCTGGCTGGAACGAGCAACCCAATAAAAATACACCTATTAAAATAGTAAAAAGATACTTTTTTTTCTTAAATAACGACATTTACAATCCGTCCTGGAACCACAATTACTTTTTTTGGTAGTTGGCCATCTAGGGCTTTTACTACTGCTTCGCAAAGAAGAGCACTTCGCTCGACCTCCGAACTATTAGTATCTTTTGGTACAGTTATTTCGGTTCGCCGTTTACCATTGATTTGCACAGGTAGGGTTATTTCGTCATCTATTAAAAGTTCAAGGTTAGCTTTGGGCCATTTGGCAGAAACCACCAAGCCGTTTCCCCCTAACTCCTTCCATAGTTCTTCCGAGAGATGTGGTGTCATTGGTCCCATTAATTGAATTAGGATCTTTGCTGCCATTTTTTTGCTATGGCCACTGGCTTTTGATTTTGCCAAAATATTTGTAAATCCATAAAGTCTTGCTATGGCTGAGTTGAAACCAAATGACTCGAGGCCCATGGTAACATCGTGGATTGCCTTGTGTGTTTCTTTTTGTAGCGATACATCATTTTCATTAGTAGGTGTCGTGTCTTTGATTATCTCCAAAACAATTTTGTAAACTCTTGTAAGATGTCTGTGAGCAGCTTCCACACCAGATGTAGTCCATTCCACATCTCTTTCTGGTGGACTATCTGAGAGAACAAACCAGCGTGCGGTATCTGCACCAAAGGACTTGATTATTGATATTGGGTCTACAACATTATTTTTTGATTTAGACATTTTTGCAGAGGGAGTTATTTTCACTTCACTGCCATCACTTTTTAAAAATGCCTTACCATCCGCCAATTCAACTTCTTCAGGGAAAAAATATTTTGAGCGTTCACCTTTTTTAGTTTGCTCGTATATTGCGTGAGTAACCATTCCTTGGGTAAAGAGGGCATCGAAAGGTTCGGTCGCGTTTTGTGGGAGGTGGCCACAACGGTGCATAGCTCTTGCAAAAAACCTGGAGTAGAGAAGATGCAAGATGGCATGTTCAACACCACCAATATATTGATCTACATTCATCCAATAATTTATTTCATTCTCATCGGTAGGGGTTGGAGCGTTATGGGATGTGAACCTCGTAAAATACCAACTTGAATCTACGAATGTATCCATTGTGTCTGTTTCTCTTAGTGCCGTTCCTCCACATTCAGGGCATTTACATTTGCGCCAACCAGCATGTCTGTCTAATGGATTACCTGGTTTATCAAATGTAACATCATCGGGTCATTTTATTGGTAAGTTTTCTTTCTTTTCCGCAACTAGTCCACAGCTATCACAGTGGACGACCGGAATTGGGCATCCCCAATAGCGTTGTCTGCTAAGCCCCCAGTCTCGTAATCGATATTTGGTAACTCCTTTCCCCCAACCATGTTCTTCAGCAAATCGAATAGTTTTATCAATCACCTCTTCTCCAGTGGCTTTTTCAACACCTGTAAAGTGATTTACCCACTTCACGGGTTCTGATTTTGGTGGAATAAATGCTATTTCTTTAACGTTCTCGTCATTTTTTAGCGAGTAAAAAGTGTCAATTACTGGTAGCTGGTATTTAAGCGCAAAGTCTAAATCTCTTTGATCATGCGCCGGACAAGCGAATATGGCACCTGTTCCATAATCCATGAGAATAAAGTTTGCTATCCAAACTGGAAGTTTAACTTCTGGGTTCAACGGATGGCTCACTAAAATACCAGTATCAATTCCTTTTTTCTCTGCTTTCTCCATTTCGGCTTCTGATGTAGACATTTGCCTACATTCATTGTTGAAGGCGGCAATTTCTGAATTTACCTTTTCAAGTTCACGGGCAAGCGGATGATCAGAGGAAATTCCCACAAAAGAGGCGCCTAATAAAGTATCTGGGCGGGTTGTATAGACGTCAATTTTGTCGAATCCATCTGGCGCATTCGCAGCTTCAAAAGAAAACTCTAATCCTTTAGACTCGCCAATCCAATTTGATTGCATCAACTTTACTTTTGCTGGCCAATTATCTAATTTTGCGATAGAGGCTAATAATTCCTCTGAATATTCAGAAATTTTAAAAAACCATTGGGTTAGCTCTCTTCGTTCCACGACCGCCCCAGATCTCCAACCTCGGCCATTTTCAACCTGCTCATTAGCAAGGACTGTCAGATCTACTGGGTCCCAGTTAACAACTGCATTTTTTCTATACACCAAACCCGCTTCTAAAAAATCAAGAAATAGTGCTTGCTGCTGGCCATAATATTCGGGATCGCATGTCGCGAACTCTCTCTGCCAGTCAATGGATAAACCGAGTGGTTTCATTTGTTCTTTCATCACGGCGATATTTTTGTAAGTCCATTCTTTTGGATGACCATTTGACGCCATTGCTGCATTTTCTGCAGGCATTCCAAACGCATCCCACCCCATTGGATGTAATACGTTAAAACCATTACTCATTTTGTACCGTGCTACCAGATCGCCCATCGTGTAGTTACGTACATGGCCCATATGGATCCTTCCAGAAGGATATGGAAACATTTCTAGCACATAATATTTTGGCTTTTTTACATCTAATGTGGAAGTAAAAACTTTTGAATTTTCCCACATACTCCGCCACTTTGGTTCAATTTCTGATGGGGTATACGCAGTCATTTATTTTCCCTTGCACTGAGCGGTGATCTTTTTAATTGTGATAAATCTAAACGTATTCAGCGTCCATAGATAGATCATATAAAAGTTTTTAGAGAAGTGTCATTTTGACCGTTGTATACTCGCTATGCTTACGGACAGGCTAATGGTTTGCAAAAATAAATTAGAGACATCTATTGATTATGATAAACCATCTGCCTTCCGCATCTGCCTGGCCCTTGAAAGGATCGCATTTTCAATTTCTTTCATTGTGGCAGTGCTAACTGGCCCTGTTTTTGTTTGCATTGAAACTCGTAAAGAACGAGCTTCCAATGCCGGATCAATTACATAAATTGTAGCGCGGTATTGCGTTTTCCCTCCTGGTGGTGTGCCAAAACCTTTAACAATGACTCCTGAGAACGGGTCTATTGTTTCGATCGGCATAAAGTCTAGGACATCTAAAGCTGCCTGCCAGATATACCGATTTACTTTTACTGGCTCTCGGGTCGCTTCTCTATTGAAAGCATCCCATATAGTCTCCCGCTCATCACTCTCAGCCGCCGGTAATGATAATTTATAATCTTTATCATTTTTTTCGCCAAATATATTAGAATCGCCAGAGCAGCCTAATAGGAAAAAAACTGTTAGCATTGATAAAATAATTAACTTTTGATTATTCATGGGATCCTCGTATTCTACTATTGAAATTTACATGACCGATGAACTTTGAGCAAGCTGCTATTATTTAAGCTCTATTTCCTCTAGAAGGGTTCGTGATCAGTGGTAATATGTGGTGTGGCAAACCTGCATCATATTTTTTGATCCTCAGCACTTATAGCGAGATTAGGTTGCGCATAGGGGTATAAAATTGGCACAAATAGTTATTCCTGCGTTGGAGATTCCCACGTAGGCAAATTTGTTTATTATAACCCGAGGGATTAAAAATGAAAAAAGTTCTACTCGCGACAACGGCGCTGACACTATCAGCAGGTTTCGCATCAGCAGACGTCTCCATGTCAGGTACAGGTGGAGCCGGTGTATTCGGTGCCGCAGGCGCTGATCTTTCAGTATATTCAGGCGTAGATTTAGGCTTCTCGCTAAGCGGTGCATCAGACAATGGAATGACTTTCTCTGCTTCATTAGATATGGGCGGCGGACAAACTCTTGATGTCGGTGATTTTGAATTAGACACGCAAGACATGGGAACTGACGATAATGCATCAGTTGCTATCGGTGTTGGAGGTGTAACAATCACATTATCACAAAATGGTGTTGACGATCTATATGATGACGATATCGCAGGCGATATTGGAATTTCGGGCGCTATGGGCGACCTTACATATAGCGTCGTTACAGGTTTGGAAGACGCAGACCCAACATCGATTTCAGTCGGATACAGCGCAGGTGCGATTTCAGGTTCTGTAGCTACTTCTGATGAAGGTGACGCTTCTACTGTAAGTGTTTCATATGCAATGGGTGACATCACATTGAGTGCAGAAGCAGATACAGACCGTGCTGGTGCTGACACATCTACGGTTGCTGTTTCTTATGCGATGTCAGACGGCATGACAGTTACTGTTGAAGAATCAGAAGGTACAATCGAAGCTTCTGTTGCTTACTCTTCAGGAGCAATCTCCGTTGGTGTTACCGCAGACGATGCATCTGACGGTTCATGGGAAGCTACAATGGCTTATGACTTAGGTGGCGGAGCTACGTTTAACCTTGGTACTAACGACGATGAGACAACTTTCGCAGGCGTAGGTTTCTCATTCTAATTATTTAGGCATAATTAAAGACTAAGGCGATCTTATTAGATCGCCTTTTTTATTTTATTTATTTTCAAACTTTAAATTATGTAATCAACTTATTTAGAATGAGTTCTTTGGATGTCACTTTCTGATATAAAATCACGAATAGCTGATGCAGAGGCAAAATATTTTAGATGTCTGAATACTACTTCCTTGATTGCAGTCTCTAAGTTACAACCAAATGAGCGTGTTTTAAAAGTTCTTGATGCCGGCCATCGTGAATTTGGTGAGAATTATGTCCAGGAGGCAGCATCGAAGTGGCCCATTTGGCGGAAAAATTATAGTCAGTTAAAGGTACACATGCTCGGCCCGCTACAAACAAATAAGGCTCGGCAGGCCATGGAACTATTTGACTGTATTCATTCTCTCGATCGTCCAAAGCTTGCAAAATCAATAGCAAGATTAGCTCAGGAACTCGGTACGTGTCCCGAATTATTCATACAGGTGAATACTGGCGCCGAAGTCCAAAAGGCAGGTATCTTGGTAAAGGATTTAGAAAGTTTCATAGTAGATTGCCGTGGTAAAGATCTACCTATTAAGGGTTTGATGACGATCCCCCCAGTTGATGAGGAAGTTAGTTTACATTTCGCTTTATTAAAGAAGCTGGCTGATAACAATGGATTGACGGGTTTATCAATGGGTATGTCTAATGATTTTGAGAATGCTATATCCTTCGGTGCAACACATGTTCGAGTTGGGTCAGCTATATTTGGGGCCCGGCCCAAATAATTTAGACCACTATTTTCGTTCCATACGTAATCTTGCTTGCGAGCCATCGTAGGTTTTGGCGAGACATCGCTATGCTTCCTTCAGTTGGAGTTTTTATTTGCTTCCACTGATGTATAAAAAAGGCTGATCCTCTCCCTTTTATAGCTGCCGGCCAGTTCCAGTCAGTAAGAATAATAAGGTCATATAAAGGTGGCGAAATACGCAGCTTTTTTCTGGAGTATTTGTTTGAAAAGGGGGCCATTAGATTATAATCTGGATCCTTTACATCGTTAGACCAAAAGGAATTAAGTAGAATCGGCATCGCCCAGTCTCTTGGTTTTTGCATCCTGTCAGGACGGTAAAGCATACCAATAATTTCATGTTCACCAGTTGGCGTAGTTGGGTCGCGCTCTTTTGGCCGCTTCGTTATACCCCCTTTCCCAATAGAAACAGGGATCACCCGGTCAGGACAACTCAAGCCTTTCGGTGTTAAAAACAGACTTACATTTCGTCGCATTATAAGAGATGACCAGATTTTTTAGCTTTTGTGCCAAGATAGTGAGCATTTAATTCGTTTTCTTCTACTATAAGAGCTAATCGTTCTGCGACATTAACACCGTTTTCTTCTAATAATTTGATTTTGTTTGGATTATTTGTCATCAGTCTAATTGATGATATTTTTAGCTCTTTGAGAATAGACGCTCCTATTTGAAAGTCACGCTCATCATCCTCAAAGCCGAGACGATGATTAGCTTCAACTGTATCAAAGCCTTGGTCCTGTAATGCATAAGCCCGCATTTTATTAGCAAGACCAATACCTCTTCCTTCTTGATTTAAATAGATTAAGACACCCGAACTATTCTTATTTATTTGAAGCATAGCTTCGCTAAGCTGCGCTCCACAGTCACATTTAAGACTACCCAAGACATCTCCTGTGAAACATGCAGAATGTATCCTCACGAGGACAGGAAAATTCCGGTCGATCTCCCCGTATTCCATAGCGTAATGCTCTGGCCCGTTTAATTCAGGCCGGAATACATGAAGCTTGCCGGACTTTGCAGTGCCAGTTGGAAGTCCTGCAGAAATAACTTCACGCGAAATAAAATCTTTTTCAAAAAATGATATTAAATCTTCGACATGGATAGAAGTAAGGTCGTCCCTGTCAATCTTCGAGTTTTTCAAATTAACAGTTAAAATTGCGGGTAAAAGCTCTGCGGTCTTGCTTAATAGAAGTCCTATATTGTCTACTCTGATGTCGCCTCCCCTCATTTGATTAAAAGGACCTTTTATTCCATAGAGTAAATCTTGCGATGGGTCAGCGACAGCTCGAAGCCATTCTAAATTGCGGTCATTCGGAACCTTGATGCGGGCCAAATCTTTGTCATAAGAAGACATCTTAAGGGTGTTCGCCCGTCGAGATGATATTACAAGTCTTAGATCCTCCAGACATGACCTAATAACATTAAAACGTGTCTGATTTAAAGTTTCCACTGGTACTATTAGATACGCCTCCTTTGCGTGAATAATTATCGGTATACCCACACGCAGATCGCTATATATCCTAGAAATACGTTCTCCCAGTGTAATACTTATGCTATTAATTCTACTCATTACGCAAAGGTCTAACGCGTTTCTTAGGGTAGTGGAACGCAAATTTGAAATTTTTTAAAAGAATGTTCAAGTAGATCTTTGGTTAAAGTTTTGATAATTAGAAAAAAATTAGTTTCGGTGCTAGGTGAAAATTCCAATAATTTTAGGGAATATACTCATTCATGATACAACGAAAAAAACTATTGTTGGTTGAAGATGACGCAATAATAATATCTACCCTCGGCGAATTGCTCACTTCGAATGATGAATTTTATTTAACTAAAGCAATGACCCGCAAAGAAGTTGACTTGCTCCTTCAAGATAAAAATTTTGATTTAATGATCTTAAATCCTGGATTTTTACAAGGTCGGGTAAAAAATTACTTAGACACAATTAGTCGGACGAAGTTTTCTGGTCCTATTATATTTACTGGTGAAGTTAATGATATTTCTGCGGTCGAAATAACAGGCATGGAGCGCTTGTTAGTCTGTATCCAGAGACCATTCAAAATCGTATCGCTTTTAGGGTGTATTAGACACTTGTTGTCAAAGTACGAGTTTTCCTCCGAAGTAATAATTAACTTAGGTGATAATCAGTTTTATCCGGGGTCTAAATTTATAATACTGGAGAACGGACAAAAAGTTGGCTTAACGGAAAAAGAGACAAACATACTTAAATTCCTATACCGATCAAAAGACCACCTAGTTTCTAAAGAGGTTTTACTGAACGAGGTTTGGAGCCACACTACAAATCTTACAACCCATACACTTGAAACTTATATATATCGACTTCGTAAGAAAATTGGTACCAATTTGAGTAATCAAAATATAATTATTACGAAAAAGGGTGGCTATCAGTTATTGGTTTAGCTAGCCTTATAATAATTGATACAGCTCAGTGATATTGGTGGTTACGTGGTTTTAAAAGTTACAACATGGAATATTAATTCCTTTCGCTTAAGGGAAAGATTAATAGTAAAATACATACAAGAATATTTACCCGATGTAATTTGCCTTCAAGAATGTAAATCGCCAGTTGAAAAAATGCCATTCGCAGCCTTCGAGGAACTTGGATATTTATACTATGTTGCAAGAGGGCAAAAAGGTTACAATGGTGTAGCTATCCTGTCTAAATTGCCAATCAGAGAAGAATTTTCGGAAGATTTTGCCAATCTTGGTCATGCTCGTCACGTGGCTGCAGTACTCCAGAATGGCATAACGATCCATAATTTTTATGTTCCAGCTGGTGGTGATGAACCTGATCCAAACAAGAATGAAAAGTTTTCCCAAAAATTGAGTTATTTGACCCAAATGGAACAGTATTTTAGTAATATTGATGTCAAAAAGTCTATACTCGTTGGTGACCTAAATATTGCACCAAGACCAGATGATGTGTGGGATCACAAGAAACTTTCCGGGGTTGTCAGTCATACGCCAATTGAAATTGACTATCTCAAAAAAGTCCAAAATTCTGGTCGATGGGTTGACGTTGTAAGGCGGTGTATTCCTGATGGGTTGGTTTTTTCTTGGTGGTCCTATCGGGCAAAGGATTGGAGTGCTGCAGACAAGGGTAGGAGGCTTGATCACGTTTGGGCTACTCCTGATATTTCAGACGGTGCTAGCTCCGCAATAGTAGCGCGCGAGGTGAGAGGTTGGGAAAAGCCTAGTGATCATGCCCCAATTTTTGTAGTTTTTGATGTTTAATTTTGATCGTAAAAGCCCATATAAAAAGAATACAATTATTTAGAGGTCAAAAATGTTGGAAATAGGTGCGGGTAACTCTAATCCCGGTGATTTAATTAAAGATGTTAACGAAGATACTTTCATGACGGATGTTGTTGAGGCCAGTCAGGAAGTGCCGGTGATAGTAGATTTTTGGGCTCCGTGGTGTGGTCCGTGTAAAACATTGGGACCAATGCTTGAAAAAGCTGTACTGGCTTCCAAAGGCGCTGTTAGAATGGTAAAAGTTAACATCGATGACAATCAAGAAATTGCTGCTCAACTGCGTGTACAGTCAATTCCAACTGTTTTCGCCTTTCATAAGGGCCAACCAATAGACGGTTTTCAGGGAGCCCTGCCAAATTCTGAGATAGATGCTTTTATGGGCAAGGTTGTTGAGGCTGGTGGTGTTGATGCTAGTGGAGGCCTTTCCGATGCACTTGATAGTGCAGAGGAAATGTTAGCGGAGGGTGCTGCCGGTGATGCTGCACAAGTTTTCTCAGCCATAATCGAGGAAGACGATCAGAATGTAAAAGCATACAGTGGACTAGCAAGAGCCAAATTAAGTTTGGACGATATTGAAGGGGCGGAGGCTGTTTTGAATGGGGTTCCTGCAGAAATCTCTGAAAATTCAGAAATTGAAGCTGTATTTGCTAAAATCTCTTTAGCAAGACAGACGCTTGCCGTCGGTCCTTTGTTAGAGTTAGAAGCAGCAGTCACTTCAGATCCAACAGATAACAAAGCGCGTTTCGAATATTCACAGGCTTTATATGCTGCTGATAAATTAGCTGAAGCTGTGGATCAACTACTTGAACTTTTTCGCAACGACCCAGATTGGAATGATGGCGCCGCGAAAGTTCAATTGTTTACCATATTTGATGCTCTTGAGGCTAATGATCCAATAGTTTTAAACGGCAGGCGAAAATTAAGCAGTATGATATTTGCTTAAGCTTTAGATTGGGCTAAATACCGGTTATGAATAAAAAATTTGAACTACCTGACATTATTCCGGTTTTCCCGTTGCCGGGAGCTTTACTGTTGCCTAGAGCAAGATTGCCGTTACACATTTTTGAACCTAGGTATCTGGCCATGATTGATGATGTACTGAAGACGTCTGATCGCCTTCTTGGAATGATCCAACCTAGTGAATATGACGGTAAGGAGCGCTTGAGTGCAATAGGGTGTGCTGGTAAGCTAACTCAGTTTTCGGAGACAGAAGATGGCAGATATATGATAACCATAACTGGTGTCTCTCGATACAGGATTGGTGATGAAATAGAGGGCTTTCATCCATATAGAAAATTCAAAGCTGACTGGAATGGTTTTGATCAGGATCACGGTGCCACTGAAAAAGATCCAAAGTTGGATAGAAATGGTTTTTTCGACCTTTTGTCAAAATATTTGAAGAGGAGAGGCTTATCAACCGATTGGGAGTCTCTGCGAGATGCAGACGACGAATTGCTAATAAACGCATTATCTATGATGCTAGATTTTGAAATTGAGGAGAAGCAAGCATTATTAGAAGCCCCATCATTAATAACAAGGCGTGAAACTTTGGTAACCCTGCTTGAATATAACCTGAGAGGCGGAGCAAATGAGGAAACTCTTCAGTGAGCAAAGTTGATGTGGAAAAAGGTCTTGACCAAAAGTTTGCCTCGTCGATGCTTGAGGCGCTCGTTTGCCCAGTTACGCACTCCTTGTTAGAATACAATTCAGATACTGAGGAATTAATATCCAGAATGGCTGGATTAGCTTTTCCAATTCGCGACGGTATACCTATTATGTTGGTTGATGCCGCTAGAAATATTACTAACGATTAGTGCATTAACCGAGGTAATTCCCCTGTTATACCTGCAGCCTCTTTAATAATATTCCTTTTTGCGGCTGGAATACTATCTAATATTTTTATTCCTATATTACGTAT
>Ga0315315_10002763_pt1 | contig 16074 bp, 14 predicted proteins | sample M140m3416metaG_FD_203699 | JGI IMG/M metagenome (GOLD analysis project Ga0315315, IMG submission 203699) | Ammonia-oxidizing marine archaeal communities from Monterey Bay, California, United States - M1 40m 3416 | ecosystem: Environmental > Aquatic > Marine > Intertidal zone | place: USA...
TATACTGTAATCAGGTATGTAAGGACTATTTTGTACCAAGATTGACTCGGCTAAAGCAGCTTGAATTTTGTGTGGTTCTAGCAATCCAACCGGTGTACTTAGCTGTGGCATTACACCATTAGCTGTTACTCCAACAATAACAAACTTCCCTTTTACATCCATCTCTTGTAATGTTGTTGAAGGTGTGTCAACCCAACTAATCCACTTACGACCAAGAGAGTCTACAGGTACAGCAGGAATTCCTTTGACTCTAACTTCTCCTATACCATTTTGATTTGTTTTAATTACATATGTATCAGCACCTGCTAAAACTTTTAAGACTTGTGTACCGAATGATGCTACCCAACCATCAGGAGTTCTCATTAACAAAGGTAATCTTCTTACTAATCCATCTACATCTATTGGGGCAGATGCAATCCCTTGAGTTGCTTTAGATTTTAACAAGTCTATATTTTCTACGACACCTGATAATTCATAACCACCTATATCATCTCCTAATATAACTGTTCCTTCTGTTCTTGGAAACTTTCCATTGTTGTATTCAAACATAGATAATATACTTGGATATAATCCTAATACATCTGCAAACTCTTGATCGCCTCCAAATCTATCAGGCTCACTAAAAGATATAACATAACCTACCCCTCTTGCTCCTTTATGTAATAACTCCATATGTATTTCGGCTAACCTTTGACGAGGTAGAGGATAACCACCTTCTCTTTGTATATCCTCCTCAGTTATGTCAAGTGTTGTAAAGTATCCTGAAGCTGACTGCTCTGGAATTAATGCATCAAAAGTTTTTAACTTCAATACTTCTAGAGGTAGTATATTAAACACAAGAGGAATACCAAGCAGTATTGTAAGTCCTAACCATTGTAATGTTTTTATCATGAGCCTTGCCTTATCTTTATTGTTGATGAACCACCACCGTTTACTTTGATGGTATGAGATACTCCGTCTTGTATTAAGATTAAAGTAAAACTTTCGTCACTACCTGTATCTAATCTAAACGAACTTTCTATATTTCTTCGTAAACTAATTGTCTGTCCTTGCACTATAGTTGTAATTTGTGTATCAGCATCCTGTCCTATCTGTGTACCTACTAATGTAAATCCAGATACATCTTTTAGTTTGTCTTCTTCCTCATCTACTTTTAAGACATCTAATACATCAAGCAAGTCTTCTAGAAAGTTTACATCTAAATAGTTTATATCTAATTCTGTAAACTCTAACTCCGCTTCTGCATCTAAGAAGTCTTCATTTAAATAATCTATATCTAAATCATTAAAGTCTAAAAATCCAGAGGATGAAGACACTGAAACTTCTTGAGAAAACTGTGGGTCTTCCTTTGGAGGTGTCACAATAAGCATGTTATCTATCAAGTCTAATGTCAGATCAAGTATGACCGGCTTACTTGGCGAGTTTTCAAAGACTGATACGCTTGTAGCTTGGAAAGGTTTGTTAAGTACAACAGTGCCTGTGGCTGTAGATACAAGTATTTCACCACTAGATAAACCTTCTTCATCAGGTAAAAGTATTATTAAAGACCTGCCAAGTTCGTCTACCGTACATGTGAAATCTGTACCACGAATTGCGATGTTTGCTGTTGGTGTTGAGAGATTAATGTTTTCTTTATTAATCTTACCGAGACTACTAGTGACAAATCGTATTGTGCCACTAGCAAACTGTAGAGCCATCTTAGATTTAGATGGGTCTGGATCGTAGATGTATTCGTCTATAATTAACTGAGAATGTTCAGTCAACCTTACACGACTATCATCTAGAAATGTAATGCCTAATCGTCCATTAGACGTTTGTACATTATCGTAACTGTTTATATCAAAAGCTAGAGTAGCATTGTAAGCATCATCTCTTACAACTCTACCCGAACCTTCTAGTTCTGTAATGCTTCCTATATCAGCATGAAGTGGAAGTACCACCATCAGACTGAACAACACAGACAGTACCACTACTACCTGTAGAAAGAATTTTAAGCCAATCATTATCTAATGTACTTTGTTGTTCTATATTAAATGTTCTTGAACTTCCAGTTTGGTCTAAGTAGAAGTAACCTCCGGCATAACCATCACCATCGAAAGTTACGTTGTTGGAATCACCATCTATATCTACATAGCTTGTACCTGAATCGTAATCAATATCAAAATTTAATGTGTTACTATCACCTTGTATTATCCAATCTAAATCAGTACTGCTTGCCATGTCTGCTGTTGCTAGGTCTAAAGTAAAAGTATTACTTGTACCTGTTACATCTACATTTAAGTTTGAACTATCTGCTCCATGAGTATTTGTTGGGTCAACCTGTATATTAAACGTGTTGCTATCTCCATCAAACTCAAAGAAGCCTACCAAACTATCAGCCAAAATATCTCCAAGAAATTTATTTGAGTCGCCTATTTGATTTATGTCTAGTGTCATACTAGTACCATCTAAATCTAAAGCTGTCATGCTGCCTGCTGAAGCGTCAACACCACCAATGATGTTACCTGAACCTAACTGCTCTAAATCTATATTGGCTGTAGCTCCTGACTGCTCTACGAATATCTCGTTGTCAGCCCCGAATGCCAATGCACTCGCCACAATCAATAAGCTCAATGCTATCTTCTTCATATTCCCAATATCCTCTATCTATGCCTATTTTTATTATATTTAAAACACCTGTTTCTACTGCTCTTTGCAAAGCTATAGATACAGATTCGTTTTCTGTAAACCCACCCTCTACTTCAACAAGTTCTGTTCCAAGTTCTATAAACCTAAATATATCTTGCGACAACCCCACAGATAAAATACTTTTAGAGACTAATACCTCTATGAGTACTTCACCTGTGCTTACAGAAACCAATCGTAGGGAGATACTGACTGTATCTTCTCGGTACTGTTTACTCGTACCTATGCCTAAATATCTTGCACCTAATCCACCACTACTTAGATTTGTATCATAACTAATTACTCCACCCTGTACTAACAAACCTGCAAAAAGCAATGGCTTTAATTTATTATCCTCTTGAAATTCTTTTCGTGTAGTTCTTATAAGTTGTCTTTCTTTTGTAAGGTCATCTAGTCCTACTCGTTCTACAACTTTAAAGAACTCACCGTTTGCAGCATGCTTAAAAGCCCTGATTAAAAATGCTTCAGGAGCTTGTGTAATAGCTGTACTAAATAAAGCAAACTCACTGTTACTCTTACGTTGCCCTGTCAAGTCTTTGAAGCTATTAGGGTAAACAGCAATGGTTGGTTTATTTATAGCTGCCGGTAAATCTTTTAATTCTTTTGACTGTAAATCTAATACAGATGATTCTTGTATAACTATGTTGGGTATACCACCTGTAGTTAATAATGAATCATACTTTAGTGCACAACTAGAAAGTAAAAGACCCAATAGGCAAAGTGATAATTGTTTCATTCCCTTCTGCATCCGTTATTTTTAGTGTGATATATTCCCCATCTGATTCATATTCAATGATGTTACCTTCTAGTTCTACTTGTCCTGAGTCAGAAGGATTCTCTCCAAATAAATTTTCTACTAACTGCCTAGATAACTGTGCGTATATTCTAGACTCTAAGTTTCTAATAAATCTAGCAAGTGTTGTGTTCTTTGCTTCTCTTGCAAGCTCATCTTGGTAAGCTTCTATTTCTGCTTTGACTGCTTCTTTTCTATTGAACTCTTGGTTTTCTATGGTGAGGTAATGAGAGCTTGTATTGTTACCTGAAAAACTAGGGTTCTTAAACTTATGAACTAATTGATCTGCTCTTGCATCTACAGCAATAACAAGAATTACTATGGTTAAACCAAAAATAGCCAACCCTTTATCAAATATCGTCATTAGTCTTTTCTCTGGTCATCTCTATCTGCTTTAGCAATCTTATTACTATCTATAAGTTGAGGTACTCCTAGTATAGTTTTGATAAGTGTATCTTGTCTTATAATCTCGTTGTCTAAACTACGTACTCTATCTATAAGAGCTACTAAGATACCGTGTTGTGAATCTAGTTTAGTGCCTAATCTTAATTCCATTTGTTCTATTTGGTCTGCTACTTTATCATCAAGTACATCTAACTTAGTCTCCATACCATCAATGATACGATTAATAAGTTTCCAAATAAAGAAACCTAATCCTAATGCAGCAGCTATAGGAAAGCCTACTTCATTAATAAATTGAATTGCTTGTTCCATTTTTAAGGTGCAAGTTCCCTGTGAAGCTAACAATAGCGTTCTTTAAAATCCTTCTTAAGTTTTAGTAGTGGTTAGAAGAAGTAGTAGTATCCCGAAACTACTACATATGTCCAACCAACAATACATACAACGCAGACACTATTGGTCACTGCTTTCAGTTGATTTACACTCCTGTTTAAATTGATTCCATCTAAGGAATTCTCTGGTTTCTAAATCCCAAAACAATCCTTTATAACAATTATCTTGAGAGTCTTCTTCTTCGTCTGCGAGTCCGTACCAATTCCAACGTCCGTCCTCGATAACGTCTTTTAATTTCTGTTTCATTAATCTTGTTTATGTGATGCCCCAAAGTAAAAGCTAATGACTGCACTAGCTAAACCACCTAGGTATCCGAGCACCAAATTGATTAGAGCCTCTGAATTCTGTTCGGGAGGCTGCAAGGTCACTAAAAAAATATAACCCATAAAGCCACCTACTACAGACACACCCATAATACGTGCTGTCCAATCTTTACTAAACTTTCCTCTAGCATCTTGTATGTCTGCTGTCTCAAGTTTAAACACATCTACATCAAGCTCTTTCATTTGAAGTTCAAACTCTTGTTCAGCCTTTTTAAGTTCAAGCATTTGTTCCGGTGTAGCTTCTGCTACTGCTTTCTCAATAGCCTTTGGTGTATTAGGTACTCCAAGTACATCAGCAATCATATTAGCTGCCATGCCTCCCATAGGACCACCTAATGCAGTACCTATTGTAGGAGCAACAGCACCCACTAGACTTTTTAACATATCTTTCATTCTTCGTCCTTATATATAACTTCCATCAAGTCTTCAAACATGTTTCTAAAATCGTCTAAAGACATAAAGGGCATGTCTTGTTTAACTTGATGTAGGCAGTATTGCCTGTAGCATCCTTCGAGTTGGTCCTCTAGGTACAATATCATTATAACATCCTTATCTTAGTTTGTCAATAGCTGTCACAAAATCTTCAACCCTTACTGGTGTTTGTTCTTTCCATTTGGATTGACCATCCTTTCCAGAACCTGTTGAGACTTGTCGGATAGCTTCATCGTAGTCTTTATTCTTCAAAGCTTTGTAAGCTGAAGGAAATTTATCCATCCATCGTGTGCCTAATTGAAAATTAACCGACCCTAATACTATAATAAACTCTGCAGTCTCAATACCTAAATCTTCTATTTGTTGAGCAGCAGCTTCCCATGCCTTTGCAGCATCTTCTTCTAACCATACAGTGCGTTGTTCTTCTGAAACTTCGTCACCTACTTGGTAGACTTGACGTTCTCTTTCAGTCAACAAGTGCCCTACACCACATGTAGGCTTGCCAAGACTGTCAAGATATACACATTCCTCATTACCTTCTCTAAGTTCAAGGTGTTCTAAGTAGTCGTTGTATTTCATCGTTTATAAATAGCTGTATAAGGTTCACCCGTCCTTGGGTTTATTCTTTCTTTAGAGTCACTAGCTGCTCCATCAATATTTATTTTTGGTTCAAAAACATTATAAGTTTTGATGGGTTTTTCTGTGCCTTTTTTATACATAACTCTACCACCTTTATAATTTGGTCTACGAGATTCGGGTCTTCTTTGCGAACTTCTTTGACGATTTGGCTCATTACTAATATCAAAACCAAATAATCGATTTAAAATATTTATAATATCTCGCATTAATGGTACAGGCTGAACTGCTTTTACAACAGCCCCTTCATAATCTTCTGCTTCTAATTCTTTATATACGTTAGCAGGAGTTTTTCCTAATTTATTTACGTATGAAAATATAGGAGTTAATCCTTCCATAGTAGTTCCACCAGTATTAGTCGAAAATGCTCTTGCAGCTTTTTCAACTGACCACGGAATTGAACCACTTAAAGTTACTGCTTCTTGCCACCATTTTGGACTCCAGTTTTCCGGTTCATTTTCTTCGTAATATTTTACTGAAGGACTTGCAGCCATTTGTAATTCTCTAATTCCGCCAAAAATAGTAATACCACCTAACATTTTTATAGCTAATTTAACATCACCATTTTGAACTCTATCAATTAAACTATTCATTTGAGTTGTTTTAGCTTGTGCCCATGATAAAAACATACCAAGTGATCTGACAAAAGGGTCTTTACTTTGAGCAAAATGCATTCGATTACCCACAGTCGGTAAAAGAACATCTCTATTTTTTACTTTATTACCTGCCCGTAATAAGAGTCTTTGTCCAACTGAATCTTCAAACGCTTCATCAACAGTTTTAAATTGACTCAATATTTTTAAATCTTGTTTATTTAAATCAAACTGATTCATTTGTTTTATTACAGCATTTGACAGTTTTCTTTTTTTACCATGTTTGGCTGCTAATGAATAAGCATCAAATATTCCAGAATTAAATGCGAATCTTTCTCCAAAGTTTGTTAATGGAGTCATTAAATTATATTTAAAAAGCTTTTCATTTAATGTACCAATTGTTTCTTGAAATTTATTGTCAGGATCAGCTCCTGCATATAAAGCTATTTTATCTTTTTCATAGGTTGATCTACCTTTAAATCCTCTTTCTGCAGAAAAATCTTTACCAGTTGTTGTCATTCTCATTAATGATTTTAGAGGAGAATATATACTTGCTGAGTTTTGCAAAGGTTGGACTAAATCACCTAACTGAGCAATAGCAGACCTCGTCAACATGGTTGAATTACCTAAAAAGGTAAGTAAAGACATAGTATTTTTTGGAATAGGACTATCCCATAATACGTTACCATGGCGTTTAAAATATAAATTTACATTAGTTTGTAAATTTTTCATTTTTCTTTGAAAATCTTTTTCACTTATTTTTTCTTTTTTTAGGTCTTGACGTAGTTGTCTCATCAAGTTATCTAAAACAGTATACGAAATTTTCGGATTATCATTTTTCTTATATCCTTTAAACTTCATACCCATTACTCTTCCAAATTCTATTCCCTGTACGGAACTAGATACAAATTTTTTCAAGACATTATTTATATTTGTTTCTAAAAAACCTTCTTCAGCTAAAATTTTAATTGCTTCTGAATCAGTAAATTGTCGTTTTCGATGAAAATGATTTAAAACAGGAACACCTGTAAAGATCGGAGCTTGAGCAGTCCCTTTCCATAAAGTTCCATCATCCATCCGTTCGTCAAATAATTTTGCTCCAATTTTTTTACCTTCTTTCTCTCCCCATTGAGCTTGAGCTGCTTTAACAAAAACTTGTTTTGGATTACTGTGATTTTTAATTCCAATAAAATTATAAATCTGTGGCAACCCCCAGTTGTCTATTTCTTGATAATCCACACCGGCTTTTTTAGCATATGTAGACATTGAATCGGTTATAATTTTAGAATTTTTTGCAATTGTTTTTGCTTGAATTAAATCGTCTGGTGTTAATTTTAATCGTTTAACCACTTGATCATCCGTTTCTAAATTTCTTGCAAGCCACCATGCTGCTTCTTCTTGTTTTACTGTTGCACCTTGAATAACAGATTTATTAATACTATTAAAAAATACTTTTTCAATTTCATCAGTAGCAGCTTCAGCAGCTTTAATAGATCGTTGTCCTCCAAATTGATTGGTAAATAATAAATTAGATAATGTTTTATTTGGACCACCTAATGCATTTGCAATAGATGCAGTTGATCCGGCAGTATAAAATTTTAATGCATTATGTAAAGCAATTCCTTGTTGATTTTCAAGAATACCAAAAGCTTTTTCTTTCATGCTTTTAGTAATATAAGGTGTATCCATAATACGAGTATGTAAACCCCCAAACATCATTCCTAATCCTGCCAGAGCATATGTAAAAGTATTATTGTCATCTTCATCATCTATAAACGTACCCACTCCCCAACCAATACCTGCTCCAAATAAAGGTCTAGTTGTTTCATATAAAATTTTAGTTAAAAGATTTTCTGTAAGTTGTTCTTTTTTAGAAAGTTTAATTAGTCCTTCTGCTGTTAAATCAACCTGTCCGTTTATTGCTTTTTGGAAATATTTTGGATAGGTATTATTTATATATTCTAAACTTTCCTTATGTCTTTTTTCTAAAGTTTGTAAAGTCACACCATATTTTTCTTGAATTTTTTTATTAGCAGCAGCGTTAGTATATTTAGGAGAAAATAAATCAGGTTGTGTTTTATCTTTTGTGATTAACTTATTATATTCCGAACGAGCTGCTCTATATGTAAGTTTATTTTTGTAATGATTATTATATTGTTTATGTAAAGTAGGCATAACTTCAATATCATCTAAAATAGGTTTTAAATCACTAGCTAAAGTAGTTATTACATTATCTGCATCTTCAGCCTCTTTAGCACTTAATGTAATTTTAGGTTCATCTACATACTGAGTCCCCTTTGGAGCAACAAGTCTATCTCCAATTAACTTTCCTCCTAAACTAGATAAACCTCCTACAGTTCCCCCAAACGCTAAAGATAAAGGATCAGCTTCTCCATAAGCAGCATACTCATAGATTGCCATGTCTGTTACCCCAACTCCTGCACCAAAACCTGTAGCTGCTATTTTTCCTAACTTAGCAGCCTTTGCCCAAGGTAAAACAAATGTTACCGGATCAAAAAACGCTGTGGTTATTCTTCCTGCCATAACTCTTGCATCTTCTTCTCTTCCACGAAAGTCTTTACCATATTTTTTTTGAAGTTCTGTAAAGATATTATTTTGTCTTTCTTGTTCAATTTCTTTTATTGCAGTTTGAAATTCAACATCATCAGTATAGCTTTTATATTTAGCTTGAAGTAATCGAGTTATATTACCAATTGTATTTCTTTCAAGTTTAGTTCCAAGTTCAAAAGCTTCTTCTCCAGTCAGTTCTTTACGTTCTTCAATAAGATTATATTTTTTACCTAGCTCTGTATGTTTTTTACTTTTTAACTTAGCAGCTAATTCAGCTTCTTCTTCAGTTTTAAAGTATTCAATTTTATCTGGATCATTTTTTAACCAGTAATTAAATAAAGCTTTTTCAGTTTGAGGGGAAGTGTTATAAATTACTTCACCGGTTGAAAGTAAGGAGGGAAAATTAGCAAAACGTCCATCTTCTAATTCATAACCTCTTGTGTGAGAGGTAACATTTTTTTTAGTATCAGGATCAAAATAAAAAGAAATGCCTTCAGCTTGTCCTTTGTATTGAAGTTCCTTGCCTTTTAAATCTAAATTTTTTTCTTTAACTTCTTTATAATATGGACTTCTAGTCCAGATACTATTTTCTTCTTGTAGTTTTATTTCGTCTTCGTCAGGTTCTACTTCAGTTTCTATTTCAACAAATTCTATCTCTTCTTCTGGTATTGTTGGTTCTTCAGTTAACCCAAGCTGTTCTAACTCACGTTTTAACTTTTCTTCTTCTGTAAGTTCTTCTTCTGTTTGCTGTCCTTTAACTACTTCTTCATAGTAAGGACTGTCTGACCAGTTATATGACATATTAATTTCTAGCTAATAATGAAGGAAGTGGATTCCTATCTAAAAACATTTCAATATCTTCAACTGAGGCATCCACAGGCAACCCAAATCTTTCTAATGCATTTTTAATTCCATATTTTGATTTACCTCCACTGTTAACATACCTTTCTAATCTTTTTCTAGATTGGCTATCTATTTGATCACTAAAGATGGAACTTCTTTCAAAAGCACGCTCACCGCCTCTTTCTGCATATTCTTCTAACTCACTTGCTGACATTAAAGCTAAGTCAGTGTCAGGCTCTACTGGAGTAGGAGTAGGTGTTGGAGACGGAGTATCTTTACTTTGATTTTTATACAAATCATACAAATCCATAATTTGAGAAAACTGATCAGGATTTTCCTTAACTAATGCTTTAAGTTGCTCATTGATAATCTCTTTAGATTCATTCTGTAATGTTCGTTCAAATATTCCTAGTTTGACAGAAAATGATTCATTACTCGGTAAGTCTGGAGATGGTTCGTTAGGTTCTTCAGGAGTTGAACTATTTCGTACAAACTCACTATCTTGTGGAGGATAATTATATGTAATGGTAGTTCCACCAAACATACCCATACCTAAAGGTCCTGTAGTTTCTTCTGAAGTTTTTAAAATCTGTGAAGCTCTGTTAAGTGTTATTTTTGCTACATCATCAACAGTTAATTTATAGTCTTGTTCTGGTGTTGAGTTTACTGCTATTAATTGTTCTAAATCTACATTGATATCCCTGATAAGATTTCTTGTATCATACTCGGATAACTCACTAAACAATTTTGTATACGTTAAATTATCTTCACGTCTTGGTAAATTCGTACCTTGAATTTTAACTTCATCTAAAAATTCACCAATTCTATAATTCTTATCTTTATCTAAAATAGAATTATATAATGTATCTTGATTAAACTCACTTAGTTCTGGAATCTTTTTAGGAGATTCTTTTCTATTTGTCCAATATGCATTTAGTTCTTCCATTTCTTTAACTGCTTTTGGATCAGTAGATAATTTAGAGTTTTCAAAAGCTTGTTGGCGAGACTTAACTAAATTTTCAAATGTTTTATCATCTGAAGGAATATAAATACCTTTATACTCTGACTCTATTAAATCAGATTCTAACTTATTAGCAATATTAAATTTACCAAGAAGTTTTCTAACACTACTAGTATTTTTAGGACTTAAAATATCTTTAGTTCCACGTTCTAATAAGTTTTTATATTTTGTATCTAATAAGGGTTGCGATGTGTCTAAATAACCTTGATATCTATTATATTCTTTTTCTAAACGTGCTGTGTTTAATTCTGCAGCTTTGTTAATTTGAGCTTGATCTTTTTCTGATAAAGTTAATTTACCATATTCACCAGTCGCTGTTTTCCTCATTTTAATTTCTTTTGCCTTTAATGCATTAAACACAGAACCATTTTTTTTAAATGCATCTGGATCATCTAAATTTAAACTAGGAGACTCACTCATTAAAGGTTTTATAGCTTCGGTTCTCCATCTAGTTGCTAAATTTAAATTATGAATTTCTCTAGCTTTTTCTGAAGTTAAATTTTCTGTAAAAGTTTTTACTTTATTTTGAGCGTTTTTTGTCAAAAACTGATCAGCTAAAGCAAATCCGGCAAGAACCATATTTACTTTTTGAATCTTTTTACTTTTCTTTCTATTACGCTTACGTCTTTCATCTTGACTAGCCAGTAAAGATTCACCGTATTCAATTGCACTTTGATTGTCGTCAAACATTGCCATTATATTATCCTCTTGCTAATAAACTTTCAGACTCTTGTGGAAGTTCTTGACTAGGTTTAGCCAATAAACTTTCTGGAACTTCAAAGTCGTCAAGTTCTTGTTGTATTTCTTGCGGTAATTGTGAAACAGGGTTTTCCGATTGAATACGATTTCTAGCAATATCATTCAATCCTTGTAATGTTGCTAACTCATCTTGTGGATCAGCATCTTCAATTTCTGGATCATCTTCATCATCTAGTCGATATGTTACCCCTGCCTTTTCTGCCATAGACATTAACATATACATAGTTGGTTCTAATAGCTGCAACATTAAATCTGTGTTCCATGCTCCTTTATAAAAACCATCTTCTAAAAGTGTTTCTGCTAAATTTAAAACAGGCATTCCCTCTCCTAATCCAGAAACTATTTCAACATACGTTTCTTCTTCTGTCATAAAATCAAACAACGCATGTACTGCTGAATTAATTGTTGTATGTGTTGGGGGTTTTTCCCAAGGATACGGATTATCAGGATCAGATGTTAATGATTGACCCGGAACAGGTCCATTCATTTGTCCTAAATAATCTAGTATTTCTTGATTTTTTATTTCATCTTGAACTGCCATAATAATTTACCTTATGCATATTGCATGTATAATGATTGAAAATACTGTGGACTACCAATACCAAAAGAAGGTGTTCCGGCAAATCCTTGAGATGTCCAGTCAGACTGTGCTCCTTCATATATAGGTAATGCTGCATCTGCAACGTATCCACCATACGAAGGTTCATATTCTTCTTGACCAATTCCAAAAGTACTTGCTACTGTTTGTGCAGTTGAGGCAACTGTGTATCCTGCTTTACCTGTATCTATAATTTGTTGACCTGTTGTTTTTGGAGTAACGGGTTTTGGAGTTACACCATCTACAGTAGGACCTACATATCCTTCCATATTTTTAAATTGAATACCACCATCTAAATTTTTACCAAGAGGGGTAGTAGTTTCGTAAGTATTTGCAAAGTCACCTGCAGTCATCCCTTTAGTGTCATATACATATCCTTTTTGATCTGTAATATAATCTGGTAAAACATCATCAGGATTAAACGTATCTAAAGTTGTAGCATTTTGCATTTTAGCGACTTCATCTGCATTTTGTGTTAATTCTTTAAATTTTAATCCTTCTTGAGTTTCTAACCCTAAAGCTTCTCTACCTTTATCAACTTGACCGCTCATCCAATTAGCTAGTTTATCTGAAGCTCCTTCTACATATTCACCGGCAAACATACCTTCTCCACCGGGTCTTGCAAAACTACCTCCAGTTAATTTATTCATTGTTCCTGAAATAGTATCAGTCACACTACTATATGCCTTACCAACCATAGAGCCGGCTTTATGTACACCTCGCATAACAGAACCAAATCCTTTGCCTAATGTTCCTGCCCATTCGCCAAATGAACCCCACCACGAAGCCATCTGTGGCATTATAAACATCATGCCTAACATACCAATAGGACCTAACTTCCCAAAGAATTTACCAACTCCTTTAAAAGCTTTCTTAAAAGCTTTACCAATACTTTTTAAACCTGTCTTAATTCCCTTGACTATTTTTTTACCAATTTTACGTAATTTTCCCATTATGATTCTCCTGAAGTTACACCATATGTTGCTGTACTAATTGTATTAATCAGTCCTGATATTGTACTACTCCAATTTTCTTTTGCTCCATTACCTTCATTACCTAATGCAGTAGCTAACAATTGTGTTTTTCTTGTAGCTTCGTTTTGAGCTGACTGCCAATTATAATGTGCTTTGTCTCTATTTTCTTGCCAAACCATTGCCATTGCAGTTTCTTCTAATTTAAAAGAATTCATAGCATTTTGAAAAGCAACTGCGTTATTAGCTGCAGTATTAGCTAAATTTGTTTTTCTTCTCCAATCTACGTTAGTCATTTCAACTAGTTGAGCTTTTTCAGTATTAAATTTATTTACTTCAAATTCCATCATACTATTATGTTTTTTAATATCATTAATCATAGCTGCATTAGCTTTTGAAATATCAGCTTCTCTACCTGCACGTCTAGCTTCTGCAGCATTTTTAGCATTAGCATTAAAAGCTTTCATATTATTTTCTGCATTAGCATTAACTGTATCAACCCTTACTGCAATATCAGACATGAATTTATCTACATCTGTCTGCCTTGTAGCGTTTGCATTTTTTGCAAAATTATCGGCAGCCTGATTACTTAACAAGACTTGATTAGCTGCTTGAGCATTTACAATTTTACGTTGTTGGTCTAGACTTAAATTAGTCATTTCCATGTTAAAGAAAGTTTTAGCATTTGCTACAGCAAGTCTTTCATTTTTGTTAAGATTTGCTATATCCATATTTGCTTGCATTGCTGCATTTTGCATAGTTGCTTTTTGTTTATTATCAGCATTAGTCAACGTAACAGTTTGTAAAAACTTTTTATTAAATAATTCTGTTTGGGCAGCTATTTCAAGATTTTTAACATCCATTGCAAAAACATTTTGAGCATTCTGAGAAGCTACATTTTGTGCTCTTTGGGCATCAGCTTCGGCTGCTCTAGCTTCAATGTCAGTTTGCTGCATAGCACTTTGTTTTATAGCATCGGCATTACCTTGAGCAATTGGGAAAGCAGATTGAATAATAACATTAAGTAATGCATCTCTTCCAACAGTAGATACAGACATTCCTCGTTTTGCCAATCCTGCCATAACTGCTGCGTAAGCAGGTTTAGCCCACGTAGGTATTTCTCCGTTTTCTATACCAGATAGTAAGTCAGCCATTTGATTACCTACTAATGCTTCTTCAGGTAAATTACCAATCATACCTCTTTCTTCTTCGGTATAATTCATCAGTTCCGCTTCTAAAGCTTCTGGATCATCACCAAAAGAAGCAATTTGTTCTTCTGTTAGTCCTGCATTTCTTAATTGTTTTTTTGCTTTTAAAACTCTTGGTAAAGTTGTACCAGAATTTTTAATTGCTGTTGCTTTAGCCTCCGGAGATATTGTACCTTTAATAGTATCTGCTAATGCTGATGCAGCTTCTTCATCAGAAATAGTTACTCCCTCTGCCATTAAAGTTAAAGTTCCATCTTCAACTTCAGCAATCATTTCATCTGTTACTTTACCTGAAGTTTGGTCGACTATATTTACATCAGCTTCATCAATTTGAGTTGCATCATACGTTGTTGCTTCCACGTCTGTAGGATCATCAACTGTACTTACCTCGTCAACAGTTGTAACTTCTTCTTCAGCTATAACAGGTATAGGATTTCCATCACCATCTAATGCAAGTGTACCATCAGGGTTACGAACAAAGCCTCCGGCAGTTGCTGCTTCATCTACTTGCCCAGTTCCTGCTGCTATAGATTTAGCTTCAACATCAGGAACGACTGGAATAGGATTACCATCTTCGTCTAAAACAGGATTACCTTCAGCATCAACTTGAAAACCACCTGCTTGTGAAGCTGCAGGAATTATACTCTTATCAGATGCTCCTTCTCCTTGCATAGATTCAAAAACTTGTTTAGCTCCCTCACCCATCCGATATTCATCTGCCATATAATCTTCCGGCTTGTACTCATCAATAATCTTATCTGATCCGGGAGTATCTTCGGTAGTGTCTGTAGTGTCTGTAGTGTCTGTAGTGTCTGTAGTGTCTGTAGTCGATTTTAATTCCCACTGACCCGTCTGCATATTTAATTTAAATCTCTTAGAAGCAATAGCAGATGTTGCATCAGGATAACCATATGCAGTCCACCATCCAATCTGCGTTCCATCTTCTTCAGTTCCATAGTTATCTGTTTCCTTGGTGCGAACATCAACATCATTTTCTTTACCTTCACCTTTATCACCAAAAGTTAATGTATCTGTAGTCGTAGTCGTAGTCGTAGGACTAGGAGTAGGTGTTGGAGTAGGTGTTGGAGTAGGTGTTGGAGTAGGTGTTGGAGTAGGTGTTGGAGTAGGTGTTGGAGTAGGTGTTGGAGTAGGTGTTGGAGTAGGTGTTGGAGTAGGTGTTGGAGTCTTTTTTTCTTTTTTAATAAATGGTCCAAAACCTGTATCCATAACCTCTCGTTCAAAGACTTTATTGCCTTCACGATACCCTACACGACCACCTTTAGTGTAGTCTTGTCTTAATCCTTTATTATACCTTTTTCTATGTTTAGTTTTATTCTTCATTATTTAACCTCGAAAAGCTTGTCAAGTTTTTCTTCAATCTTATCTAACGTATCAAACACACGAGCCATATCATCTTTAACTTCTTGTTTAGTTACGTATTCCTTTGCCATTTCTTCTCTTGTTTTATTTAAAAGGATGTCGAGTCTTTTAATCTCTGCTGTATTCTCACGAATGCTGTAAAGTATTGGAGCAACTACTAAGGTAAGAATTATATTCCATAACCAATGTGCAGTAAACTCCATAGGTCTTTATTTCTTTTTAAATTTTGATTTAATCAGTTCAATCCACTCTGGTCGTTTTGTAGATATTACAAAGTATGCCAAGCCTGTTAAGATTGCTAGTACTATTAATGTTTCCATGTTTTACTCCCTAATTAGTTTGCTGCTATATAAGCTTTACCAGTTGTAACTGCACCTGTGTAAGATGATTTATCATCACTAGAACCTTTAACATCAGGGTCTGTGTATTCTAATATAAGTTCTAAGTGGTCAACATTACGTTGTACTAC
>Ga0315315_10002764_pt1 | contig 16069 bp, 11 predicted proteins | sample M140m3416metaG_FD_203699 | JGI IMG/M metagenome (GOLD analysis project Ga0315315, IMG submission 203699) | Ammonia-oxidizing marine archaeal communities from Monterey Bay, California, United States - M1 40m 3416 | ecosystem: Environmental > Aquatic > Marine > Intertidal zone | place: USA...
GAGTCTCGAAGCGCGAGTCCGAGGGCATAAGATACTACAGGATCTTCTGAGCGTTTCAGTTCAATGGACTGAAGCGAGTCGACAACATCCGCACCCTGTCCTCGTTGAATCTCCAACATCCCGGCGATTAACCATTGAACAACAGAGTCTGGTTGATTCGACGGAACATTGCGAAGCTGCGATATGAGTTCATCAAGAGTTCCGCGTTCGGTATGGAAGGTGCTGACTCGTTCCAGTGCGGTACCAAATGTCGGCCGTCTTTTCAGCAGTTCGAGGAAGCGGTCGGATGTCCGAAGGGCGGTGGTTTCTCTCGCGTCGAACTCCTGAAAAACAACTACAGCAGCTTTGGCGACAGGGTGAACTGAACAAGCCAGCAAGAAACAAATTGCAAAGATCCATTGTGACATTTAAGCATTGTTTGATGAGTGTGAAACAGAAGTCAACCGGTGCCGCTGTCACTGACCTGAGTATCGGTCGATTCACGCGCAAACGTTGTGGAAATTGTACTAGAACAGGCTATGCCTGTTCCTGTGCAAGTTGTTGACGCTGCAGCAGGCGTTCGTTGTACGCTGCGATCGTCTCCTTGCGCCTCAGCATACCGAGTAATTTACCCGGTTCCTGAGGATCGAGCACAGGCAATTCGTCCAGATTCAGTGTGGTGAATTTTTTCATCGCAGTGTTAAGATCGTCGCTCGGCGCTACGCTCAGGAATGGTGATGTCATCACGTCGGCTGCGTCTGCCAGTTGCCAGATGGTTTCATCGTACAGGTATTGCCGAACGTCATCAGTGGAAAAAATACCGACCATTTCCGTTTTGCTGTTAACGACTGGATAATAGTGCTGATGTGTACTGCTGAGTAACTTGACGATCGCTGCCAGTGGCAGGGCCTCCTGTACCGTTTTGACATGACGATCGTTGCGATAAACATCGGCGACTGTCATCCCTTCCAAAACGTCAATAAGGAAGTCTCCTCGATGAGCTGGCGATTCAAGCCGAGATGGAACCTGGCAATCGTACAACGTCCAGCGTTGTGACATCAAAAAGCACAACGTTGATACCCACATGGCTGGTAACAGCAGGTGGTAGCTGCCAGTCATTTCTGAAACCATAATGATGGTCGAAATGGGGGCATGAGCACAGCCAGCAAAAAAACCGGCCATTCCGACAACTCCGAATGCTCCTGCATGAATCTCGTGCGGCCAATACATGGCAGTGATGTGGCCTACGGCGACTCCTACGCATCCGCCAATCACCATCGATGGCCCAAAGACCCCTCCGGCCCCTCCCGAGCTAATGGTGAGTGATGTGGTGATGATCTTCAGGGCTGCAACTGTTAGCAGAATGCCGATGCTGAGTTCCTCGGGAGATTTCAACGCCATCTGCAGAAAACTATAACCGGTGGAGAGGACAGCGAGTGTGTTGGTGTCGCCCCTCTGACTGGAGTAGAATGTAATCGCCACGAAACCGGCCAAGGCGGCACCAATCGCCGGCCGAATCATACGGGGCACGGGCAGTTTGGCGAACAGGCGATGTGTTTGTTGAAAACATCGAGTGTAGAGAAAGCCGACTCCAACCAGCGTGAACGCCAGTAGAGTGTATGGAATGAGTTCCGCGATCGACAGCACCTGGAATTCCGGCAGATGGCCGAATACGTGTCCGAAGCACAGATGATTCGGTAGAAACAACCCGAATACCGAGTACGCGACAATCGAAGCAATCGCAGAGGGAACGATGACATCGGATTCAATATCAGAATCACGATACAGGATCTCTCCGGCGAAGAGTGCTCCTGCTAATGGAGCTCGAAAGACAGCCCCGACTCCGGCTCCCATTCCTGTGGCCAGCAAAATGCGACGATCTCGTGAAGACAAATTCAGATATTGCCCAACTCCAGAACCAATACAGGCACCAATTTGGGCGATCGGGCCTTCGCGGCCACCGGATCCGCCTGTGCCAAGGGTCAAAGCTGAGGCAACAGTTTTGATGACAGCAATTCGACCTGAAAGATTGCCACGATTATTGTGGAAAGCATCGATGGCTCCATCCGTACCGTGTCCTTCTGCTTCAGGTGCAAACTGATAGACAAAAAAGCCCGAGAGAAGGCCTCCAATAACCAGTACCGCTACCAGCCCAACAAGCGATAATTCTGTATCATGAGTTTCAAACAGATTGTATTCGCCGTCAGCTCCACCAGGGCTGAACCCACTGATGGCCGCCAAGAGGTAATGGCCGACAGCTTCGGTAGATACCTGGAAGATGATAGCCGCTGCACCAGCTAAGAGCCCAACGACCACAGACAATACGAGCCAGCGGCCGATAAATAGTTCCGAAAGTGTCTTGCTGAATCGGGCACGCATGAAATTCATAACAGACTGCGACCCCGTAATTAAGCAGAAGAGAAGAAGTTGACTATATAGTTGACACTGGCATGCGGAAGCAGATGTCTGCAAGATTCCCTTGCCTGTGCCGCACCTCAGGGCCGTATCTGTTTTGCAGATGCAAACCTGAGCATAGTCCAGTGCTGCCTTCCTGCGGCCGCCAATTATGGTGGTCTGGATGATTTCTCACACGCCGGAGTTTTCGGTGGCGATTTGCTGCGTTTGTACTCCAACACCAGTGGCACCGGAAAGCAATGAATCGCCGGGCATTCCAACCGTGCAGTCTCTATAATTCTCAATGTAAATTCGCGTCTCGGTTCCAACGGCGGGAATCACAACACCAGGTTGAACAACCACTCGTCTCGAGGGTAGTCCACAATTGCGATTCGCTGCAGACTGGTTAATCTTGCAAACATTCTACACGCAATGCCCAAAGACATGATGCCGTCAAAGTAGCACAATGAACGGTCGGATTCTGACTCATGACACAAGCCTCTGAAGTATTCACGACGGCCGCTGAACAACGCCGAATGACATTTATGCCCTTCATTACGGCGGGCGACCCTGATCTGGCCACCACAGCACAGGTTCTCCAGGCGCTGACTGAGTCAGGTGTCGATCTGATCGAACTCGGGTTTCCGTATAGTGATCCCATCGCAGATGGAGCCGTTATTCAGGCGTCTTACACAAGATCGCTGGAGGCTAAAGTCACAGTCGACGATATCTTCATGATGCTGAACGGCTTGCCGACTGACGAAATGCCGCCAATCTTTGCAATGGTGTCGTTCGCGATTGTGTTTCGGTTTGGTGCTGAAGAATTTCTCACTCGGGCTGCGGAAAGTGGATTCAGTGGTTTGATCATTCCCGATCTGCCAACGGAAGAAGCAGAAGACTTCGCGGCGCGCGCCCAGCAGCATCAGCTGGATCTCGTCCAGCTGATTTCTCCAACGACAACACCAGAACGCACCGAGGCAATCCTGAGCGCAGCTCAGGGATTTGTATACTGTATCTCCGTCGCGGGGACGACTGGTGTGAGAAATGAGTTACCACTGGAACTGTCAACGCAGTTGCGCGGCCTTCGGAAACAGACAACATTGCCCCTGGCTGTTGGGTTTGGCATCAGTTCCCCCGATCAGGTGACGACACTCGAAGGAGTTGCCGATGGCGTCATCGTGGGTTCTGCCATCGTACGTCTGATTGCAGATGCCGATTCGGCGGCGGATGCAGTGAGTGCAGTCAAAGAATTCTCCGCAGCAATGAACGCTGCAGTAGCGACTGTCGCTCCATCCATGCGTCGCTAACGATCACGACGCTGTCAATAATCGCTTTGATCGCTCTCTGGCCGTCTTGCTTTAAGTTCCCGCGGGTCCAGCGGAGAGAACCCCCTCGCTCAACGCTTCGCCACTCTGGTTACGTTTTGAGACGGGATGGTTTGTGTTACCGTCAGCAGGATCCAAATCGTGCAAGGCACAGGTCGGCGTTGCCTGTAAGGCAGGTCAGCGGGTGGTTACCGATTCCTGCAATGTCGCATTTCATTGTCCCGCAGATACTGGGACAACAATCAACGTGCTGCCAAACCACGCGCCTGCAGCGATTGATACACTCGTTGAACCGCATCAGCCGGAATAGCGTAGCTGATGATGCGTGCGGCCCGGGCGATGTTCATGCCGAGGGCTTTGCCATGGATATCAAGTACGGGACCACCGCACTGGTGTGGAAAGAGGTCGGTGTCGTGCTGAATAACCTCGGGAAACCCCGAATTATGGACACTCGCGAAACGTCCCATTGACCTCTGATCTCTGTAATGAGACAGCAGAGCATCCTGGGGATCGCTGACAAAGCGAGGAGTCAAGGTTACGGCGATGGTCCGAATGGTCTCGCCACTATCGCTGCGACGGGAAACCTGAATTTTTACGAGTTGATTGGGAGTGATGCTCTTGATACGAGCCATCGTATCTGAGACTCCTCTGACGGCTTTTCCATCAACAGATAAAATCACATCGCCTGCAACAATCCCGTCACGTGCGGCAGCGCCTCCTTCGACCAGCGAACTGACACGAGCTCCAGAGCGTCTCACGTTTCCGTCAGGATCGAGGCGGACTCCCAGAAAACCCTGAGACGATGTAGTGAGTGTCAAAGGAGGGATACTGACGACACCCGGCAGTATCGGTCGACCGTCGCTGTCAGGACTGATCAGAAGTCGCCCGGTTGATGGACGCTTGTTTTCCCATTGAATTGGAGTCAGGTCGGTGGCATTAACTTTGACCAGCATCAAATCCCATGAAATATCAGTGCCGATGCGACGAAAACTGCGCTGAGATCCGTTTGGCAAGATGCAAACCGAGTCCTCTGCGCGTGAAATTTCACTCGCCTTTGTCAGGATGTCGCCACTTTCAGACATAACGATACCAAAAGCAACCGGTTTCCCCTTTGCAATGAACTGTACAACACTGCCGTTTGTTTTTCGTGCGGCATCGGCGTAGTCACGTAAGACTGACGGACTGCGTTTTTCGTTGGAGCCAACGCGTCGCTGAAAGCCGATCTGTTCCCGAAACTCTAAATTGAATTCCTCCTGAACCGCATCGGCCACTCGAGCTTCTTCTTCAGTGCGGTTGGCGAAATCAGCATCTGTATCTGAACGCGTGCCGGTGGTAATGGTGAGTGTTTTGAGTTCGCCCCGACGCCGCACAGTGATGTCGACTTCTTCGTTATTCGAGAGCCGCGCCAGAAGAGAACTCAATCCAAGGCGATCTGCAAATGTGCGTCCTTCTGCGAATGTGCGTCCTTTCACCCTGAGTAATTCGTCGCCCGGACGAAATCCGGCACGCGAAGCCGGACTATTACTAATGATGCGAGTTACTTCTGCGTTATAGTTATGCCAGTGCAGGCCGAGTCCAACGAAACCACTGGCGGCAATTTCATCATCACTGACACGTAATTGTCCCCAGGTATCACCTTTCAGTAGTCGGTCCCAGTCTCGCCGCCAGACATCAATTGCGACGTGCCGGTTCTCTACGATGACGCGACTGATCATGCTGTGAATTCCAATCAATCGGCCCTGCAGGTCAAACAGTGGCCCCCCGGAATCCCCCAGCACAATCGCATTATCGGAAACGATGGTTTCATCACTTACGGAGAGTGTCCGCCCAAAACGCAGGACCGCCGGACGGCCGTCACGCCGCCCACCTGGATGCCCCAGGGCGAAGCACCACTCTCCTCGTGCTACCTCGGATGAATGTCCCATTTCGACATGAGAAAATTCGTCCCCTTGTGGCTTTTCAAGAATTTTAAGTACGGCAGCATCACAGTAGCGATTACGTCCCAGAAGTTTGCATTGAACGGTGGAACCATCAGGAAAGAGCACTTCGAGTCGTTCAGAGCGGCGGCGTAGTGACCGGTGGCGATTTTCTACCACGTGTGATGCGGTCAGTACAATGCCATCACCAGTGACGACAACCCCCGTTCCGAATCCTCTACCATCAGTGACTGCCACAACGGCGGGACTCACATTTCCCAGCATTTCCGTCAGCTGTTCCTGTCGAGCCTCCAGAACCACATCGGCGGCTTGAGCGCAGAGAGTCATCCACAGAATTGTCGCTGGTAGCGACAGGCATGACGTCATCCGCATCATTGCGATTGCCCCCGGATACTCACTGGACATTACTGTTTTGCTTCGCCAGTCGTGAAGTGAGGCGGTGGCAGAGCAACAGGAAGAAATCCGCCACGGGGCTAATTTCGGTTTGTTTTACTTAGACCACACATCAAATCAGTGTGTTGACTGACTCAAGACTGTCCCAAATAGGCACAGATCAACGATGCATGTTCGGTGATTATCAGGACTGCCATCATTGTATCCATGTCCAAAGTGAAAATCGAGCAATTCAATGGGATGCGAAAAAATGCGTGCACGATTCTAATCGGATTGAAGAGAATTTACGGCGTTCAGTCATCAGTTTGACCGGTTTCAGGCCGTTGATGCTGCGAAGGATTGACATTGCTGCGACAGCATGAAGTGCACTGGCGAATTCTCTCTCCATGGATTCCACGCCAGGCTACGCAGACGGCTGGATCTCACGAAGCACTGCTTTTGCATGCAGTCGAATGCCAGGGGAAGCATGAACGCTTTTGAGTTTCCGGATCGCCGATTGAAGTGCGATTTTATCGCTGTCTCCAATGTGGTTCCACAATTTGCTGACTGCGGTCAGGCAATTCACCAACGCAGTTGCCTGGTCGTAAAGTTGAGCTGATAGTGCTTTCTGCTTGTCGGCTTCCGGCAGTGTTTCGAATTCTTCCGTTTGGAGTGGTTCCACCCCGTTTTGTAAGATCTTAATAATTGTCGGAATACCACCGATGTCAGCGTTCCTTGACAGTGAAATCGCGGCATTCACCTGCGTTGATTCGTCGGCATCCAGCAGTAGTACTCGTAATTGTCTGATGGCATCCGGTCCACTGATCAACCCGAGTGTGTATGCGGCCAGATGACGGACCGACGGGTCAGAATCCTGAGCTGCACTGCTTAACTCATCCAACACTGCGTCGTGATCGATCGTGGGTATCGCGAGTGGCAACGGAAGGTCCGTTGTCATGGGGCTTAAATCCGGCGTGTTGGTTCTGTCTGGTAACGCTGTCGTACCGGTGCGTTCTGCAAAATGTCGCGCGGCAATGAGTGTCAGCGACATGATTGCGCTCTTTCGAACGTCCACGTCCTGATTCGGATTCATTGCTTTTGCCAACGCAGGAAGAACGATGTCATCGGTCTTCAGCGAGCCCATTGTGCGGGCGAGAAACACCTGGTGATTGAGCACTTTGGAATCGTTGTTTGCCGGAGCATCGAGAGAGTCGTTTAAAAGTGTTGTTAGTCCTTCAGCAATGTCCGTTCGAGCACACAGAAGTTCAGCGTCGTCTGAGTCGCCATTACGTTCATTCTGCAGCAGCACATAGAGGTTATGAGCAGCTCGCCATCTTCTGTGTTCATTATTGTTGCCAAGTTCAGAAACCAGACGATCAAGATCCACTTCAGAACCTGCCAGCTGTCCAAACAGTCCCCACACTCCAATAATTGCGGCGACAATAAAAGCAGGAATCAGGAACAGCTGAATGATGAAGCCGGCGGATGGCGGTGTTACGGGTGGAAGTTCATCCGGTGCTGCATCGGGAAGGGTGGGTTCAGTTGCACCTGAGTTGGAGAAGTCACTGGACATAATTTTGTAAGTCAGGATGAAGGTTTTATAGGCGGGGGATTAACAGCGAAGCCAATCTGCCGAACAACCACTATTCCGTGATGATATCCTGTACCGTTTTTCCGGAAGGAATCATTGGCAGTACGTGTTCCTGGTAAACGCAGATGACGTCCAGCAGATACGGACCGTCATGATTGAGCATTTCAGCCAAAGCTTCCGGGTATTCTTCTTTGCTGCGCACCTGACGAGCCTTGATGCCGTAGCCTTCTGCAATTTGTACAAAGTTTGGGTAGGTCTCTTCCGGAATGCTGCCGTCGCCTTCTCCCAGAGCCTCCGGGTGGTCCGCCGGACCCAGGTATGTGTGGGCGCGACGACCATCCATAAAGCGATCTTCCCACTGGGTTACCATCCCCAGGTGCTGGTTGTTGACCAGCAGAATCTTTACCGGAAGATTCTCGCAGTGCAGCGTCGCCAATTCCTGAATATTCATCTGGAACGAACCATCTCCTTCGATGTCGATGACGAGAGCCTCCGGGTACGCCGCCTGCACCCCCATTGCCGCGGGGAGCCCGAAGCCCATCGTTCCCAGTCCAGAACTGCTCAGCCAACGTCGTGGTTTGTCAAATTTGTAGTATTGTGCGGTCCACATCTGATGTTGGCCGACTCCAACTGCGATGTAGGCATCGGACTTCTTTGTCTGATTGTACAATTCCTCGATGGCGTACTGCTGTTGAATCTGGTTGCCAGCATCCTGGTAACTCAATGGATACTGTTTTTTCCATCCCGCGATCTTCGAGTTCCACTCACTCAGTTCCGGGATGTCATCGTCAGTCAGCATCTCATTCAAAGCGACCAATGCTTCCTTAAGATCTGCCACAATTGGAATGTGAGCTTCTTTGTTCTTGTGAAGCTCAGACGGGTCGATATCGATATGGACAATCTTTCCATGTTTGGCGAATTCATCGAACTTACCAGTAACTCGGTCGTCAAATCGAACACCGAATGCCAATAGCAGATCTGCTTCAGCGATGGCGTAATTGGAGTAGACCGTTCCATGCATGCCCAGCATGTGGAGTGATTGTTCGTGTTCGCCGGGGAAGGCTCCCAGTCCCATTAAAGTCATCGCCACGGGGATGCCGGTTCTTAATGCGAATTCGCGAAATTCATCGCACGAATCGCTCAGAATACATCCTCCCCCAACATAGAAAACCGGCTTCTTCGATCGCTTAATATGAGCGATAACCTGAGCGACCTGTTCAGGTAAAGCCTTGCGAACCTCCGGTCGATAGCCAGGAAGTTTGAACGGAGGATCAAAATCAATTTCGTCCAGTGTCAGTGAAGCTGTCTGAACATCTTTGGGGAAGTCGATCAGGACGGGACCTGGGCGCCCGGTTGTCGCAATATAGAAGGCTTCTTTGACGATTCTCGCAACATCGTGGATATCCGTGATCATGTAGGAATGCTTTGTGATCCCGCGACATACTTCGACCATCGGTGTTTCCTGAAACGCGTCTTTACCGATGAAGTGTTGTGGAACCTGCCCCGTGATGGAAATCAGAGGTACGCTGTCGAGTTTAGCGTCGGCGATCCCCGTGACCAGGTTGGTCGCGCCGGGTCCACTGGTGGCCATGCAGACTCCTGCGCGGCCTGTTGTTCGAGCGACACCCTGCGCGGCAAAAGAACCACCCTGCTCATGGCGAGGCAGAATCGTGCGAATACGATCACGGTACTTCCTCAAAGCTTGGTGAAGTGGCATGCTGGCTCCGCCTGGATACGCGAAACAGAATTCCGCATTCAGGCGAATCAACATCTCAATCATAATCTCTGCACCGCAGAGTGTTTCAGTGGATTTCTCAACCATTGGCACGAGACTGTCCTTACGTTGGTAATGCCGTCTCCCAAAGACGACTGGCAACCGCGTGGGCGGTGCATGATTATTCGCTGTTTAGACCGATCCTCAGATAAACATACTGGCTCACGACGGGACCGGGGCAGATTAATTGAATTATTTGGAACAGTATGGTTCCATAGTGTCAGGATTCTACGGTTGCAGGTCTGATGGTTCGACCCCGGAAATGGTCAGATTGCCGTCCGGGGGGTTGAGAAGTGCAGTTTTCGGAGAAACCTGCTTCTTCTACCGGATGTAAGGGATGGGAACACTGCGAATCACAAGTGGCCCTCTGCTGGTTATGCCCCCATCCATGTTGGATTGATTCCAGCATCCGGCAGCCGCACGATTTCGATTCCCGTGACTTCGTCGTGTTCCAGAATCTCGTCCAGTGCTTCCTGTGAAGGTGGAGTGTCCAGATTGAGGACCGCTACGGAATCTCCGCCAGCTTCATTGTTTTGCCGGCCCAACGCCATATTGGCAATGTTGACGTGGTGTCGACCAAGAATGGAACCAATGAACCCGATCAGACCCGGCACGTCGCGGTGGCGGTAAATCAGCAGAGTCCCGTCGAGGAACGCTTCCAGCGGATAACGTCCCAGCCGAACCAACCGCTGAAATTGGTTTCCAAAGATGGTGCCGGACGCTGAGAATTCTTTTTGATCCGTTGTTAGCCGCACGTTGATCAAAGAAGCAAAGTTTTCACAGTCTCCACTGGCGGATTCTGTGATATTAATGCCGCGTTCTTTCGCAACTGACGCTGCATTCACCAGATTCACACTGGCATCCAAAGCACCTTCCAACAGGCCGGTCGTGAAAACGCTTTTCAGCAGTCGTGTATTTTTGTCGGCCGCGTCGCCTCGGAAGTCAATATTCGCAGACTTCAGTGCCTGCCCGCGAATCATTTGCGACGCCAACAGTCCCAGACGGTAACTCAAACCAAGATAGTGTCGCAGGTCTTCCATTTCTGCACCGGAAACCGGAGCCATATTAATCGCATAACGGATCTCGTTGTCCAGCAGGAAGCCAGTGATGATCTCACCAGCTTCTGCCGCCACCATTTCCTGAGCTTCCTCAGTAGACGCTCCCAGGTGCGGAGTTGACAGAACCTGCGGAAGCTCAATTAATCGTCGGTCGGTTGGCGGCTCGGCTGTAAACACATCTATGGCGGCACCGGCAATGTGGCCGGATTCAATCGCATCCGCCAGGTCGCCTTCATCAACAATACCGCCTCGCGCGCAATTGATGATTCGGGCGCCGGTGGGCATTGCCGCCAGGCGTTTGGCGTTAATGATTCCTCGAGTTTCGTCAGTGAGCGGTGTGTGGACCGTCAGGTAGTCAGCTCGCTGTACGATTTCATCGACGTCGCGATGCAAATCGATGCCATATTCACGCGCTCGTTCTTCAGACATGAAAGGGTCGTAGCCGAGCACCGTCATTTCTAAAGCGATGGCGCGTTGTGCGACACAGATGCCGATACGGCCCAGACCAACCACTGCCAGAGTCTTGCCGGATAGCTGGCTTCCCTGGAACAGTTTGCGATCCCATTTTCCTGCTCGCATGCTGGCGGAGGCTGGTCCGATGTTGCGAGAAAGAGCCAGCATCATCGCTACGGTGTGTTCCGCCGTACTGGTCGTGTTACCGGTGGGTGTATTCATGACAAGAATACCGGCGTTGGTCGCGGCTTGCAGGTCAATATTATCAACGCCCACACCTGCTCGAACGATTACTTTTAGCCGTTTTTGGCCTGCCAGAATTGTGGCTGTCAGTTTGGATTTACTGCGAACGATGACTCCGTCGACGTTTTGCAGCTCTTCTTTGAGTTGCTCTGGAGTGAGATCCGGCATGATGACCGGTTCAATTCCGGTGGCGTTTTCGAGGATGGCCATACCAGTGGCGTGGAGTCCGTCAGTGATCAGTACACGATTCACGAATGTCGCCTTTAAGACGAGGCAGATGGATGGGTTTGTTGAGCGAGGTGGTCTGTCAGTAGTGTCTGAGTTCGTGGCCGGGATTGGTGGCAAAGTCTGATACCGCGAAGCTTCCGTGGTTTTGCTCTTTGCAGCTCCAGCCAGCCCAAACCGAAAGTATGACAGCCTGCCAGGATACACGAACAACAGCACTTGGTCGTGGTGACATCCGGGAGATCTCAAATTTCAGATCTCAAATGTCATTTTTTCAAAATACAATCTGGCGTCAATTGGGTTTGTGTGCAGGGGATTTTTAATTGTTTTTGAGCTCAAAGTCTCCCCGGGTTTGACCAGATCTGACTGTTGTTTAAACACCCTCGCGATATTCTTGGGCCGGAAACCGGGGTTTGCGCTGCATCCCTGGCTGCGAGGAACTGGAAAATGCTTAGATGACCTGCCGACACGATATCACGAGGCCAGTTCCCCAAGCCGTAAAATTTAGTCTGGCAATGTTCCCGAATCCCCGCATGACCGACGTGGGAGCAGGCATCGAGCCCCGAAACAGGCTATCCGCTGGAGTCCTCTTCATACAATGCATAACGGTTTGCTGACCATAGGAACCTCTCTTCAGTTAGAGTTTGTAATGTTTTCAAGGTCCACGATGACTTGTGACTCCGGGAGATCGATGGCCTGGTGGTGAATCACGTCGTGGTCAGCTGAGCCATGGTTTCTGATGTTCTTAAACGTACCGGCTTTTCTCTTTGCCCCGGCGTTCGTCACAATCGGATTTTCGCGCAACAATTGCATGAACATCCTGCATCGTTTTGGCAAGACCATGCGGTACAAGACCAGACAGGAAATAGGGCGTAGTTTTCGCGACCGCCATCGGTCGATCCCTGATAGTTCGGCCAGACGGTTGTTCTCTAAAAACAGCTGATCGATCGTCCCAAGTGCTGTGTGTGTCGAGGCGGTGCTTCGGAATCCAGGGGTTCTAAAGCTATCGAGTGTTCATGGAAGTAGATCGGTCGAAGGAGCTTTCCAGTGCGGCGCATCTTCTTCACGCATCCGGAGATAGCTTTCATATCGTTTTGGATTGATCAGACCGGCAGACACAGCATCCAGAACACCGCAGCCGTTTTCGTGAATGTGACTGCAGTCAGGAAAACGGCAATACGGAATGAACGATCGGAACTCAATAAAGTAGCCATCGATTTCTTCGAGTCCCAAATCCCATTGAGTGAATTGCCGGATTCCTGGCGTGTCCGCAACCCAGCCCCCGGATTTGAGTGGCAATAAGTGAGCACGTCGAGTTGTATGCCGCCCTTTCTGACTCCCGTCACTCACATCAGAAGTGTCCAGATTGAGATCGCTGTCAACGGCATTCAGCAGTGACGATTTGCCCACTCCACTCTGACCGCTTACAGCAGTCTCGCGTCCTGTCAGAACCTTTCTTAAGTCAGCAATTCCGTGACTGTTCACGATGCTTGTCAAAATAACATGATAACCCAGTCGACTGTAAAGAGCGGCTACTGATTGGAGCGTTTGAATATCTACCAAATCGACTTTGTTGATGCAGATCACTGCCGGGATATCGTGAACTGCTGCGTTGACAAGATAACGATCAATAAGGTTCGTTTTGAGTTCGGGACTGGCGGCCGATGCGACGATCAGGATCTGATCGATATTTGCAACGAGAATATGTTCCTTTCCCTGACTTTGCCGAGACAATGTGCCGTGTCGTGGTTGCACACGCTCAATCACCCCCTGATGCACATCGCCTTCCGCACGAAAAACCACGCGATCACCGGTGACAACCGCATTGCGACTGTCCCGGGCGAGTGTTCGTAATACGCCTCGTAAAGTACATTCAAAGAGACGTCCGTCGAGATCTGACTGAACGACACAGTTAAGCCCGACAAAGCTTAGAACTCGCCCAGTCAGGCAGTCGTTTGCTTTCATAGCACCTACAGGCTGCCCGCTTTCATTATTGGTGACAATGGTACGCCGGCGTGACAGTTTCCCTTTGCCGCTTAATCGTTCGGTGTTCTCCACGTCGGCCGCAGAGTTCAAATCCGTTAACATGTCCTGAGTGAGATTCTGCTGACGAGTTCGGGTCTGCTTGTTGCGTTTGATATCGACTCGGACCTTGCGGCCCCCCGTTTGTTTCTTCTTTCGTTCAGTGGACTGTTTTTTTGCCATCAGTCAGCAGCCGTGCAGTGGTCAGAAGGGAGAAGTGGGCGCGTCATGGTGTTCCACGAACCGATCGACGGCGTTTGAATCGAATCGAACATCCTCGAGCACCTGCTTCTACGGTATTGACGGGAGTTCCTGCCAGTACAGCTGCAACTGCGTCATTGACATAGTGCGTCTTGACTTCCGCTGCGTTTGTTGCGTCATCAAGAGCTCCCTTGTAGACGAGCCGCCGCTCTTGATCAAATACGAAAAACTCAGGTGTGTAGATGGCACCCAAACCTCGAGCAACCAATTGATCATCGTCTTTCAGATAGGTGAATTCAAAATGCTGTTGCTTAGTTCGCCTTGCCATTCGCTCGAGGGATTCACGCGGACCGTGATTACTGTTGATCACAAGTAGTTTGACCCGACTCTTTGTGTCACCGTATTTCTTATTCAGAAGATTCAGTCGTTCCTCGTAGTCCACAGCATACGGGCAATGATTACAGGTGAAAGCAATAATCAGCACTTCGAACTTGGAAAACTGCCTGGTGCTCCATTCAGTACCGTCGACCGCTGGCAATTTTGTAAATACGGGAAGGGAATCGCCCAGGCTGAACGCTTCGTCGCCGGCCACCGCATCTGAATGAAAACGGATGCACAACAGCAACAGAACAATACTGGTTGTGCAATGCTGCAACGAACTTTGTCGTGATGAAGCACAACGATGGTGTAGCATGTTCATCTGAAACATGGTTTGTACGACTTTTGTATCAGCTGCGAGAGAAAACAGGCGAGAGCCATACCCATAAGCGGCAACAGCTCGACTGGTCACCAGTCGAGCTGTTGCAAATGATTGTTCTGCTTGGATTTTCAATCAACAGTGAATTGCTGATCTGAAAAAACACATCGATTGACTAGCCCTGGTAGAATGGGTGCTCAGCAGAATCACGCTGTGCAAGCATGTCGTCTGCTGAAGGTTCATTCTTCATCGCACGTTCGATGGACTCTTTGGTCGCCGCGTAATTGTATTCGTAGATCTTTTTATCATCTTCGGCCTGCCAATGAATGAAGACCCCACAGACGATGCAGAGATTGTCGCACTGATCTTTAGGGATCACACCAGACTTAACACAGTCTGCCACAGCATCCGCAACAGCTTTCTGAGCCGGACCGAACATCTGGACAGCCTGACGAGCCCCTTTAATAGTCACCTTGGTGACCATGACAGTGGATGGCTTCACAGCGACGTTTGGAGTCATCACGGCCAGTAGGTTGCTGTGGCCCGCTTTTTGACTTGCCAGAGAGTTTGCGAAGGCGACTCCAACGGGACCACTCTTGTCACCGATCAGTAGATCAATATGAGCGACTTCATTACCTTCACCGACGAGAGATTCGCCAACGTACATCGACATTCCATTTTTCCTTTGAAAGAAAACCAGTGATGTGCGGAACATTCATCCACAAGCACACTGATTTGCGGCGAATGCCGCCCCAACATGGTAAAGTATTCGGACTGACGGCGCGAAATCGCCAACCGTTCAGCTCCCTTATAGCAGAAGCATCGCGACTTTTGTCCATGTATTCAACTCAGGGAATGAACAGAAACGCTCTGTGAGGAAACAATTCTGAGTCGTGACAATGCTGAGGATGGTAAATTCGAATGGCAGGTGCCCCGTAATACTGGCTGGAGCAAGTGTTAGGAGTCTGGCGGAATCGGCCGTGATGAGCGGTCTCAGGCCCATTTGCTTCGACATGTTTGCCGATGCCGATTTGAGCCTGCTGCTGCGTGAAAATGGGCTTCCTGACTTAATACAGATCAGTAAATTCACAGATCTAGTGGCCGCCACCAGCTGCATACCAGCACATATTCCACTGGTATGGATGGGAGGATTAGAAAATCATCCGGAGCAGCTCCGAACACTGTCTCAGCTGCGACCTGTCTGCGGAGTTCACGCCGATGATCTGGGAGGTGTCCGCAACCCCACAGGGTTGCAATCAATAGTGACAGGAACGGGATGTCGTGTACCAGCAGTGATTTCCGGTGTCTGGCACAAACGGGACCTCTCAACGGACTTGTTGTGGCTGGCGAAGCCCATCGGCGGTGCTGGAGGCAATGGAATTCGAGATCACAATCAGGGAACCCCCCTGAAATCCGATGAGTTTCTTCAACAGAAGGTTTTCGGAAACCCCGTATCTGCGGTGTATTACCACGATGGGCAGGCCACGGAGATGCTGGGTGCAAGTGCACAGGTTATTGGAGAAGAGACACTGGGTGGCAGTGACTTCGCTTTTTGCGGCAATGTGGGCCCCATAAAAATGCGGGTTCGAGTGCGGACGATCCTTAGAAAAATTGGGGAACGGCTTGGCGATACCGGGCTTCGGGGAGTCTTCGGTGCAGATTTCATTGTTGACGGTGATGACGTCTGGTTGATTGAAGTGAATCCTCGTATCACAGCATCTCATGAGATCTACGACTTTTTCAATCCGAAAATGACAGTCCTGCAGCGCCAGTTGTATTCACCAACGAAGAGGAATAA
>Ga0315315_10002765_pt1 | contig 16068 bp, 13 predicted proteins | sample M140m3416metaG_FD_203699 | JGI IMG/M metagenome (GOLD analysis project Ga0315315, IMG submission 203699) | Ammonia-oxidizing marine archaeal communities from Monterey Bay, California, United States - M1 40m 3416 | ecosystem: Environmental > Aquatic > Marine > Intertidal zone | place: USA...
CATCCAATAAGATCAATTCAGCTTGTTGAGGATCATTTTTTGTCCCAAGACAAGGTATAATGTTTACGTAGCTTTGTTTAAAGAGCTTCCCAAGAGCCTTATCACCAAATTTCTTTTCAAGGTTTTCTGTTATCTCTTTGTACCCCAAGTGTCCCATATTTATAATTTCATCTAATAACGAAACGTGGTCCTTAGAGTTCCAATCCATTGTGGTTAGTTTTTCTTTATTAGTTTCAATTAAATTTGGATATTTAACTAAAATAGCAAGAATGACTCCTTCTTTAAAAGAAATAAAGTTTTTCTTATCAGAATTTGCAATAAATGAACTTTTTATGGCGTTTCCCGTAGAAGTAATATTGTTAAGATCCGAAGATTTTTTTACAGTCTTTTTATTAAATGCGCCCCACTTTAGATCTTTAAAGTATTGCTGGTAATGATATTTAAGCTGCCTATCGCGAACATTTGAAATTGCTTGATCTAATTTTTTATCAAGAGCTGCCCTTGCGTCTGGATTATCAAAAGAAAGACCCTCTGTTTCCCTTTTCCAGAGCAAGTCACCTAAAGAAATAGCATCATCAACTAAATTCTGCATAGCATCCCTACCCCGTTCTTGAATTAGATCGTCAGGATCATATCCTTCAGGCATCAAAACGAATTTAATTGTTTTTCCCGTTTCAATTAATGGAAGAGCAACATCTATCAACCGATAAGCGGCATTGATGCCCGCTCGATCTCCATCAAGCGCAATCACAGGGTTAGGACTTATTCGCCAGATCAAAGCTAATTGGTCTTTTGTTATAGCTGTACCCAAAGGAGCAACAGAAGCTTTAAAATTAGCCTGCGCGAGCGCGATAACATCCATATAGCCTTCTGCTACGATCAATGATGATTGTTTGTTAAGGGCAGATCTAGCAGCACTAACATTATAAAGGCTTTTACCTTTATCAAATAATTTGGTTTCCGGAGAATTAAGATACTTGGCACGAGCATTTTGTGACATTGCTCGACCACCGAAGGCTATACACCGATCTCTAGAGTCTCGAATTGGATACATTATACGATCTCTAAATCGATCATATACCGCGCCACCATCGTCAGAACGAATGCACATTCCAGTATCAATTATATGTTCTTCTAAAATATTTTTATCTTTCAGATAATCAAATAGTTCGGTTCTATTATTGGATGCAAATCCGAGTTCAAAATTATCGATTGTAGCTGAAGTTAATTTTCGAGAATTGATATAATCTCGAGCTTTTGCACCTTGTGCCGAATTTAATGAGCGTTGATAAAATCTAACTGATAGATCCATAATCTTAAAAAGTTCATCCCTATAGCTGGACTTTTCTTTTGCTTGTGGATCTTGTTCGGGCATTTGAAGGCCCGCCTCTTTAGCTAATATTTGAACTGCTTCAATAAAATTCACATTTTCAGTTTCTTTTACAAAAGATATAGCATCGCCTTTTGCATGACATCCAAAGCAATAATAAAAACCTTTTTGATCATCTACATGAAATGAGGCTGTTTTTTCCTGATGAAAGGGACAAGGAGCCCACATATCACCTTTATTCTGGTTTGACTTTTTCAAGTCCCATGACACTTTACGACCAACAACTTGGGTTACACTAACTCGTGAACGTAACTCTTCTAGGAAACCAGGTGGCAAACTCATAATGCAAATATCGATTCAGATTTACTCAGAGTCCAGAGTATATATCAATTTCATCAACTTAATATTATCCTAATGGCGGGCAACTACTGTTGAAAGTGCTTGGGTCAATTCATGGCAGAGTGTTTTTGCCATTGAACGAAATCCATACACATCAATTGTATCTGTGCCTACCCGGTGAAGGGTAACATTTACATGCATCAAACTGGTACGAACAACGTCACCACTTTTAAATGCTTTCAATCTTACATCAATTGGACTTAATCGCATTAGAACGTCTTCAATTGAGCCACCACTCATCCTCAAAATTACCCAAGCATCACTTTGATCTGTCAAAATTCCAAAATTTGTTAATTTCTCATCAGGCTTTGCACCCACTAAAAGCGTATGCTGTCCAAACCACAAAGCTCGTGCGCCTTCTCGGCCAGTAGCACGCCCCTTACGAGGAATAGCCAGTCCATGGGATTTTTTTAACTGTTCAGATAATTTTTTTGAATTTCCTTTGTATTCAGAAATTGACGTGAGATTTAACGAAAGCATTTCCACGATAGTAGTGTTTGAAAGTTTAATTGGCGTCAGCCCATCAGCAGCTGATTTAGTTAATAATTTAATCACGAAGCCGATCTCCTTTTGGATCAAATGACACAGTATTTACAACCTCACACTCAGTTTCAATACCTCTAAGATGATCTACCATCTTTATTCGATCGCCTAATCTTTCGTGACCATTCTTTAAGAAAGCTAAGCCTAGAAAGTGCCCAAAAGTTGGGGAAAAGCCAACTGATGTTACATAGCCTCTATCATTTTGCCGTATTGGATTATCATTTAGATCAAAAAGATGAGCACCTGCAACGATCTGCTTAATTGGTCCCACGGGTTTAATTGCAATAAGCTGCTCTCTTTCATTATCAAGCAAACCGGGCCGAGCAGCCGATGTCTTTCCAATACAATCCTTTTTCTTGGAAACCATACGCTCCATACCTAAATCGAAAGCGGTTACCCTTCCGTGAATTTCAGCATGTGTTATAAAGCCTTTTTCTAGTCGCAGGACATTTAAAGCTTCCATTCCATAGGGCCCTCCGCCTATTTCCTCCGCACGAGAGACTAATAAACGAAAAAGACTTTCACCATATCTAGAAGGTACAGCTATCTCATAACCATGTTCTCCACTGAAAGAAATTCTAAATAAGCGACCCACTTCTCCCAAAACACCAATGGATGCGCATGACATAAAGGGAAAAGTGTCTGAAGTAATCGGCTGATCCAGCACAGCATTAATCAACTCTTGAGATTTTGGCCCAGCTATTGCGAATTGCGCCCATTGCTCAGTGACTGAAATAAAACTTAAATCCCATTCAGGATGAAGGCATTGATGAACAAAGTCTAAATGACGCATTACTTGTCCAGCTGCGGCGGTAGTGGTGGTCATTAAGTAGTGGTTTTCGGCTAAACGTGCCGTTGTTCCATCATCCATCACATGCCCATCTTCACGAAGCATTAATCCGTATCGAACCTTTCCAACTTTGAGAGTACTAAACATATTAGTATAAACAAAATCTAATAGTTTATGGGCATCAGGGCCCTGGATATCTATTTTTCCAAGTGTTGAAACATCGCATACACCTACGTTGGAGCGAACCATTTCGACTTCGCGGTCACATGACTGACGCCAATTGGTCTCCCCAACCTCTGGGAAATAGCTTGGTCGGTACCAAAGACCTGCTTCAACCATTGGAGCTCCACGATCGACAGATGCGATATGAGAAGTTGTATGGCGCTGGGGCGCAAAACCAATTCCTTGCGCGTTTTTACCCATAGAGGCAATTGACACAGGCACAAAAGGAGGGCGAAAAGTAGTTGTACCAGTTTCAGGAATTCCTTGACCCGTTGCATCCGCTAAAATCGCCAGAGCAGCAACATTTGAATTCTTACCTTGGTCAATTGCCATACCTTGAGTTGTATAACGCTTCATATGCTCAACAGATTTGAAGTTTTCTCGAACAGCTTGCTGAATATCTTTAACAGTCACATCATTTTGGTAATCGAGCCACGCCCTACCTTTTCCTTCTACTGACCACTTTGGTGCGATCTCATATTTTGTTATTTCCACTTTTGGTAATTTTTTTGATTTTGCAGTTTTTCCAGAAGCTTTTAATATAAGACTGACTTCTTTTTCCGCTGACGCAAAACACATGTGGGTATCCATCAAACCATTTGCCGCCCCAATAACAGCCATATTCGGGATTGCTCCAATTTTCGGAACAAAGCTTAGGATTTTTTCATCCCAAACTGGTCGAGCATTCATATGACAAGTTAAATGCACAGTTGGATTCCATCCCCCTGAAACAGCCAAACAATCAACTTCTATTGTAGTCTCCGTATTGCTTTTTTTCACAACAATAGATTTGAGACCATGGCGCCCAGAAGTATTTGAAACTTCGGCTCCATTATAAAATGGGACATTTAAATCAGTTTTACTGTCTTCGCGAGTGTCAATGATCGCAGCAACATCAATACCACTTTCCAATAAGTCCCTGGCTGTATTATGCGCTGTATTGTTATTGCAGAATAGTGCTACGGATTTACCCGTCGAAACTCCAAAGCGGTTAAGATACGTTCGTACTGCACCTGCTGACATAATGCCAGGACGATCATTATTGGGAAACGCTATAGATCTTTCAATCGCCCCCGCTGCCAGAATACTATGCTTAGCAACGATCCTCCAGAAACATTCAAGTGGCCGATCACCCCCTCTTTTGGGAAGATGATGCCCCACACGTTCAACTGCAGCAAAAGTTCCTTGATCATAAGCGCCAGTCACGGTGGTTCGCGAAAACAAACGTACGTTGTTCAATTCCTCTAAGTTTTTTACGGTTTTAGCAGCCCAAACACTACCAGGCATACCATCAACTTCTTCTGTTTCACTAATTAGGCGTCCACCAAAAATAGGCTCTTGTTCTACAATAATAACATCTAAACCAGCCTCAGCAGCGATTTTAGCTGCCATCAATCCTGACGGTCCTCCACCTATAATTAGTAAGTCACAAAAAGTGTAAGCTTTTTCATAGGTATCTGAATTATGTAAGCCACTCAATGCACCCAGACCCGCTGCGCGCCGAATAAATGGCTCATATACCTTTTCCCAAAAACTTTTAGGCCACATAAAAGTTTTATAGTAAAAACCCGCACCTAAAAAATCTGAAAATAAATCGTTTGCAGATAGAATATCATAATGCAGATTTGGCCAATTATTTTGACTTTTAGTAATTAACCCTTCAAAAATTTCTTGGGTTGTTGCTCTAATATTTGGATCTTGAAATGCACCCTGCCCGACAGTAAGGAGAGCGTTAGGCTCCTCACTACCAGCAGTTAAAACACCCCTTGGTCTATGATATTTAAATGAACGGCCAAATAGTTTTTTACCCGATGCTAATAGTGCTGATGCAACTGTATCGCCCTCGAACCCTTTATAATCGCTTCCATCAAATTTAAAATTTACAAGCTTTTCACGATTTATAAGACCCTTTCCAGAAATCCTCACGACAATTCACCCTTTAAATCAATAGCCAATTCGGCAGTTTCGACCTCGTGAGTAACAGTATTTCGGGTTACTACTAACCAGGAATTACAACCACTTTCATGATACCACAAATCTCTCGTTACACCGGCTGGGTTTTCACGATTATGGAGATAATCATTCCATATATCTTCTGAGGCGTCAGGAGATGGCCTCTTCACTATTTTTGCATCACCAACGTAATAAAATTCTCGCCGATCTCTCTCTCCACAAACAGGGCACGGAATTCGCATAAAATTTTTCCTCTAATGAAGGTTGTGTTGAGAGCCGGTACCCTCTTCATCAATCAAACCATAACCTGTTTTAAATCTACTTAAACGAAATCCACTTGCTACTTCGTGATGTCGATCGGTTGCCATTAAATGAGCAAAACAATAACCCGAAGCAGGAACCGCTTTGAACCCACCATAACACCAACCACAATCGATATATAAACCATCTATACTTGTCTTATCGATTATCGGAGAGCCATCTGGCGTCATATCCATAATTCCTCCCCAAGAACGCAAAACACGCGCTTTTCCAATCATTGGCATTAAAGTCATACCAGCTTCCATAACATGCTCTTTCATTGGTAAATTTCCTCGCTGAGCATACGAGGTATAAAAATCCAGATCACCACCAAATACCAGTCCACCTTTATCTGATTGGCTTATATAAAAATGACCCATGCCAAAACTGACAACATGATCAATGCATGGCTTCAAACCCTCAGTAACAAAGGCCTGCAAAATATGACTCTCTATCGGTAAATTCATTCCTGCCATAGCTGCCAACTGTCCAGATCGTCCTGCGACCACAATACCAACTTTTTTAGCATTAATAGCGCCGCGAGTAGTTTGCACACCAGTAACACGACCTTGTTTAATATCTATACCCGTGACCTCGCAGTTTTGGATTAAATCTACTCCTCGAGTATCTGCGCCACGAGCATAGCCCCAAGCTACGGCATCGTGTCGAGCCGAACCTCCTCTGGGATGATATAAACCACCATAAATAGGAAAACGTGTTTGCTCAAAGTCTAAGTAAGGCAACAAATCTCGAACACCGTCTTTATCTAACAAAATAGCGTCATCACCCTGATTTATCATTGCATTTCCACGCCTTGCAAAAGCATCTCTCTGTCCATCCGAATGAAAAAGGTTTATCAACCCTCTTTTAGAATGCATGACATTGTAATTCAGATCTTGTTCCAAGCCTTCCCAGAGCTTCAAGGAGTGCGAGTAAAACTCCGAATTACCTGGCAAAAAGTAATTTGCTCTTACTATCGTTGTGTTTCGCCCAACGTTTCCTCCACCGAGATAACCTTTTTCTAAAACAGCTATATTTTTTATACCGTGATTTTTTGCTAAATAATATGCCGTGGACAGACCATGTCCACCACCGCCAATTATTAAAATATCATATTCCTTTTTGGGTTCTGGGTTTCGCCAATGCTCAGTCCAACCTTTATTTCCAGTTAAACCTTCTTTTAATATTTTTAGTCCAGAAAAGCGCATAATCTACTCCGGTGAAGCATAGTGTTATGTTGATCAATTTATATAAATAAAATCAAGACTTACAAACGATAAAATACAAATCTTTTTGACCAAATTTTTCAAACATCTCAAACTAAAAAAAATTCTTGCCAAGGAACAAAACGATAAAAACCTTATGGGCTTTTACTCTAGCAAATATCTGATACTACAGGTGAGATGAGTAGTAATCCTTCATTTAATAGACCTGACCAAGCAAAAGCATCCTTCAACGACGAGAGAAGTTCAGAACAACCAAATATCGGGATGGTTTCATTAGGATGCCCAAAAGCACTCGTTGATAGCGAAAGAATCCTAACAAGGCTTCGTGCGGAAGGATATGGCATCTCCCCTGACTATGTAGGAGCCGATGCTGTCATAGTAAATACTTGTGGTTTTTTAGACAGTGCTAAAGCTGAAAGTTTAGAGGCAATTGGTGAGGCGATTGATGAGAATGGGAGAGTTATAGTTACCGGATGTTTGGGGGCTGAACCAGAATTTATAACTGGAGCTCATCCTCGCGTTCTTGCTGTAACTGGGCCACACCAATATGAGAGTGTTTTGGATGCAGTTCATCAAATAGCGCCCCCGAAACCTGATCCCTTTATAGATTTACTTCCTGAGACCGGGATTAAATTAACTCCTCGCCATTATAGTTATTTAAAAATTTCAGAGGGCTGCAATCATAAATGCAAATTTTGCATAATTCCTCAGATGAGAGGCCGGTTACAGTCCAGACCAGCACATGCAATAATTCGTGAAGCCACGAAATTGGTTGATAATGGCGTCAAAGAACTGCTTGTAATATCACAAGACACAAGTGCCTTTGGATTAGATCTCAAGTATGCAAGCGAGAAGGGTCATAGATCTCATATTAAAGATTTGGCTGGCGATTTAGGAAAACTTGGGGCTTGGGTACGCCTACATTACGTTTATCCATACCCTCATGTTCGTGATCTCGTTCCGCTGATGGCGGATGGATTAATACTACCTTATCTCGATATACCTTTCCAACACGCACACCCACAAGTTTTAAAACGAATGGCAAGACCTGCTGCGTCAATAGGAACTTTAGAAGAGATAAAAAAATGGCGCTCAGATTGCCCAGAGATCACACTGAGATCGACATTTATAGTGGGCTATCCTGGCGAAACTGAAGATGAATTTAATACCCTTATCGAATGGTTGGATGAAGCTCAATTAGATCGTGTTGGGTGTTTTAAATATGAAAATGTTGAAGGTGCGAGATCCAATTCACTACCCGATCAAATATCTGAGGATGTGAAACAACATCGCTGGGAAGTTTTTATGGAAAAGGCAGGGAGCATATCTGCTGAAAAACTTGCGAAAAAAATTGGGAAAGAGATTGATGTCATTGTTGACGAAATAGATAAAGAGGGCGCTATTTGTAGAACAAAAGCTGATGCCCCAGAAATCGATGGAAATCTTTTTATTGAGAATAATTTTGAAGAGATCAATGTGGGTGACATTGTAAAAGTCACTGTGACCGAAGCTGGTGATTATGACCTTTGGGGAACAATATCCAAGGATCAAAAATTTCAGTGAGATAAAAAACAAAATTAAGAACTTGCTATCTAAGTGTCTAAATCTATTTATTCGATATGACGACAAGAGTTTTATTTAACGAAGACTGCCCAATCTGCAACGCAGAAATCTGCCACTACATGAAGTATGCAGAAGCAAATAATATTGATCTTCATTTCGATAAATTAGGTGAGACAGATTTATCACTTTATGGAGTCAGCAAGGATCAGGGTGCAAAACGTTTGCATGTAATATCGGATGGTAAAGTAATCCACGGTTTACAAGCATTTCAAAAACTTTGGGCGCAAATGCCCAGATATAAATTTTTAGCGGTAATAACCGATATTCCAATAATTAGAGAAATTTCTGGGCTAGTTTATGACAAAATACTTGCACCAATTTTGTATAAAACGCATTTAAACCGTGTGAATAAAAATTCCAACCAAAGCTAGATTTATATTAATTATAGGACGTTAAAAAATCCTTTGAATTAATTATTCATGTAGATTTGACCCAAAAATCGCACCAGGGTTCAATATACCTTTTGGGTCCATAGCTGATTTAATTAGTTTATTTTGTTTTAGTTTTATTGGATCAGAATATTTCACTAAATCATTAATCTTTAATCGCCCAATTCCATGCTCTGCACTGACAGACCCTCCATGTGAATGGACTAGATCATGGACGGTAGCCTTAATCGTTGGCCGTATGTGATTATAATCCCCCCGGTTTTCCCCTTTTTGAGGAAAAATATTAAAATGTAGGTTTCCATCTCCTAAATGGCCAAAACAGTTTATTCTAAAATTACCTAGTTCCAAAATTTCAAGCCTAGTTTCTTCTATAAAGCTATTTATCTCAGACAAAGGCAAAGAAATATCATGGCTTGATACTGAGCCAATCCTGCGATTTGCTTCAGGGATATTCTCACGTATCGCCCATAAGTCATTTTGCTGACTTACATTTTCAGCGAGAACACCATCAACCGCAAGCCCACTGGTTAAAATATTTTCAAAGAACTCGTTTGTATTTTCTTTTGTGCTAAATTTCCCCGGGTGGCCAATATCCAAGAGAACCATCCACTCTGGAATATTACTGAAGGGAAATTTAAGCATTAACTTTGTTTCCCTGAAAAAATGAATGCCCATCTTATTAATCAATTCGAAAGCAGAAATTGTTTCACCAAAAAATTCTTTTGTTTCAGAAAGTAATTTAAGAGCATCCTTTGGAGAGTTGACTGCAATTAAAGCTACAGTACGCTCTATTGGTTTTGGAAAAAGTTTCAGCGTTGCTGCAGTAATAATTCCTAGGGTGCCTTCTGAGCCTATGATTAAATTTTTGAGATCATAACCAGTATTATCTTTGTGCAGGCGCGACAATCCATTCCAAATTGAACCATCAGCAAAAACCACTTCCAAACCTAAGCATAAGTTTCTAGTGCTACCATATCGAAGGACATTAACGCCACCTGCGTTTGTTGCCAGATTCCCACCTATTTGAGCTGTTCCCTCGGAAGCCAAAGAAAGGGGGAAAATTTTTTTCTCTTTTTCTGCTGCATCTCTTAAATTAGACAAAATCACACCTGCTTCTACAGTTATAATATTTTCGTCTACGTTTAGAGACCGGATTTTATTCATACGTTCCAAAGACAATAGGATTCCTGCAGGCCCCTTATCCTGTATTTGCCCACCAACTAAGCCAGTGCCGCCACCGTAGGGAATTATCGGGATGTTTTCAGCATTAGCAGAGCTAACTATGGCTGAAACTTCTTTGACAGTCCTGGGTGACATTAAAATTGAACTGACCCCTTGCCACCTAGAGCGCGGTTCTAACAAATAGTCATCGGGCACAGCTGACGCTACCCCAGGAGATAAACCTGATTTCAATCGATTAATAAATTCTTCCGTCACCGGTTTTAAAGTCACGTCTTTTCCTCAACCGTTTTTTAACCAACACCTGCAGATGTCTTTCCTCTTCGATCGTAACGAAGTGCAGAATATAAGACGTGCGTCCGCCAGCGTCCATTGATCTGGATATATGCCTGCGCGACACCTTCATATTTAAATCCACATTTTTCAAGGACACCACGAGAAGGCTTATTATCAGCTAAACAAGCACTTTCTATCCGGCTAAGGTCAAGTTCCGTGAAGGCATATTGCACAAGTGCATTTATTGCCTCCGTCATATACCCACGACGAGCAAATTCTTCACCAATCCAGTATCCCAGGGTTCCGCTTTGAGTTGGGCCACGTCGAATATTATCGAGAGTAATAGCTCCATATAGTTGATCCGTACCATTATCGAAAAGAAATAATGGCACACCAGTTCCTTGGTTGATTGCCCTCTTTGACCAATAAACTCTGTTTGAAAATGACTTACGCGTCAAATGATCTGAGGCCCATTTAGGCTCCCAAGGCGCCAAGAAGTCTTTACTTAAATAACGAACTGCTTTCCATTTCTTAAAATCAAAATGCATGGGCGGCCTAAGTATCAGCCGTCTTGTAACAATCTTAGTTTTTTGCCTAAATGAAAACATTAAGCTGCTCTAAGTGCATCCAATTCCTGCAAGGACGGTGCGGATGAAATTGGGCCATAAAGAGCCATAGCAAACTTTGCTTCTGTCGTTACATGTTCAGCATAAGTTTTAACTTTATCTAAGTTAACCAAGTCAATCTTTTCAATTGTTTCATCTAAACTAGGAACTTTTCCCCAAATTTGAATCATTCTGGCAAGTCTTTCAGCTCTACTCGAGGGGCTTTCCAACCCCATAAGCAAACCAGCCTTCATTTGCGATCTGGCTCTGGTAACTTCAACTTCTGAAAGATCCATCGCAGCTCTTTTCAGCTCATTAACTGTTAAATTTGCTAAATCAGGTATTTGCTCTGCCGAAGTACCCGCATAAATAGTCGTCAAGCCTGTATCCGAAAAGGCTCCCGCCTGTGCGAAAATAGAATAGCACAACCCACGCTTTTCTCTAGCCTGTTGAAATAACCGTGATGACATGCCACCACCCAGTGCAATAGAATAGACTTGGGCAGTATAGATATCAAGGCTTCTATAACTTGGGCTTTCAAAAGCCAGTGCAAAATGAGCTTGCTCGAGTTTTTTATCCCTTCTAAATTCTCCACCTGAAAAAGCTGCAGGTCCAGATTGATGTAATAACTTTGGTTTTTTAAGATCACCAAAAGCTTTTTCAGCGAGCTTGCAAAGCGTATCATGATCAACCCCACCAGCTGCAGAAAGTATCATTCTATCGGGACTGTAGTGTTCGTTTACAAAAGTGGATAAGTCCTCTCTAGAAAACCTTGAAATATTCTCACTAGGTCCAAGAATAGACCGCCCTAACGACTGCTCAGGGTAAGCAGTCTCTTGCAACCAATCAAAAACTATATCGTCTGGCGTATCTAAAGTTTGACCAATTTCTTGAAGTATAACTCCGCGCTCAACATCCAACTCACGTTGTTCAAATACAGAATTTCTTAAAATATCAGATAATATATTAGCTGCCATTTCGACATCATCGTTTAAAACCCTCACGAAGTATGCAGTTGTTTCTCTTGAAGTGTAGGCATTTATATATCCACCTACATTCTCAATCGCTTCTGCTATCTCCAAAGCTGACTTTGTTTTTGTTCCCTTGAACGCCATATGTTCGAGAAAATGAGCTATACCGTTCTGCTCAAGCCGTTCATGGCGACCACCTGCGGAAATCCAAATACCTAGAGAGGCAGATTTTAGACCCGGCATGTTTTCTGTAATTACTTGAAAACCGTTACTTAATGTATGGTGACGTATGCTCATATTTAAATCCGTTCTTTTACAACAGCCTGGATGGATTGAAGATTATTTTCAACATTTGTTATTCTCTCATCAAGGTCAAATAGATCAGCCATGCGAGACGGCAACTCAGGAAATACTGATGTCGCATTTTTGACAGCTTTTGGGAATTTAGCTGGATGGGCTGTAGCAAGAGTTACCATAGGAATGTCAGGGTTACGTTGTTTTCTTGCAGTAAGCACACCTATGGCAGTATGAGGACATAGCAACTCAGAGTATTTTTTGTAATTATAGGTGATCTCCGAATGAGTTTCTTCCTCAGAAGCCCGTCCACTATCGAAATTCTTTCGCAACATTTCTAGAGCATCTCCAGAAATATTAAACTGCCCAGTGCTTTTAAGTTGCTCCATCAAATTGGATACTTCGCTACCATTACAATCCGTGGCGTAAAAAATCGCCCGTTCAAAGTTAGAACTTACCTGAATATCCATAGATGGGCTTATACTCGGTAGAACTCTATCTGTTTTATAAACTCCAGAACTCAGGCACCTATGCAATATATCGTTTTGATTAGTAGCCACTACTAAACGATCAATCGAAAGACCCATTTTTTTAGCAATAAAACCAGCGAAGATATCCCCAAAGTTTCCAGTGGGCACGCTAAAACTTATTTTTTTATTTGGTGCTCCCAGCTTAACTGCCGATGAAAAATAATAAACCACCTGCGCTAAAACCCGCGCCCAGTTTATTGAATTCACACCAGCCAAATTTACACCATCGCGGAAATCAAAATCATTAAACATATCCTTCAAACGAGCTTGACAGTCATCAAAATGACCATTGATCGCAATCGCATGAACATTTTTTTCACAAGGAGTTGTCATCTGCCGTCTCTGAACATCTGAGACACGCCCCTTTGGATATAAAATAAAAACGTCTACAGAATCTAAACCACGAAAGGCTTCAATCGCAGCACTCCCAGTATCTCCACTAGTTGCACCAACAATAGTTACTCTTGATTTTTTACGTTCTAATGCAACTTGGAAAAACTGGCCGATAAGTTGCATGGCAAAATCTTTAAAGGCCAGAGTTGGACCATGAAATAACTCCAAAAGGAAATGATTACTTTCTAATTCAACTAGAGGCGCTCGCTCTTTATGCCCAAAGTGTAAATAAGCTTTGTTTATAATTTCAATTAGTTCATGATCAGAAAAACAATCTCCAACAAAGGGTGAAATAACTTTAAAAGCTATTTCCTCATAACTTAGATCTGCCATGGATAGCATATCATCGTGAGAAAAGTTTGGGATTGATTGGGGAACGTACAAGCCACCATCTCTTGCAAGACCGGTTAACATAGCTTCTTCAAAATTTAAAACCGGAGCTTTACCTCGGGTAGATATGTACTTCATATTTCACGGCCTCTACTGACGCTCGTTCTATAAATGAAAAATACTCCCATCCCAAGCCAAATAAACGCTAACGAAAACCACGTGATTGCATACTGTTTGTGGTTGTTAGGAATATTCTCTGTATCTATAGGAAGTGGATCAAGATGGATAATTGAGGGAGTGAAGCTTTTCGCAACCACTAGGATAGGTTCTGTACCCAGTTTTTTTGATAATGCATTTACATCACGGGCGAACCAAATATTATTTTTTTGATCGGGATCTGGTGTAAAAAAATCAACTTCGTTGGGCCAATGTAAATTCCCAATTATGTTCAGACTACCATTTAAACTTATATTTGATGCCAATTCATGGCGTATAAAACCTAAATCTAATAAGATAATATTTCCATTTTCCAGTTCCAATGAAGAAATTATTCGGTAACCAGCCCCAATAAATTTTTGGCTAGCCAAAACTTTAATATAGTTTCCTGTTAATTTTCCGAAAATCTGTACCGGCATATATTTGTGATCTGATTCTAGAACTTCGGAGGGCAAACGCTGGGGTAATCCAGAAATTTTACTGTCAATATCCACTAAAACGGACTGCTTCCAAAGAAGCCTTTCTAACTGCCATTGCCCTAAGGACAGCAAAATAGCGGTCCCAACAAAAATAAATAACCAAGTAAAAAATTTATGAGGCATAAATTTAAATCCAAAAAAAAGTGCGCAAAATTATGCGCACTTTTATAATTATATCCATTTTAGATTAGCTAACCTTAACAAAAAGGACATTTTAGTGAATTGTTGCGCCAATGCTACCCCAAACATAAATCGCTGCAAACAAAAATAACCATACTACATCCACGAAATGCCAATACCATGCCGCAGCCTCAAAACCCAAATGCTGATCTTTAGTAAAGTGACCACGCATTGCCCGTAACATACAAATCGCCAGAAATATTGTTCCAACAAGCACATGAAATCCGTGAAAACCCGTGGCCATAAAAAAGTTTGCTCCGTAAATATTGCCTGAAAAACCGAATGCTGCATGTTGATATTCATATGCCTGGAAGATCGTAAATAACACACCTAAACTTACTGCAACGACAAGACCCTGCACCATAGATTTTCGATCTTCATCATGAGCAATTGCATGGTGAGCCCAGGTAGCAGCAGCTCCAGAACACAACAAAATCAGGGTGTTTATCAATGGCAAATGCCAAGGGTCAAAAACTTCTATGCCAGCCGGGGGGAACTGGCCATCTTGCAATGGGCTCATATCACCCATTGGATACATAGCGTGCTTGAAAAAGCTCCAAAACCAAGCCAAGAAAAACATAACTTCCGACATAATGAAAAGAATAAAACCATATCGCAGTCCAATTAATACAACCGGAGTGTGATCGCCAACTTGATTTTCTTTTACAGTATCTGACCACCAGACATACATCACAAACAATACTGCAACAAAGCCTGCAATAAACATCCATGGATTTTCACTATGAAAGAATATTACCGCTCCAAAAAGCATCACAAAAGCTGCTATTGAACCGATGAAAGGCCATATAGACGGATTTAAAATATGATAGTCGTGGTTTTTTTCATGCGCCATTTGTTTTCCCCTCACTTGGGAGCTGATTAAAATTGTTCTTTGTGTTTACACTGAACTTCGCCGGTTCCAGTGATATATCTTTTTCGTAAAAGGTGTAAGATAGCGTGATTACCTTAGTATACTTAGCGTCGCGATCTTCTACTATCTCCGGATCAACGAAAAATGTCACAGGCATTTGAACACGTTCACCAGGCATTAAAACTTGTTCCTCAAAGCAGAAACAATCTATTTTGCTAAAAAAACCCCCAGCCTCATAAGGGGTCACGTTATAGCTAGCTGTTCCAGCAACAGGTTTATCTGTAGGGTTATATGCCTCATAAAAAGCCAAACCGGTTGCCCCAATTTGAATTTCTATTTCTCTCTGCACTGGCTTGAATTCCCAAGGCATATCACGCTCTAGCGACGCATCAAATCTAACTTTTACCGTTTCGCTCAATACAATTTCAGAGCCGCTATCTGCTACCTGCGTAATTCCTCCAAACCCAGTAACTCTACAAAACCAATCGTAAAATGGAACAGATGCCCACGCCAGAGCTCCCATAAAAATGACCACACCAACCATTTGAGCAGCTGTCTTTTTTTTCGCCTTTTCATTCATTGCGCGACGCCCCTGCCAAAGCCTCAGCAAACTGACCCTCGGTGACTTTGACTACTGTTAGGCCAAACATAATTGCAACAAAACCAATCAAAACGAGGCCAAGACCTAAGTTTCTACCTCTGCGCCGTTTATGTAAATCATGTTCTTTTCCAAAACTCATATTAAATTCCTGGCCAGGTCATATTGATTTGAGAATCGACCATAATCGCTCCAAAATGAACAAACAGATAAAGTAGAGAAAACTTAAAAAATTTGCGTTCCAGAAGAGAATTATCAGCAATGCACTCAAGTTCAGATCGTGACCACAGTTTAAATGCAGCGAAAACAAGCTGTAAATTAAATAATATCGCAATTAAAAAATAAAATGGACCACTCAAAGAAGAAAATCC
>Ga0315315_10002766_pt1 | contig 16065 bp, 16 predicted proteins | sample M140m3416metaG_FD_203699 | JGI IMG/M metagenome (GOLD analysis project Ga0315315, IMG submission 203699) | Ammonia-oxidizing marine archaeal communities from Monterey Bay, California, United States - M1 40m 3416 | ecosystem: Environmental > Aquatic > Marine > Intertidal zone | place: USA...
GCAAATCCCTTTTTGAATTAATCACTACTTTTTCCTCTAAGTCTGTTTCAACTCCATCAAATAAATCTATTACTATTAGTTTAGAAATATTTTCACTGTCAATAACTGACCACATATCTTTTATGATTTGATTGTTAAGATTTTTTTTCTCAAAATTCTTCTTAAATTTTGTGAAAATTTCTTTTTTTACATTTAGATCGTTATTATCATCAGCTATATCGTCTAATGTTCTGCAAAAATTATATAAAGATGAACATTTTTCGAAAGTGTTACTCGATAGAAAAAAACTTGCCCAATAAAAAGATTTAGCATGTTTTTTTAAAAAATTACTTTTCATTAAAATAATTTATCTAAAACTTTTGCCGATGAGAGAACTCCAGGCATTCCAGCACCTGGGTGAGTACCGGCTCCCACAAAGTATAAGTTTTTATATATTTCAGATTGATTATGAAATCTAAAATAAGCAGATTGAGAAAATTTTGGCTGAATTGAAAATCCAGATCCATAAAGAGTTGCTAAATCAATTTCGAAGTAATCTGGCGTTAAAAAAAAATCACTTACTACATTTTCTTTAATACCAGGCAGAACAGTTTTATCCATTTTATCTAAAATTAAATCTTTGAATTTACTTCCTTCCTCTATCCAATTAACTTTAGACAAATTATTTGGAACTGGAACTAAAACATAAAAAGCATCTTGGCCTTCCGGAGCCATATTAGGATCTGTTGCAGATGGCCGATGCAAATAATAGCTTATGTCATCAGAAAGTATTTTTTTTTCAAAAATTTTATCAAGATGTTTTTCATAAGACTCCCCAAAATAAATAGTATGGTGTGCAACATTACTATATTTTTTTTTAGAGCCAAAATAATAAACAAATAATCCCATTGAATAATCCATTCTTTTCATTTTTTGTTTAAATATAAAATCATAATCTTCCTTTGATTTTATCAGTTTGTTGTAAACATTTGGGGGATCAGAATTGCAAATCACATAATCGCTATTAATTATTTTTGAATTATTAATTCTAACACCTTTGACCTGTTTATTTTCTGTAAGTATTTCTGTCACTTCAGCATTTTTAATAATTTTGATATTTTCCTCGATCATCAGTTTTTCTAAAGCTTTCACAACACTTCCTGTTCCTCCCATTGAGTAGTGAATGCCCCATTTTTTTTCTAAAAATAAAATTAATGTATATATCGATGTAGTACTAAATGGATTTCCACCTACTAAAAGAGGGTGCATACTAAACACCCTTCTTAATTTTTCATTGGAAATATAATTTGAAACTAAACTATAGACTGACTTATAACTTTTTAATTTTAATAAAGAAGGAATTTGCTTCATCATAAAGACTAAATTATTAAAGGGTTTGTCTGCTAAATCTGTAAAACCTTTATCAAATATTTTTTCTGTAAAACTGACTAAATTTTTATATCCATTATAATCTGAGGGGTTAAATTTTTTAACTTGTTCTTCCATAGATTTATCATCACCATTGTAATCAAATGTTTCCCCGTTACTGAATACAAAACGGTACCATAGATCTAAGGGAACTATTTCGACGTAGTCAGTAATATTTTTATTGAATAGTGAAAATAATTCTTCAAAGAGATAGGGCGCAGTTATTACTGTTGGGCCTCCGTCATAAATAAACCGATCTTTTTTAAAAACCCTAGCGCGACCACCAAGGTCAGGGTGTTTCTCAACTAAAGTAACTTTATAACCTTTAGCTTTTAATCTAAGCGCAGCAGCTAGACCTCCGAAACCTGATCCAATAACAGTTATTTTTTTTGCCATATTTCAATGGCTATTCTAACTAGATTTTTTCTTAAGTGCTAATTTTGTTTCTTCAAGACTGGAGCTATAAATCTTGTCCAGTTTGCTTTTATCTAATGAGTTTTTGATAAGTTTTTCAACTGACTTGATAGCAATTTTTACTGAGGCATTTTTTATATCTTTCATTGCTTGATTTTTAATTTGTTTTATTCTCTCCTCAGCATTTCTCTTTCGAGTCTCCATTAAATTATGAAAATCTTCATTTGTTTTAATTACATTTTTTTCAGCTTCTTCATTTGCCCTATCAAGCATGTGTTTTACTTCAGCTTTTGAATTACTAATTTTTTTTTCATGTTCCGTAAGTATATTTTTTGCATCTTCTTTTAGCTTATCAGCCTCATTAATTTGGTTCTTAATATTGTTAATATTTTCTTCTAAAGTTGTTTTAATTTTTTGAGGAATTTTAAAATATATTAGCAATCCTATAAAAACAAAAAAGGAAATCATTACCCAAAAAGTTGCATCAATCGTCATAGATATTTACCTATATTTTTTTTTGACACATCTTCGACAGCTGCTTTAATACTGCTTTCATTTAGTTTATCACCTGAAATAGTCTCAATTATATTTGATGCAATGTTTTCTGATATTTTTTGAATATCAGAGATAGATTCTTTTTTTAGTTCACTTATTTCCTTTTGAGCTTTAAGAATTTCTTTTTCAATCTCTTTTTCAATTGTTTCTTTTTTTGTTTTTATATTTTTATCTAATATGTTTTTAGACTCTATATGAATTTTAATAACTTCTTTTTTTGCGTCTTCTAAAATCTTTTTATACTCTTCTAGTTTTGTCTCAGACAACTCTTTGAATTTATTTGCATCATCTAAATCATCCTTAATCCTATTTTCACGGTTATCTAAATTATTTTTAATTTTTGGAAGATAAAATTTTGCTATAGAAATGTATAGAATTGTAAAAACTAAAATTAACCAAAACGCTTGAGACGCCCAATATTTTGGATCCAGCTGAGGCATACCAGCCTCAGCTGCAAACAAATCATTTTGTATAGCTAATACACCTATAATAAGAATAGAATATATCTTCATAATTATTTATTTAAAATGCAAATAAAATAATTAAAGCTACCACAAGACCAAATAATCCAGTCGCCTCTGCTAAAGCAAATCCCAAAAGCAAGTTAGGGAATTGTTTTTGAGCAGCAGACGGATTTCTCATTGCTCCAGAAAGGTAGTTACCAAAAATAATTCCGATACCTACTCCAGCTCCTGCTAATGCGATTGCAGCAAGTCCTGCTCCAATCATTTTTGCCGCTTCTAACTCCATTTTTCCTCCTTTATTAATTAATGATGTAAATTTAGTGCATCATTTAAATAGATGCAGGTTAATATTGCAAAAACATAAGCTTGAAGAAATGCTACTAAAATTTCCAAACCAGTTAGTGCTACTGAAAAACTAAGTGGCAACCAACCACCTAGTAATCCCAAACTAATGACAAATCCACCAAATACTTTTAACATGGTATGACCGGCCATCATGTTTGCAAATAATCTAACCGATAAACTAACCGGTCTACTTAAATATGAAATAATCTCAATCACAGTTATTAAAGGTAATAGAACTGCTGGAACACCATTTGGAACAAATATACTTAAATATTTGAAGCCATGTTTGGCAAATCCAATTATTGTGACAGCAATAAAAATAAATAAAGCCATTATTAAAGTAACAATTATATGACTAGTCACTGTAAACGAGTAGGGTACCATTCCAACCATATTGCCGAATAAAACAAACAGAAATAGGCTAAAGATGAAAGGAAAATAGGGTTTAGCTTTTGAACCAGCAGTATCACTTATCATTTTTGCCACAAATGTGTAGAACATTTCGGCAATAAGTTGAATCTTATCTGGTATAATTTTTTTTTCTTTTGAACCAAAAAATAAGAAAAATATTATTATTGAAGCGCTAATCACCATAAATAAACTGGCGTTAGTAAACGATAAATCTACACCGGCAATTTTAATTTCCGGTCCAATTTTATAGACGCTAAATTGTTGCATTGGGTTGCTAGCCATAAATTCCTTTAAATTAATCCTCTTTTTGCATTCTTTTTGCTGTACGTATTACATTTAGCATTCCAGCAGCTGAACCCAAAAAAAAGAAAACTATTATTAACCATGGTTTAGTATCAAACCAACTATCTAAAATAAACCCAATTATTGTCCCAACTGCTACTGCCGCTACTAGTTCTGTGCCTAATTTAAAAGCGCTACCCATAAAAGAGCCTTTTTTTTCACTGTCAGACTGTACTTGTTTTTTTATTTTTGATTTTGCAATTTTTAGGCGAGTTTTAAAATCTTCGGGAATCGTCATTAATGGTTTTAAGCAACTAACTCTTCAGCTTTTTGTAAATCTACAGACACCAATTGGCTTACACCTTGCTCTGCCATTGTAACACCATAGAGCCTATGCATCCTTGACATTGTGAGAGCATGATGCGTGATAATTATAAACTTTGTTTTTGTTATTTTTGTAAGTTCATCTAATAATCCACAGAATCTTGTTACGTTGGCATCATCTAGTGGAGCATCCACTTCATCTAAAACACAAATCGGAGAAGGATTTACTAAAAATACCGCAAAGATTAAAGAAAGAGCTGTTAAAGCTTGTTCTCCTCCTGACAATAAGGTGATTGATTGCAATCTTTTACCTGGTGGAGAAACATACATTTCTAAACCAGCTTCTAGAGGATCATCCGAGTCCACCAACTCTATTTTTGCAGTTCCACCATTGAAAAGTTTTGTATAAACTTCATTAAATTTTCTGTCAACTTTTGTAAAAGCATCGAGTAACCGCTCTCTACCTTTTTGATTTAATTCATCAATACTCGTCTTCAATTTAACTATTGCAGAGTAGAGATCAGCTCTATCATCTTCCATTTTTTTAATTTCCGACTGATATTTTTTTGTTTCCTCATCCGCTCTTAGATTTACTGAACCTAAAGACGTTCTTTGTTTTTTTACTTTATCAATTTTTTGTGACTGATTTTCCAACGAAGGAAGGCTATCAGGAGAAATTTGATTTAAATCTGACTGAGATAAAATTTCATCCTCCTTATTTATATTTAATTCATTTTTTACTGATTGTAGTATATCATTTTTTCTAATTTCTATACCTTCAACTGTTGCTTCATTTCTTGCTTTATTTTCTTTAAGTTGCGAAAGCTTATTTTGAATTTCTTTTATATTTTGATTAATAGCGTTGTATTTTTTTTCGGCATCAATTAATTCTGCTTCTATCTCTTCATTTCTTTTTTTTGTATTTTCTAAATTTTGAAGATTTTGTCCTTTTGTCGTAGCAATTCTTTCTGGATTTTTCTGATTTTCAGTTATTTCTATTTGTATTTTTTTCTTACGATCTGTTAATTCAGATATCATTTTTTCTGAGTTTATTTTCAGATTTATCCAGTTTTCTAATTCCACATCAATATTTTTTATTCTTTCTTTCCTTTTAATAGAATCACTTTGAATCGATTTATCTTTTCCGAATTTTTCTGCATACTCTTCTTGTGAAGAAGTGATTTTTTTAACTAATAGTTTTAGTTCACCAAATTTCTTTTTACTTAGTTTTATGTTTGCATCAATGTCTTTTTCAATATTATCTAATATTCCGTCTAATTGATTTAGAAGATTTTCTAATTGAGATTTAGAGTTTTTTAATTCCTTGGATGAATTTGTTTCAACCTCGAGTAATTCATTCTCAGTTTTTAATAGTTCTTTTTTTTCTTTTGAAATTCTTTTTTCATTTAAATCTGCATCTAACGAAATACTTTTTTCTCGCTCAAGATCAGATTCAACAGTATTTATCGATTTTTCCAATTTTTCATTTAATGATTTTACTCTAGACTCTTCTTCATCGAGGGCCGTCATATCTAAATTAAGTTTTTGAAGACTAGCTGCTATCTCCATTTTTTTATCCCTTAAAGGAGAAAGTTTTTTATTTTCTTCCTCTAAAAGGGTATTGTTGTGGTTTAAATCAATATTAACTGCACTAATCTCGTCCTCAAGTTCACTCAGCTTTTCAATAATTTTTTTTTTATCTTTTTCTATCTCTCTTATCTTTAAATAGTATAAACCTGCCTCTGCTTTTTTGATTTCTCTTGAAATTTCTTTATATCTTGTTGCTTCCTCAGCTTGTTTTTTTAAGTTGTCTAGTTGTTTTTGTTGTTGTTTTTTTAGTTCGTCAGCTCTTTTTAAATTGTTTTCAGCAGCATTTAATCTTGTCTCTGCTTCTTGTCTTCTTGCATGAATTCCTGAAATACCGGCAGCCTCTTCAAGTATAGACTTTCTTTCGATAGGTTTTGAGGTTACTAGTTGCCCAATCTTACCTTGACTTATGAGCGAAGGTGAATGAGCACCGGTAGATAAATCTGCAAACAATGTTTGAACATCTCTGGCTCGCACTTCTTTATCATTTATAAAATATTTTGATCCTTTATCTTTTTCAATTTTTCTTTTTACTGAAATTTCATCAAAATCTTTAAACTGAGATGGTCCCTCTTTATTTTGATTATCAAGAAATAAAACAACCTCAGAAATATTTTTTGAAGGCTTGTTGGAAGTTCCAGAAAATATAACATCTTCCATTCCTGTCCCTCTCATGCTTTTCGCAGAGTTTTCTCCCATACACCATCTTAAAGACTCAACAATGTTTGATTTTCCACATCCATTAGGACCTACCACTCCTGTAAGTCCGTCTTCAATTAAAAATGTTGTTTTTTCAGAGAATGATTTAAAACCAGTTATATCAAGTTGTTTAAATTTCATTAAAAATTTTTTTCTATAATTTTTTTAAAATCTTTATAATCGACCTTACCCAAGTATTTTTTTTCATTTATAATAATTGTAGGAGTTGACTCGATATTATATTTCTTCTGAGCAGAAATTCTTTGATTTAGAATTTCATCCTGAGCTTCGTCGTTCTTAAGACAATCATCCATTTTTTCCTCAGTTAAATCAAAATTTAAACCAACTTTTTTAATCAAATTATTTATTTTATTTATATCGGATCCAATAGCCCATTTTTTTTGTTTTTTATAAATTTCTTCTAAAAATTTAAATTTTTTATCATTATCAGTTTGGCACCTAATTACCACTTCAGCATTAAGCGCTGCTAAATCGAGCGGGAAAGGGTGGTGTTCAAATTTTACTAAACCTTTATCAATATAATCTTTTTTTAGATTATTAAAGATAGCATTATGAAAACTTGCACAATGAGGACAGGTTAAAGATGAAAAAACTTTTACAGTTACCTTTGCATTTGACTTACCGATACTTAATATTTTACTTTCTACATGAGTAAAAAAGGTAAAAAATAAAATTAAAGATACTTTTAAAGTTTTATTCATTTCGTTCATTAAATGCTTTTAAAAAATTGTTTAGAGAGCTTTTTAATTCGTTGTCACTGATCTTTTTCATTTTTTCATTAATTTTAGTTGAGTTTTTAATCTTAGATTGATTTTTTTCATTAATTTTAATTTCTTTTTGTACAATTTTTAATGTCACTTGACTAATGCAATTATAACCAAAGAAACTATTGATTTTGTCTATTATCTCTCTTTTATTATATTCTGCTTCCATTTCCTTTCCATGAATTACGTTTAAAACTAAAGTCCCATTTCTCATTTCTTTCCCCATTTTTACAGTTGCAGGATAACAAGCATCAGAAATTTTTCTGCTAACAATTTTTGTCCAGTTGTCTACAATATTAGAATAATTATAACCACCTTTTCGAAGATGTTTTTTTAATGTTTTTGGAATTGAACTAGAAAAAGGTCTTAGTCCTTGTATGAAAGTCAGAGTTTTATTATTATTTTTATTATGCATTTAAATACAACTTTATCAAAAAATATTCTCGCTTGGTATGATAATAGCAAACGTAATCTACCATGGCGTGTTAGCAAAAAGTCACCAAAAAAGCTTTATTACAGACTTTTAAGTGAATTTATGCTTCAGCAAACTCAGGTTAAAACTGTAATTCCATATTTTAAAAAATTTACAAAAAAATATAAGACTCTTAAGTCTTTATCTAAAATTAGTGAACCTCAAATTCTTAAACTGTGGGAAGGATTAGGTTACTACAGAAGGGCTAGAAATTTATTAGCATCAGCTAAATTATTAGTAAAAGAATACAATTCTAAACTTCCAAATACTTTAAAAGAAATAAAAAAATTACCAGGAGTTGGAGATTATACTGCTAACGCGCTGATGGGTTTTATTCATAATTATCCAACAATAGCTATAGACGGTAATGTAAAAAGAGTATTCGCAAGATATCTGAATAAAAAAGAATCAAAGATAAATTTTGAAAAGTTAATTGATTCTAATAAAAAAAATCTTTTCATTACAAACAGAAACTCTGATTTTGTTGAGTCTTTAATGGAATTTGGAGCTTTAATTTGTAAACCAAAAGACCCAAAATGTAGTCAATGTTGTTTGAATAAAAGTTGTAGGTATTTAAAATCACCAAATAAGATTGAAACTAATAAAAGAAAAAAAATAAAAGTTATGAACTACAATATTTTTTGTTATGTGAGTAAAAAAAAACAAATAGCTTTAACAAAAGAGAATGAAATAGAATTTCTAAAAAACTTTAACTTACCATTAATTAAAGAAATGAAAAATAATTCTGTAAAAAAAGATTGGAAATTCTTGAAAAATTATAAAAATTCTATTTCAAACTTAAGTCTTAATATTAACTTATATTATAAATTCTCAAAAAAGATTCCAAAATCATATAATTGGTACTCTTTAAATAATAATAAAGAATTTATTCCTAGTTTTACTAAAAGAATATTTAATCAAGTTTCAATTTTATTTTAATGAAAAAGAAAATTGCAATAATTGGCGCTGGTATAGCAGGATTAACTTTAGCAAACTTAATTAAAAAATATACGGATCACGAATTTATGGTCTATGAAAGAGAAGAAAGTTTGTCTCTTGAAGAGGGTTACGGTATTCAATTAGCAACTAACAGTATAAAAATTTTAAATCAAATAAGTTTTAATAAAATTAACAACGAAAAAATTTTTCACCCAAAAACTATAGATTTTTACAATATACAAAATGAAAAAATATGTGATTTAAATTTATCTAAGTTTAATAGCCCTGAAGTAAAATATACAACGCTTCAAAGATCTACTTTAATTGAATTTTTGAGAGAAGATATTTACACACAGCATTTAAGATTTGGAAAAAAAATGAAAGAAGTCTCTGAACTTAAAGACAAAGTTCTTATCAAATTTGATGACAATACAAATGATCTAGTAGATTTCGTTGTTGCTGCCGATGGAATATTTTCAAATACCAGGTCATTTTTTGAAATGAAAAAAGTTGAGCCAAGATTTAAAAAAGCCATTGCAGCAAGAGTAATATTAAATTCAAAATTTGAATTAGATATAAATGAAGAAAATATAAGTTTAATGTTTGGAAGTAACAGTCATATTGTTATTTATCCAATAAATAAAAAAAAACAACTTAATGTGGTTAGCATAATAAGATGTAAAAAATATGAACCTGATAACATCAAACAGTTAGTTCAAAAAATGGTTTTAAAACAAAACCCAAAATTAAAAAATATATTTGAGAATGAAATAAAAACATGGCCTTTATATTTTACTCCAAAAATTATTCCCTCATCTAATAAAAAGGTATTTTATATTGGAGATGCTTTTAATGGGTTTTTACCAACACTCGCACAAGGTGCAGGGCAGTCTATAGAAAGTGCTTTTGAAATATTTAATCTATTAAAAAACGATAAACTTGATAAAGATAATAATTATTTTGAGATTAGATCAAAAAGGGCAAAAATCATAAAAAATAGATCAAATTTCAATTTCTTTACATTTCACTTTTCAAGCAAAATTATGCAAAACATAAGAAATATATTTTTGAAGTTTTTGGTAAAACGTAAATTTTTTGTAAAAAGATATTTAGGTAAAGTATATAAAAATTAGGCTTTGGTTTCTGAGATAAATTTTTGTCTTAAACTATCAATTACAACAGCGGATCCATTTATATTGCAATGCCAATAAGTCCAACCATTATAGCTTTCAGCACCCATAATTGTCGCTGCCACTTTATGAATAGAACCCTCTGACTCTTTATATTTAATACTTCCATCAACCATAATTTTAGCATTAATCTTCCTCTTAGGATCAAATAGGGTAGTACCAGGCTTTAATATTCCTAGTTCCACAAGAGAACCAAAAGGTATTCTTGGTTTAGATTTATTATTTTCAATAGTATCTAAATATTCATCCTCAATTACCTTAGCTTTTTTTATTCGTTCACTAGCAGCTTTAAAATATTTTTTATCTCTTTCTATACCAAAATATTTTCTACCTAATTTTTTAGCAACCACTGCTGTTGTTCCAGTGCCTAAAAAAGGATCAAAGATTGCATCACCTTTGTTTGTGGTAGCTAAAATAATTCTATGTAAAAGAGCCTCAGGTTTTTGAGTAGAATGAATTTTTTTTCCATTTTTCTTTAGCCTTTCTTTTCCGTTGCAAATAGGCAATGTCCAGTCTGACCTCATCTGCAAGTCATCATTTAAGCATTTTAACGATTGATAATTAAATGTATATTTTGATTTCTTATTTTTTGAAGCCCAGATAAGAGTTTCATGCGCATTAGTAAATCGTGTACCTCTAAAATTTGGCATAGGATTATTCTTTCTCCATATGACATCATTAAGCAGCCAATAATCTAAATTTTGTAAGTGATAACCTAGACGAAAAATATTGTGATAAGATCCTATTACCCAAATACTTCCATTATCTTTTAGAATTCTTTTACACTCATTAAGCCAAGCAGTGCAGAATTCATCGTAATGATTAAAACTATTAAACTGATCCCACTTATCATTTACACCATTCACTTTGCTTGCATCAGGTCGAGTTAATTTTTCACCAATCTGCATATTGTAGGGAGGGTCAGCAAAAACTAAATCAAAGGACTTATCAGGAATTTTTTTTATTTCCTTTAAACAATCTCCATTAACAATTTGATCGGAAAAATTTAACATTTTTAGATTCAACCCTAAATTGAATACTTGGTCAAACGTTTTTGATGAAAAAATGAATCTTCTTGTGTTTGAGATTCTTAGTTAGACAATATCTTGTGTACAGGTTTAAAACCTTTTCTATGATGGGAGGTAATACCAAATTTTTTTAGACCTTCTAAATGAGCCTTAGTTCCGTAACCAAAATTACTTTCCCAGGCATAATTAGAAAATTCTTGTGAAAGCTTAATCATTAGATTGTCTCTGAAAACTTTTGCTATGATAGAAGCAGCGCTAATTACTTTTATTTTTTCATCACCGTTAATGATAGTTTTATAATTTTTTAGTCCACTTGGTGCAAAATTTCCATCTATCAATGTTAAATCTGGTTTTACAGTCAGTTGCTCCAGTGCTCTTTTCATCGATAACAATGATGCTTGTAAAATATTTAAATCTAGGATTTCATCTACAGACGCTAGACCGATAGCATAATGTGAATGGGATTTAATATGTTCTGAGATTTCTAATCTTTTTTTAAAACTTATTTTTTTGGAGTCTTTGAGAAGGTCCAGATTTATACCTTTTTTTAGTATTACAGCAGCTGAAACCACTGGACCAGCGAGACAACCTCTACCAACTTCATCAATACCGGCAGTAATAGTTTTATTTTTCAGTTTAATCAGATTTTTTTATCTCTTATCATTTTTAAGTCTATCCAGGCCATTTTTTTTTGAGCTGGTTGCCTCATTAAAAAAGCAGGATGAAATGTAATCATTACAGACGTTTTGCAACTACCAAATTTTTTTTCAATCCACTTGCCTCTCATTTTAGATATAACCACATCATTTCCAATTAACGCATTCATTGCTGTGCTTCCAAGTAATACCAGAATTTTTGGATTTATAATTTCAATATGCTTAGTTATGAAAGGTAAATACCTTTTTATTTCTTCATCTGTTGGTCTCCTATTGTCAGGAGGGCGGTAATTTAAAATATTAGATATGTATACTGTTTTTCTATCTAAATCGATTGCACCAAGCATTTTATCAAGTAATGCTCCAGCTCTTCCCACAAAGGGCAAACCTTCCCTATCTTCATTTTCTCCTGGAGCCTCACCAATAAGCATTATTTTAGATCTAGGATTTCCATCACTGAAAACCATATTTGTTGCGTTATTTTTTAGTGTGCAGTTTTTAATATCACTAATTGATTTTTTTAATCTTTTTAAATTATCCACTTTATCAGCAGAAATTTCAAATTTGTTTTTCTTATATCTATTGATTGCTTTGTCATTGTAAATTAAATTATAATTAATAAGTTTATAATATTTTAATAATTTAATAGGGCTTAAATTGTTTTTTTTTACCATAAAATTTATGAATATATTTAATTTAAAGATTATAACACAAATTTTATTTGTCATTATATTTTTGTCCACATCTTCTGCTAAATCTTTGGAAAAGTTTGAAAAAGCAGAATTTGTTTCAGATTATTTCTCAGGAATATTGCTATTAAATAAAAATCAATATGATGAGTCATTTGAACATTTTAAAAGATTACGCGGTTTAGAAAGCAGCCATTTAAATTACTCAGTAAAATATTTATACTCATTAGTTAATTCCGGAAATATTAAAGAAGCCTTCAAATATTCTAGAAGACTTGAAAAGCAAAAATTAGACAATTTTGAAAGTAACTTTATATCAGCAGTTTTCTATTTAAAAAATTCCAATAAAGATTTAGCTAAAGAATATTTTTTTAAGGCAAAAAACACTAATCCAGGACTAGTTGTAAATAATTATGTAACAAACTCTCTATATAATTGGTCTAATTCATCAAGTATCAACTTTAATGAAGCTTCAATAGAGCTTAAAAAATTGGACGAAAGATTTAACAACTTAAAAAAGATACAAAATGTTTTTTTAAATTGTTTTTTTAATAAATCAAATACTAAAAGCTTATTTAATAAACTAATATCAGATAAACAAACAGATTTTTCTAGATATTATTATTTCTATGCTTCTTTTCTTGTTTCTTCAGGAAAAACTAAAGAAGCTATAAACACAATAAGATCTGGACTAAAATATTCTCCTAGAAATTTATTATTAAGCCAATATATTATTGATTTAAATAATAACCAAAATCTTTCAGCATTCGATTGTAAAAAAGAGGAACACGTCGCTGCTGAGATTCTATACATCACTGCCAATGCTTTAGCAGCACAATCGATTTACCCGTTATCAAATTTTTATTTAAATTTAGCAAAATATCTAAACAAAGATTTTATCTCTTTTGACACCTTGCTTGCAGAAAATTATTTCATGAATGATAATTATGATAAAGCTAAAATAATTTATAATAATTTAAATAAAGAAGGAGAAGCATTTCAATGGTTTGCATCAAAGCAAATCGCAAAAATTCTTTTAAAAGATGATACAAATAAAATTAAAGCATTAAAACTTGTAAGCAGTGCCTACGAAGACTTATTAAATAAAAATATTTATGATACTTTTGATTATGCAGAGTTTTTAAAAAATAATGAAAAATTTAAAGAGTCAATTCCATATTACAGTAAAGTAATTAACAATATAGAAAAAAATCATCCCTTATATGCAGAAGTAACTGACAGCAGGGGAGTTGCTTATGAACGAATAGGGAAATGGGATAAAGCAGAAAAAGATTTACTTGCTTCACTCAAAGCAAATCCAAAACAGGCATATGTAATTAATTATTTGGCTTATTCTTGGATCGAACAAGGAGTTAAAATTGAAAAATCTTTAGGTATGCTTGAAAAAGCAAACAAACTTAGATCGAATGATCCTTACATTACTGACTCTTTGGGTTGGGCATTATTTAAGCTGAAGAGATTTAAGGAGTCCAAAGATTATCTTCAACTAGCTGTAAGACTTTTGCCCGGCGATCCAGTGGTAAACGATCATTTTGGCGATGCATTGTGGAAAAATGGAGAAGAAATTCAAGCACGCTATTATTGGAAAAACGTTTTAAATCTTGAAAAAACTGAGGAAAAACTTAAGCAAATCATTAAAGAAAAACTTATTAGAGGGCTTTAAATAATGGTCCTTAATTCATACGCAAAAATTAATCTGACATTGTCAACAAATTATAAAAGTAAAAATGGTTTACATGAAATTCAATCTTTTTTTTGTTTGATAAATTTAGTTGATCAAATAAAAATTAATAAAATACAGGGAAACAAAGATAAGATTAATTTCAAAGGGCCTTTTGCAAAATTGGTCAATAAAACAAATAACTCTATAATCAGTCTCGTTAAGCTTCTGAGAAAATTAAAATTAATAAAAGATTATTATTCTATTTTAGTTAAAAAAAATATTCCAGTTTTTGGTGGATTAGGTGGAGGGACAAGCAATGCCGCAACTATTTTAAATTATTTTTTAAAAAAAAAAATTAATGAACGCTTACTTAAGCAAACAGAGAGTTTAATTGGATCTGATCTAAGGATTTTTTTTTACAAACAGGGGTTTCTTAAAAGCTTAAGGTCAGTGGTACAATTGAACAAAAAGCAAAAATTATTTTTTGTTTTGATTCAACCTAAAATTAGATGCTCTACAAAAGAAATATATGCAAAAGTTAAAAAATATTCAAAAAAAAATAAATTTAATAAAAATAAGATAGATAGTAAAAAAAAATTTATTAGTTTCATAAGTAAAAATGGCAATGATTTGCAATCAGTTGTTGAAAAAAAATATCCTAAAATTAAAAAACTCTTGATAGATATAAAAAATGAGAAAGGATGTTATTTTTCAAGAATGACAGGCTCTGGGTCAGTATGTTACGGTTTATTTAAGGATCAGTTTGTTGCAAAAAAAGCCCTAAATAAATTGAAAAACAAGTATCCTAACTTATGGTTGTCACTAGCGAAAACTGTTTAATTTTTGTGATTTATGATATATCAGATCACTTAACTTTGGGGCATAGCCAAGCGGTAAGGCAGCGGTTTTTGATACCGCCATCCTAGGTTCGAATCCTAGTGCCCCAGCCAAAATGATATGTTTAATATAAGTTTCAATTTCATAAAAAAATTAAAAAGAAACTTTTTTCCGTTTTATAGAGATAACGAATTAAAATTCGTTTTCAATAAATTACAAGAAGGTTTTCCAAACGATACGATTACAGCAAGATTTGTAGGAGGTTGTGTGAGAAAATATCTCACAAATGAGTTTATCGACGATATTGATATCGCAACAACCCTTAGTTCAGAAGATATAATAAAAAAATTTAAAGATACTAATTTTAAAATTATTGAAACCGGTATCAAACATGGCACTGTAACACTTCTTACCAAAAAATTTAAGTTAGAATTAACAACACTGCGTAAAGATATCAAAACAGACGGAAGACATGCCGAAGTAGAATATATTGACGATTGGCAGCAGGACTCAGAGAGAAGGGATTTTACAATTAATGCAATTTATCTTGATAAAAATGGAAAGATTTATGACCCCCAAATGGGTGTTGTTGATTTAAAAAATAGTAACGTAAAATTTATTGGTGATCCCCAAAAAAGAATTGAAGAAGATTATTTACGTATAATTAGATTCATTCGTTTTAAAATAATGTACGATACTAAGGTTGAGACAACTACCAATAGCGCGATTAAGCTTAACTTGAATGGTATAAAAAAAATTTCAAAAGAGAGAATATTAGTTGAGTTATACAAAATATTAGACTTAAAAAATTTCACAGCCATTAATGAAAGTACCGATTTGAAAGAGATTTTCATGCTTATTTTTCCTGAATTTGAAAACCTTGAACGTCTTGATAGGTTATCAAAAATTTGTGAATATTCGCAGACTAACAGAAGTTTAATATTAGCCACTCTTCTTATTGATGACAAAAATAGCCATGAGTATTTTGGTCATAAATATAATATCTCTAATAATATAAAAGATAATCTTAATTTATTTGCTAAAAATTTGAAGTTAATAAAGGATAATAAAGATTTTTTTAATAAGGATTTAGAAAAAAATATTTATTTGTATAATAAAGACCATTTAGTGCGCTTGAACATTTTAAATTTTGTAATTAACTCAAATTTTAAATTAAAAGATTTTTCTGGAATTTTAAAAAGAATACTAAAATCAAAAATTCCTAAATTTACAATTGATGGAAAATATTTGATGAAATATGGCATGCAACAAGGATTGCTAATGGGTAAAGTTTTAA
>Ga0315315_10002768_pt1 | contig 16060 bp, 16 predicted proteins | sample M140m3416metaG_FD_203699 | JGI IMG/M metagenome (GOLD analysis project Ga0315315, IMG submission 203699) | Ammonia-oxidizing marine archaeal communities from Monterey Bay, California, United States - M1 40m 3416 | ecosystem: Environmental > Aquatic > Marine > Intertidal zone | place: USA...
GCGTTCGATCATTTCTGGCATCTGACGATAGAAGAACGTCAACAACAGGGTTCGGATATGACTACCGTCGACATCGGCGTCCGTCATGATGATGATCTTGTGATAACGCGCTTTTTCGATATCGAAATCTTCGGCGCCAATGCCCGCGCCGAGCGCGGTAATTAATGTGCCAAGTTCTGCGGACGACAATACCTTGTCGAACCGGGCGCGTTCCACGTTCAGGATTTTGCCGCGCAATGGCAGAACCGCCTGGTTTTTACGATTTCGCGCCTGCTTGGCGGACCCGCCGGCGGAATCACCCTCGACGATAAACAATTCGGACTTGGACGGATCACGCTCCTGACAATCGGCAAGCTTACCCGGCAGGGAGGAGATATCGAGCGCGCCTTTGCGCCGGGTCAGGTCCCGCGCCTTGCGCGCGGCTTCACGGGCGACGGCGGCTTCAACTACCTTGTTGATGACCTTTTTGGCCTCGTTCGGATGTTCTTCGAACCACTGGCCGAGCTTTTCCGTCGCGATGCTTTCCACAATCGGGCGTACTTCGGACGAAACCAGTTTGTCTTTGGTCTGCGAAGAGAATTTCGGATCCGGTACCTTAACCGACAGCACGCAGGTCAATCCCTCGCGCGCGTCATCTCCGGAGAATGAAATTTTGGCCTTCTTTGCAAGCCCGCTGTCATTGGCATATCCGTTGACCGTGCGCGTCAGCGCGCCACGGAACCCCGCCAGATGCGTACCGCCGTCGGATTGCGGAATTGTGTTCGTAAAACACAGCATTGTTTCGTGATAGCTGTCGGACCATTCGAGCGAAATGTCGACGCTGAGGCCATCCTGTTCCCCGGCGATCACAATCGGATTTTCGATAATAGGTGTTTTGCTGCGATCGAGATGCTTCACGAACGCCTCGATTCCGCCCTCATACTCAAGCACCGTTACCACGGGCTCAACCCCACGGGCGTCGGTCAACACCAGACGAACGCCGGAATTCAGGAACGCCAGTTCGCGCAGCCGATGCTCAAGCGTTGAGATATTGAAGTCGATCATCGTGAAGGTTTCGGTCGACGGCAGGAAGGTCACCGAAGTGCCCTTTTTGCCGTTTGAATCACCAAGGGTTTCCAGCGGGCCATCGGCTTCGCCGTCATGGAAACGAATGACGTGTTCCTTGCCTTCACGCCAGATTCGAAGCTCGAGCCATTCCGACAGCGCATTCACTACTGAGACGCCAACGCCGTGCAGACCGCCGGACACCTTGTAGGAATTCTGATCGAACTTACCGCCGGCGTGGAGCTGGGTCATGATGACTTCAGCAGCCGAGATGCCTTCTTCTTCGTGAATTTCAACAGGAATGCCGCGACCGTCATCGGTGACCGTAACGGAGCCATCGCCGTTCAGCGTGACCGTTACTTCACTACAATGGCCGGCGAGCGCTTCATCGATGCCGTTATCGACAACTTCGTACACCATGTGGTGCAGTCCCGAGCCATCATCGGTGTCGCCGATATACATCCCCGGGCGTTTACGTACCGCCTCAAGGCCCTTGAGAACCTGAATCGAGCCCGCGCCGTAATCGCTTTCGGGTGTATCGGGAATTGGTGTATCTGCTGGTGCCGTCATACTGTCCTCAAAGCCTGCGCACGGAGGCGCTTTCGACCAGGAAATGTTGGGCCCGGTCGCCGAATTCCTGGAACAGTTCCCGGTCCGTACCGGTCATCCAGGCCTGCGCGCCAATCGCGCAGATTTCATCAAATAACGCAGCCCGGCGATCGCCATCGAGATGTGCTGCAATTTCATCCATCAGCAACAGGGGTGCAGCACCCCGGTCAAGCGAGACCAATCGGGCATGTGCCAGCACGATGCTGATCAACAGTGCTTTCTGCTCACCGGTAGAACATCCGGCTGCCGGCCGGTTCTTCTGCAGATGAAAAACTTCTATGTCCGACCGATGCGGGCCGACAAGAGCGCGGCCGGCCTCGCGATCGGCATTGCGGGACACCGCAAGCGCTTCGCGGAAGCGATCCTCGGCCTCGAGCGCGGACCGGTCGTCCAGCCACTGTTCGGCATCACCGACAAGCGTAACCGATGCCGCCGGAAACGGGCCGACACCCAGTTCGCAGGCTGCTGCAAGACGTTGCACAAATGCCCGCCGGGCGGCCGCAAGCGCGACGCCGCTTTCCGCCATTCGCTGTTCGAGCACCGCCACCCAGGTGCTATCTGCGCGGCGGAGGCCGGATTTGTCATCGCGCAGCAGGCGGGTACGTTCGCGCATCGCCTGTTCATACTCGTTGAGACGGGTCGTGTGCGCGGGATCGAACGCCGCGACCAGCCGGTCGATGAAACGGCGGCGGGCGGAAGCGCCTTCCATAAACAACCGGTCCATTTCAGGGACCAACCAGACAGCGGCGAATACTTCGCCCAGTGCAGCCTGGCTGCGCGCCGGTGCACCGTTCATCCGCGCCACCCGCCGGCCGTCTTCCTCGGCTTCACCAGCGGCTTCAAACCCCGTGCCGATCTCGGTCGGGCCCGCGGCGGTATCCAGTGTGGCGGCGACCGCCCAATGCATTGCACCCGGCATCACGGCACCCGCCCCGCTTCGCGTCACATCCGGCAACCGCGCCCGGCGCAGGCCCCGGCCAGGTGACAAAAACGAGATCGCTTCCAGCAGGTTGGTTTTGCCCGCTCCGTTGGCACCGGTCAGCACCGCCGGCCGATTATCGGTATCCAGCCGCAGGGATTCGTAGTTGCGAAAATCCATCAGGGAGAGCCTGACAACAGCGCTGCGTTCCGACAGTGTCGGAATTTCGGGCGTATCTGCCAGCGCGCTATGCAACAACTGTACCGGCCGCGTCAGACGCGCATGGGCATAAGGACGTACAGAGCACTGGTATCGCCCATATCCTGCACCAGTGTCGGCGACGCACCGTCGGACAGCTGAAACTTGGCTTCGTCACCTTCGATCTGCTGCGTGATATCCAGCAGGTACTTGGAATTGAAACCGATTTCCAGGGGGCCATCGTTGTAATCGACATCTAGCTCTTCACGGGCGCTGCCCGCTTCAGGACTGGTCGCCGTCAGTACAAGGCTGCCGTTTTCGAGCGACAGTTTGATGGCACGGGATTTTTCGGTCGAGATCGTGGAGACCAGATCCACCGCCTTGACGAATTCACTGCGCTTGACCTCCAGCGTCTTGTCATTGCCGAACGGAATGACCCGATCATAATCGGGGAACGTTCCGTCGATCAGTTTGGACGTCAGCACCGCGTCGCCGAACGCAAATCGGATTTTCGTTTCCGACAGCGCAATTTCGACATCGTCTTCGACTTCGTCGATCAGCTTGCGTATTTCAGCAACCGCCTTGCGGGGCACGATCACGCCGGGCACGCCGGCGGCGCCATCAGGCAGCGGCACTTCGACACGGGCAAGCCGGTGACCGTCCGTCGCGACGATACGCAGTACGGGCGATCCGTCTGTTTCGGCGGCGTGGAAATACAATCCGTTCAGATAGTACCGTGTTTCTTCGGTCGACATGGCGAACCGGGTACGGTCGATCAGACCGCGCAGCATCTCCGCTGAAATCGTAAAGCTATGCGGCAGATCGCCATCCGACATTACCGGGAAATCTTCGCTGGGCAGTGTCGTAAGGCTCAGCTTGGAACGGCCGGATTTGATTTCAAGCTGCCCCTGCTCACCGCCCGAGCCGATTTCGACCTGCGAGCCTTCGGGAAGCTTACGTACGATGTCGTACAGCGTATGCGCCGGCACCGTCGTGGAGCCGTCCTGCGCGACTTCCGCCTGGGTGCCCTCAATAATTGCGAGATCCATATCGGTAGCCGTCAACCCCAGCTTGCCGCCATTCGCCTGAAGCAAAACGTTGGACAGGATCGGAATCGTCGTACGCCGTTCGACGACGCCCTGTACGTGGTTGAGAGACCGGAGAAGAGTGCTGCGCTCGATGGTGAATTGCATGGCTTTTAATTGGCTTTCGCGCTGTTTAGGGCCATCAGAATGACTTTATGTCACAGCCGCACCCACCGGGTATTTGCAACGCGACAGTCAAGCCTTGGAAAGATCGCAAATCATACCACAAGTCATTGAAATCCCAAGAGAACTCGCAGATTCCCGACCCGGCGGATGACCTTCAAAAGACCAGCGTTATCAGAGGGTTACACAGCGTGACGACAATCCGCCCGCAACCGGCGAATCAAGGACGCCCGATTTCGCTGTCAGCGGCGGATTTCAGGCGTTTGTCAGCGTCCCGCAGCCCCCGGACAGACCGGGCCGAAGTCAGCGTGAACGACGGTGTTCAGCCTTCAAGCATGCGGCGCAAAAGATCCACGTCTTCAGCAAAGCTCATGTCGGACGTCCGCAGCTCTTCGACTTTTTTCACGGCGTGCATCACCGTAGTATGATCGCGCCCGCCGAACTTGCGCCCGATTTCCGGCAGCGACCGCGACGTCAACTGCTTCGACAGGTACATCGCAACCTGGCGCGGGCGGGCAACGGCACGGGAACGGCGCGCCGAATGCATGTCCGCTATCCGAAGGTTGAAATGTTCCGCGACGCGTTTCTGGATTTCTTCGATCGTGATCCGCCGGTCGCTGTGACGCAGCAGGTCGTGCAGGACTTCCTGACAGCTTTCCAGCGTGATATCCCGCCCGATCAGAGACGAATGCGCAGTCACCCGGTTCAGCGCGCCTTCGAGCTCACGCACGCTGGATGTAATTTTGTGGGCCAGAAATTCCAACACCTTGTCGGGCACCACCGCTTCGAGCTCGTCCTTCTTGGCATGCAGGATGCCGAGACGGAGTTCGTAGGTAGTGGCATGAATATCTGCAACCAGACCCCACCCGAGCCGCGACCGCAGGCGTTCTTCCATGCCCTCGAGATCTGACGGAGATTTGTCCGCCGACACCACAACTTGGCGGTTGTTGTCGACCAGATCATTGAAGGTGTGAAAGAATTCTTCCTGGGTGGATTCCTTGCCATTGATGAACTGAACGTCATCGATCATGAGCACGTCAACCGAACGGAAGCGTTCCTTGAACGCCATCGTATCCTGGAACCGCAGCGCGCGGATAAAATGATACATGAACTTTTCGGCCGACAGGTAAACGACCTTGCGATCCGGCTGATGTTCGCGGATATGCCATGCAATCGCATGCATCAGATGGGTCTTGCCGAGCCCGACGCCGCCATAAAGAAACAGCGGATTGTAGGTCGCCGTCGGGGAATCCGCGACGCGGCGGGCAGCGGCATAGGCCAGCTCGTTCGGCTTACCGACAACGAAATTGTCGAACTTGAACCGCGGGTCGAGCGAGGCGCTGACATCGCCCTCGGCGCGTTCAGGCGAGACACGCGAGCCGACGGTGGCACGCACCGTCGTTTCCGCCGGCGGCTGAGCCGCCGCGGTGCCGCGCACATCTTCCTTGTCGGCAAGGACAAAAATGTCGACATCCGTTACCGGTGAGGCGCCATCGGTCCACAATGCCGAAATGCGCTCACCATAGTGGTTTGCCACCCAATCCCGCATAAACCGGGTCGGAACCGACAATTTGACCACGCCTTCGGCGAATTCGACCAAATTCAGGGGCTTCAGCCAGCTCTTATAGGCAGAATCACCCACTTCAGCCCGCAAAACCCCGCGAACCCGTGTCCAACGGGCATTGATGTCTTGGCTCAGTCCATTTTCAGCCATCAGATCACCCCTGAACCCAGGGCAGGCCGCTGGCCTTCCAGCCATTGGTCGAACCGCGATGCTGATCGGCGTCATGCGAGCCTTCGAAGCCATTGCCGATGTTATAGCAGGTCGCATAGCCGGCCTGAGTCATCGCCATCGCCGCGGATTTCGACCGCGCGCCGGACCGGCACAGAAAATATACCGGGGCGGCTTTATCGGGCGCTGCGGCACTGACCGCGTCCACGAAAGATGCATTGATTTCCATGGTCGGGAAAACCTGCCACTCGACCAGAACGGGCTGCTTGCCGCTCTCTGAGAGGTCGGGCACCCCGACAAAATTCCATTCAGCCTGTGTTCTTACGTCAACAAGCACAGCCCCGGGATTGTTCTTAACCGCATCCCATGCGTCCGTGACACCAACATTCCCGGCGTAACCATCGCTACCTGTCTGTCCCGTGGCGGGTACTCCGGATGCGGATGATTGACCCATTAACTGCCCCCTCTTGATCGACACCCGATAAAGAGTGCCGGCGAATATTTCAATATTTTTGCCATTACTTAAATAGCAAAGTACGCATCTAATTAGCAGCCAAAATAGTATTGCCTGTTACAGCAAAAGTTCGACAAATGCGTCTTTAATTCTTGGTCTTTACGGCCCGCCCTGTCGAGCCAAAAAGCAACTCTAACCGTGACAATCCCGCAGCGCAACGGGTCGAATACCCGTTCAAGCGAAAAAATTTGCGATTCGGAAAAATTTATAGGGTTGACAGAACAGAATGGTGCATAACCTGTGGAAGAACGCTGTAAGCCAATGTGAGCACGGGTTTGCAACAATTAGGGAAATACAAAAGGCCGGCATGATGCCGGCCTTTAACCATAAAACGTGGAAGCGATTGACTCTAAAGAACTATCTGCCGGTCAGGCAAATTTCAGATCGCCTTTATACGGCTCGATAGACGCGAAATCTTCCGGGACGCTGTATTCTTGTTCACGACACCTCGGGTGACGCCGCGCATCAATTCGGGCTGGGCTTCCTTCAGCGCTGCGTTCGCAGCGTCCTTGTCACCTGTTTCGATCGCAGTTTCGACCTTCTTGATAAAGGTGCGGATTCGGCTGCGCCGGCTGATATTGGTCTCGGTCTTGCGCACGTCACGACGGACGCGTTTTTTCGCGGATGATGTATTCGCCATCGAATTTCCTCTGAAACGGGCGCTGGTTTTACGAGGGAAGTCGCCCGCCGTCAAGGGTTTCTGCGGGGTTACCGGCGATTAATTAACCGACTAATTCCGCCCTGCCGGTACCAGTCGCACCCGCACGACCACGCCAGCCCCCGCTTTAGCAATGCGCAGGGACAGACGCTCGCCCTCACGCCGGTAGGTATCGCCCGAAACGTGGCGCCAGCCGAGCGGCGGCAACACCTTTCGGTAAAACGTCCGGACGCCCTCAATCCGGGTCTGTTGACCGGCGCCGCTTGCCGCAACCGCGGTGACAATACGGCCACCCGGGCTGTCGAATTCAACGCCCTGCTCCACTGTTTCGGCCATACCCGGCGCCAGGGGAAGATCATCGATCGACCGGAAAAAGTCCGCCCCGACTGCTGCCAGCGGCGCCATACTCAGAAAAACCGCAGCCCACAGGCCCGACAGAAAATAACGCCATCCCATTTTCGCCATCCGCACCTACCGTTGCCGCTTTGCGCAAAAAAACGTCGACCTGCCTGACTGTACAAGGCGTTGTACCACCCTGCCACAATCACAGCCGGGGCAGGGCTCTCCTTCCCGGCCGTAGACCTTAAAACTGTGCTGGAAATATCCCAGCTCACCGGTCGGCGCGACATGGTCTTTCAACGACGACCCGCCTGCCGCAATCGCATCGTCCAGAACATCGCGTACCGCCGCCGCAAGGCGGTCGGCGCGCGCGCCCTGCACGGTTGATGCCTTGCGGCGGGGCGACAGTCCGGCCGCATAGAGCGCCTCGCACGCGTAGATATTACCAACCCCTGCAATGACACGCTGATCAAGCAGAGCCGACTTGATCGGCGTATTTTTACCCTTCAGCCGTGCCGCGAGGACCGGGCCCGTGAAGTCCGGCCCGACCGGTTCGGGGCCCAGATGCCGGATCATCTTGTGATTGGCGAGACCGGCGCTATCGGTCAGGGTCATCAGCCCGAAGCGACGGGGATCGGAAAACCGGATCACCGTGCCGTTGCCGACGTGAAAGACGATGTGTTCATGAGCGCCATACCCACCCGGGTCACGCGTAAACGCCCCCGGTTGCGCCGGGCGATCCGCCGGTGTCTCTATGACCATCCGCCCGGACATACCAAGATGTGCGAGCAGCACGGTGCCGTCGTCGAACTCACCGACGAGGTATTTTGCACGGCGGCCAAGTTTTTCGAGCGTGCGGCCCTGGAGCCTATCGATAAAGTCTGCCGGTACAGGGATGCGCAGGTCATATCGCCGCACTTCAACACGCTCAACCCGGCGGCCTTCCATGACCTCTGCCAGGCCGCGGCGAACGGTTTCGACTTCGGGGAGTTCAGGCATATTCAGAAGGTAGCCGGAAGCGCCCCTGCGCGCTATCCTCAAACACATGGAATCAGAGAGAAATCAGCGCCCCGAACCGGACGACATCGACGATAGGGATACCGGCGATACAGACACCGGTGACCGGATTGATTTTGGATTCCGCCGCGTCAATCCGGACGACCATACATCGATGGTCCGCGGCGTATTCGATTCCGTGGCGCGACGCTATGACCTGATGAACGACCTGATGTCGGGCGGGTTGCACCGGCTATGGAAAACAGCGCTGCTCGACCGTCTGGCACCGCGCGCGAGCATGTCGCTTCTGGATGTCGCGGGCGGCACCGGCGACATCGCAGGCGGTTTTCTAAAGCGCGGCGGCGCCAGCGCGGTAATCTGCGACATTAATCTTGAAATGCTGACGGCCGGTCGCGACCGGGCGCTCGACCGTGGCCTGGCACAGGGACCGGCACGCATATGCGGCGATGCGGCTGCGCTTCCCGTCTCCCGGGCGAGCGTCGATGCCTGCACGATCGCATTCGGATTGCGCAACGTGACGCGACGGACACAAGCGTTATCGGAAATGCATCAGGCCTTGAAGCCCGGCGGCCACTTCATCTGCCTCGAATTCAGCCCGGCCGTCCTGCCGCAGCTGAAATCGATCTACGACACCTATTCCTTCAAGGTGCTCCCCTGGCTGGGCCAGCAGGTCGCCGGCGACCGGGAATCATACGCCTATCTGGCGGAAAGCATCCGTACGTTCCCGGCACCCGACGACCTTGCTTTGGAAATGCACGAGGCTGGTTTCGGCAACATTACCCAGACCCCAATGACCGGCGGCATTGTCTGGATGCATTCAGGATGGCGCGTCTAACGCATGTTTGCAGGCCTGCGCCATTTTCGCCGGATTATAACTGTCGCCCGTATACTGGCGCGCCACGACGCGTTGTTCCCGTTGGAGCGGGTCGGTATTCCCGCCATTCTGCTTGGCCTGCTCCGGATGGCACTCGTCGCGTCGCGAAAATCGGGCATGCGGCACAAACGGCCGGGCGAACGCCTGACGCTTGCCATGACGGCGCTTGGGCCTGCATTTGTGAAGCTGGGCCAGGCGCTTTCGGTGCGGCCGGATCTGGTGGGCGACGAACTGGCAGACGACCTGACTTCCCTGCAGGACAACCTGCCCGCATTCGATGGCGCGGCGGCCCGCATCGCGATCGAAGCGGAGCTCGGAAGCCCGGTCGACGAACTTTTCGCCGAATTTGACGACGCGGCGATTGCCGCCGCATCTATCGCACAGGTCCACAAAGCCGTTACCGAGGACGGCGATGCGGTTGCCGTCAAAATCCTGCGCCCGGGGATCGAAGCCGCCTTCGCCCGCGACCTGGATCTAGCACGATGGAGCGCTCAACGCTTTGAGAGAATGCGCCCGGATCTGCAACGCCTGCGCCCGGTCGAAGCAGTGGACACAATCATACGGTCCGTCGAAATTGAGATGGACCTGCGCTTCGAAGCGGCGGCGGCAGACGAGCTGCGCCAGAACTTCGAAGGCGATCCAACGTTTTCCGTACCGGCCGTCAATTGGCTTCGGACCAGTAGACGCGTGATGACCACCGCCTGGATCGACGCACGCCCGATGAACGAGATCGACCTTGCCTCGACCGCACTGGACCCCGAGGCGGTGGTCGCCAATTTTGCCCGGGCGTTCTTCCTTCAGGTCTTCCGCGACGGGTTCTTCCACGCCGATCTGCATCCGGGAAATATATTTATCGATGACGACGGTGTGGTTCATGCCGTTGATTTCGGAATTATGGGACGGCTCGACCGCCGTACACGGCAATATCTCGCAGAAATGCTGCACGGGTTTCTCACCGGGGATTACAAACGCGTTGCCGATGTACATATCCGCGCGGGCTATGTACCGGCCGACCAGTCGGCCGACGAGTTCGCCCAGGCGGCGCGGTCGATTGCCGAGCCGATCCTGGGCCTGCCGCTCAGCGACATCTCGCTCGCCAAATTGTTGGCGCAGCTCTTTGCGGTGACTGAAAAGTTCAAGATGCAGGCGCAACCGCAATTGCTGCTGCTGCAAAAAACGATGTTGGTCGCCGAAGGCGCCGGTCGCCAGCTCTATCCGGACATCAATATGTGGGAGCTCGCGCGGCCCCTTATCGAAGACTGGATGCTCGAAAATATGGGCCCCGAGGCGCGGATGCGCGAGGCCGCGGATGACATGCTCGGCACGCTCGAACGGTTACCGCAGCTCATCGCCGACATGGAGGAATCAATCGGATCTGCCGCCCGTGACGGGTTGCGGATCGATCCGGCATCCCTCGAGACGTTTGCCAGAAGCCAGCGCCGGGGCGGCACATGGCGGATCTGGGCGCTTGCAGCGGCCACCGCGATCGTTGCGGTCGCAATTTTTGACTGAGCGCATTTTGTTGCCAAAATGCTTTAAAATCATTAGGTTACCAACTTTCCAGCGAGAGTGGGGGCGGTGAATGCTCCACGGCAAACGCATTCTTCTGATCATCTCCGGCGGGATCGCGGCCTATAAGAGCCTCGACCTGATCCGGCGCCTGCGCGAACGCGGCGCAGCTGTGCGCTGCGTTCTGACGGAATCAGCGACCGAGTTCGTCACGCCGCTCTCGGTCTCTGCGCTCAGCGAGGACAAGGTATACGGCAATCTGTTCTCTCTGACCGATGAAGCCGAGATGGGCCATATCCAGCTTTCCCGCGATGCCGACCTTGTGGTTGTGGCACCGGCGACGACCAATATCATGGCGAAAATGGCGCAGGGTATCGGCGACAATCTGGCGACCACGGTTCTGCTGGCGACCGACAAGGACGTGGTGGTCGCCCCGGCGATGAACGTGCGCATGTGGGAACACGCCGCGACCCGCGATAACATCGCGACACTGAAAGCGCGCGGCATTCGGTTTGCCGGGCCGACAGAAGGCGCGATGGCCTGCGGCGAATTCGGTGAAGGACGCATGATCGAGCCGCTTGAGATCGTTGCCGAGATCGAAAATTATTTTTCCGCGTCGGCACCGCTATCCGGACGCCGCGCGATCGTGACCAGCGGGCCAACCCATGAAGCCATCGACCCGGTCCGCTATATCGCCAACCGGTCTTCCGGCAAGCAGGGTCATGCCATCGCCGCTACCCTTGCCGGTCTGGGCGCGGAAACGGTGCTGGTGACGGGACCGACGGAACAAGCCGATCCCGCCGGGGTCGAAATTCTGCGTATCGAATCCGCCCGCGATATGTACGACGCCTGCATGACCGCCCTGCCGGCAGATATTGCCGTCTGCGCCGCCGCCGTTGCCGATTGGCGACCGGCAGCAGAAGACGACCGAAAGATCAAAAAGGCAAAGGGGGCGCCGCCGCCCAGCCTGGAGATGGTTGAAAACCCCGATATTCTGCAAGCGTTGTCGGCCGCCGGGAATCAACGCCCGGGTCTGGTGATCGGCTTCGCGGCGGAAACCGACAATGTGATTGAAAATGCGATCGCGAAACGCGCGCGCAAGGCATGTGACTGGATCGTGGCCAACGATGTCTCGCCTGCCACCGGCACGTTCGGCGGAGACACAAACACCGTTCATCTGATTACGGCGGTCGGCGCCGAAGACTGGCCGGCAATGGCTAAAACCGATGTCGCCGCCCGACTGGCCGAACGCATTGCCGCACACTACGCTCCCACAACAGAGGCTGCCGAATGACGCAGGTCGAGATCGCCGTTACCCGTTTGCTTCACAACGCCGACCTGCCGCTGCCAGCCTATGAGACTGCACAATCCGCAGGCATGGATCTCGCCGCGGCAATCGATGCACCGATAACGCTGTCACCCGGCGAACGCTCAATGGTGCCCACCGGCCTCGCGATCGCGCTGCCCGCCGGATACGAGGCGCAGGTCCGCCCCCGATCCGGGCTGGCTGCAAAAAACGGCGTCACCGTGCTGAATACACCTGGCACCGTGGATGCCGATTACCGCGGCGAAGTTAAGGTAATCCTGATTAATCTCGGCGATACGGCGTTTGAGATCGAACGCGGGATGCGCATTGCACAGATGGTGATCGCACCGATAACACAGGCGGCATTTGCGGAAGTCGACGAATTGCCCGAAACGGCGCGCGGCACCGGCGGATTCGGATCGACCGGCACCTGAAAGGCGCCAAAACATGGATTTCACCGAGGATCAGATCCAGCGCTACGCCCGCCACATCGTGCTGCCGGAAGTCGGCGGGATCGGTCAGGGAAAACTTCTTAAGGCCCGCGTCCTGGTTATTGGCGCAGGCGGGCTTGGAGCTCCGCTATTGATGTATCTGGCGGCGGCAGGTGTCGGCACCCTGGGTGTCATCGACGACGATGACGTTGATTTGTCCAATCTCCAGCGGCAGGTCATCCATGCCACGGGCACCGTCGGCACACCGAAAGTCACCAGTGCCGGCCAAACCGTCCAAAGCATCAACCCGGAGATCGAATTCGTGCCGCATGGCATGCGCCTGACCGCTGCGAACGCGGCAGCGCTTATCGACCAGTACGACCTGGTCGCCGATGGCAGCGATAATTTCGAGACTCGTTTTCTGGTCAACGACGCCTGCCACCTGGCGGGCAAGACGCTGGTATCCGCCGCGATTTTGCGGTTCGAGGGCCAGATCGCCACATTCCGTTCAGGGCTTGGCAATCATGAGCCGTGTTACCGATGCCTGTACCGCGAAGCGCCGGCGCCCGGCCTTGTACCCAGTTGTTCCGAAGGCGGCGTGCTCGGCGCGCTGGCCGGCGCGGTCGGGTCCCTGCAGGCGATCGAGGTGCTCAAAGAGATCATGGGAATCGGCGACAGCCTTGCAGGGTGGCTGCTGATCTATGATGCGTTGTCGAGCGAAGTCCGCAAGATGAAGCTGCCGCAGGATCCGGGGTGCCCGCTCTGCGGCAAGTCACCGTCGATTGCCGATCTTTCCGCCTCCGCCGCGTGATGGTCTCCCCCGACAAGCTCTCGCTCATTGTTCAGTCCGGCGACTACGACCGCGTGCATTACGCCCTCGTCATGGGGAGTGCCGCACTCGCGACCGGCAAGCCCGTGACGCTGTTCTTCACGATGGCCGGCACCCGGGCGCTGACCCCAGGTTGGGCGGACCCAAAAAAAGAAAAGGCTTTCACGGCCGATGGGCTCGCGACCTTCGAGGAGCTGCTGGCGGCGTGCCGCGACCTGGAGGCGACATTCATGGTCTGCGAACTCGGTCTGCGTGCGGAAAACCTGACCGCCGGCGATCTGCGCGTCGACATCACGATCACACAAGGCAGTGCGGTGAGTTTTCTATCGGATGCGTCGGGAAACGGCGCGATGCTCTACGTCTGACCCCGCGACGGCCTAGACCTCGTAAACCCGGTCCGGCGGATTGTGCTGATCGACGAAGGACCTGATGTTCACGATTACCTTTTCACCCATCGCGATGCGGCCTTCATGGGTCGCCGATCCCAGATGCGGCGCCAGAACGACGTTATCCAGCTTCATCAACGCGGCCTCGATCGCCGGTTCGCGCTCGTAGACGTCGAGCCCCGCACCGGCGATCTTTTTTTCTGCCAGCCGGCGAGCAAGTGCTGCTTCATCGATAATTTCGCCGCGTGCGGTGTTGACGACGAAGGCGTGCGGTTTCAGCAGGTCGAGGCGCTCTTCGTTCAGCAGATGGTAGGTTTCTTTCGTGTGCGGGCAGTTGATCGAGATAAAATCCATATGGGCCAGCATCTGGTCGAGGCTTTCCCAATATGTCGCTTCGAGCTCCGACTCGATCTCTGCATGTAACCGGCGGCGGTTGTGATAATGCACCGTCATACCGAAACCCTGGACGCGTCGGGCCACGGCCTGACCGATCCGGCCCATGCCGATAATTCCGAGCCGCTTGCCGGATATCCGGTGGCCTATCATGAATGTCGGCGACCAGCCTTCCCATTTTCCGGAACGGACAAGCCGGTCTCCCTCGGTGAGACGACGCGGTGCGGCCAGCAGCAGGCAGGCCGTCATATCGGCAGTATCGTCTGTCAACACACCGGGGGTGTTTGTAACGGCGATTTTACGCGCTGCCGCAGCGTCAAGATCGATATGGTTCACCCCAACCCCGAAATTGGCGATCAGTTCGACCGATCCCGGCAGGCGCGCAATAAGATCGGCATCGATGCGGTCTGTCACTGTCGGCACCAGGATATCAGCGCCTTCGGATGCCGCCACGATATCGTCGGCCGACATCGGCGCATCATCGGCATTCAGGCGTGCTTCAAACAGCTCCATCATCCGTGTTTCGACATCCCGCGGCAGAGTACGTGTAACGATAACGACCGGCTTTTTTCTGGCCATATTCGGCCCGTCTCCCTGTATTTATTGTCTCTGGCGTATCAGGGCATCGCACGGTTGTCCAGACATGTTCCCGGCTCTGCCAGGCCCAATGGGAAGGCTTGGAGCGATTCAGGCGCGCGGTCTATAATGCAGACCATGAAGCGTCCGCTCAGATTTGTAATTTCGTTCGTTGTCGGCGGCGCGGTTCTTGCAGCAGCGACGGTGCCCGTCATCGCCGAGACCGGGCTACCGCTGCCACGCTTTGCTTCGCTCCGCGCAAACAAGGTTCATCTCAGAACCGGTCCCGGGGTGCGTTATCCGGTGGACTGGATATTCGTAAAGCGCCACCTGCCGATCGAAATCGTCGCCGAATTCGATAACTGGCGGAAAGTCCGCGACTGGCAGGGGACCGAAGGATGGGTTCATCGGACAATGCTGTCGGGGAAACGCATGGCGGTTGTCAAAGGCGGGATCCAGCCATTGCGTGGCGAGCCTGATCCCAACGCTGCCCTCACCGCCCGGGTAATGGAGAAAGTGATCGCGCGTATACTGGAATGCGAAGGCGAGTGGTGCCGCGTCGAAATCGGTAAACAGCGCGGCTGGATGCGGCGCACCCATATCTGGGGTGTTTACGGAAACGAAAAGCTGAACTGAGTTTCAGTGACCACGCCAATCGTTCAAGCTTGAGCGTCGGGATCGCAGATACCGTGAATTGCGACCTCGTTGCCGGCACCGCGATATTCAACCGAGCTGAACCCCGCATCCATCGCCAATACCATTCCTCTGCCATGCAGAAGCGCCGCAGGCGCCGTTTCTGGATCCAGGAAGACGCCCGAATTGAAGCCCTTGCCCTGATCGATAATTCCAATCGTGTACGAATCGTCGTCAAGCCGAAGTTCAACCGTCGCAAAGCGATCACGCATTTCCACGGTGCCGAGACGACGTTCAATCTCAGCCTGCCATTCACCACTGGCGAGCATCTCGGTTTTTTCGTCGAAGCTGATTTCCAGATTTCCGTGTTCAACGGCATTGACCACCAATTCCCGCAAACCAACGACTGCAATCGGCAATATTTTGAGCGCCGTGGCGGCGATTTTCACGCAGATGTCGATATCGTCGAAGGTCTGCACCCGCAACGTTGCATGAAAACCCTCGAAGGCGCCCCGTGCCGGGCCAAGGGCGCTTTCCTCGCAACGGAGAACCTGGTAGATCCATTCCAACGCACTTACCGAGAGACCCGAATGAACAAGACAGCCGGGGGGGCGATCGAGCCATGGACCGTAGCAGCCTCTGTCGACTTGCCCGGCAGGCGATCTCCCGGAAGCCCCGCATCCCCGCTAAATGCAAAATTTTCGGACCGACGGTTCACTTGATTCAGTCTTCGCCCTGTGTGGGCCGGCTGAGCATCACCATCGTCTGGTCGTCATCGAGCGGTCCCTCCACGCGGTCGCAAAAATCTGCGTGGATGACATCGAAGGGGTGTCCAGCTTCGTCGAGGCCTCCGGTCAGCGCCAATTGCATACGATCTTCATCATA
>Ga0315315_10002770_pt1 | contig 16051 bp, 6 predicted proteins | sample M140m3416metaG_FD_203699 | JGI IMG/M metagenome (GOLD analysis project Ga0315315, IMG submission 203699) | Ammonia-oxidizing marine archaeal communities from Monterey Bay, California, United States - M1 40m 3416 | ecosystem: Environmental > Aquatic > Marine > Intertidal zone | place: USA...
ACAAATCGGATCGGATCCAATATCTGGAGTCAATGTACCAGTATATATATTCCCATTTCCTGCAGTACAATCAAACGCCTTATCCACTAGGGAGTAGGAAACTGGTCCTGCCGTGTTGGTCATATACACCCCATGATTCCCCTTCCCCGAGATATCTGTGGGTGTGGAATTGACGGTGGTATCGAAATCCACCACCAACTTCTCCGGCCTAGGGGTTTCCGTATCCACGTCGTACCGCGAAACGCGGGGGACATCGAGGGACCTTCCTAGAGTCAGCGAACCCTTATCGAGGGTCGTGGGGCCGGGGGTGCCGAAATAGCGGATTTCTACGATACGCACCACAGTATCCGCACCCGTGATCTTTGTCGTTATGAAGGCGTACTCGGAATAATAATTGGTATTTCCCGACACCGTCTCATTATTTTTAACATCCGTGACACCACCGGTGAACGTGTGAACGTGTGACCAGGTAGTTCCATCGGTAGTTCCCCAAATTTGCCCTTCTTTAGGGGATTTTGTACCGGCACCGGTGAACTCATACCTTTTAAGACATATTTCATAGGGTAATTTTAACGTTACCCAAGATCCATACGGTGCATTAGACGCTAACCTTTCCGAACCACTCGTAGACACAGCTGGACTACCACCCGATGTAGATGTATACGTACTGGCAGCCGATTCCCAGTAATCGGTTAACGCCTCATTTTTATTAAATATTTGATTAGGAAACCCCTCACCTAGACTTGGTGAGGGACCATCGGCCACATCATAACCAAGCAGACTGTACGTTGGTGACACCGGTGGGTTCCCACGCCAAAAGACATATATTTTTCTAGAGGAATCATCTAAGCTAGCGATAATGGACGCAAACTCCGTTGAAGCGCTGTTGGTCCACACCGCGGGACTGGCGGTGTCGGCGCCATAATATGCTGTCACCGTGGAAACAGTTGGATCATACCATATAGGTTCGTACGCAGCGTCGCCACCGGGTAGTGTGGCGGCGAGATCGTGTGCCTGTTGCCACGTCAAAACGGGGACGACGCCGCGAAGTGTGAATTCACTCGCATATGTACAAAACACACCGTGGCCCTCCACCAACGTTTCGTGGCCCGTCAAGGCCCTAGGAGGATACTCCTGTTCCACCGTGCTCCCCGGGAATTCAATCTGACCCAAGGTTTTGAAATCCATGAGGACGTTGGACTCCACGACGATTTTCGAGGCTGACGTCAATTCCAGATTGGACGTCGCCTTAAAGGCGGTCGTCGGATTAGAAAATTGAACGGTATTAGACGTTACATTTCCAGTATCTGTCACCACTTGTAAATTGGATGAAGAAATACCGGAAATATTACTTCCATCACCGTACAAATAATCAGCTACAACATTCCCACCCACAGTCAAATTAGAAGAAACGGTCAGCTCACCACCCACCTCCACATTCGCGGTCGTCACGAAACCCGTCGTTGCATTGGAGAATTGGAGGGTATTAGATGTAACGTTCCCCGTATCGGAAACACTCTGGAGACCGTGGGCGGTCTCTACGTTTATTCCACCAATATTCATCGCCTGTGCGTATACGTTTCCTGAAACCACCCGAAGGTGGGAGTCTTTAATATTCAGGTACGTATTCAAATTATTGATAGACATCTAATATAACGTAAGAAATGATTTACGTGTTATTAGGTGTGGGGACTTCTATGAAGTCGGGGCGACGGGCCACTCAACACCTGTCAGGTTTCCATCTTCATCTAGAGTGGGTCGGGCTGTTGTAGGGAGATCCCTTAGAGCTCGGCGGTAGTCCTTCCAGTTCTGGATATTCAGTTCGATTCTATGTGGGTAGTCTGTAGTCATGTACTTGTCACTCTTATCGAGGAGAGCATTTCTCTCCTCCCTAAACTTTTTGATAGCATCAGCGTTTTGGAGTTTGTAGAGTTCATATTCGTATAACTCGTATCCGGGTTTTATGAAATCCTGCTCTTCGAAGATAAGGTTATCCCAGGTATTGTCTGACGATGTATATGACATACCAGGGAACATATTTTCTAAAACTTGGGTGATCATATACTTTATTGATACATTTTTTAAAGTATTAGAATTCTCCCGGGCCTTGTATATACACCGAACCAAACGTTTCTTGTCCTCCATGCGTTCCATGATAATTTATATTGCCAACCTGGTTGTGGGCGTAAGTACTGACATAGCATGTACCTCCATCACTGGGAGCACTCGCGTTGTACACCCGCGTATCACCTCCCGAGTACCCACCCCCACCCCCACCTGCGTGTGGTGCATTACCCCCACCACCACCAAAACCACCTTCGTTATAGTAGTAGCTACCGGGGTTGCCATAACCACCATAACCACCATCAGAGCCATTATAAGCAGACCTACCAACTGAGCCCCCATTTCCACCCGGACCACCTGACTCGTTCGGATGTGGAACTCCATTGTACAGTACCCCACCACCTGGACCATGTCCGTATTGAGTGGTCCCACCCCCTATATGGACTGCAGCTAAAGTGTCAGTCCCTTGCGCTCCACCCCCCCCACCTGAAAAGTAGGGTGAAGCCCCAGCACCTCCACCTGCGATGATGTAGATACTCTCGACTTGGGCATCGGACAGATAAGATTCTTTTAAAACGTACGAGCCACCCCCGCCAGCCCCTGCCACCCAATCACTTCCTGTGTTGGCAGTGTTATTCCAACCATGATGTCCTACAATAATGATCAGCTTTTCCCCTCCTGTCAAAGGAAAGTCGCCCCTGCAATACCCACCCAACCCACCATAATAGGACGGCGGGTTCTTCCCATTCCGTCCCCCAGCGGCCCCATACGCCGAAATCCTATACGTTCCGGTCTTAGGAACAGTCCAAAGCTGTAACCCTTGTTTACCGGATATTTGGTTAAACCAGTCGGGATTATGTTCCCACGACGTTCCAGAATACGTACTTTTCATTTGGGCGAATGTAGGTCCCAATCGCCCCGAAGCACCACAGTTAGTGAACGTATGCGAGGTAAAGGCGTAGAGTGGTGCGGGGGCGTCGACTGTCGTCCAAGCTGTGCCACTATACATTTCGAGTTTACTATCTTCGGTGTTATACCTGATCATCCCTGTGACACCAGTCGGTTGTTGTGCCGTAGTCCCACTCGGAACTATTATAGCCCCAGTTCCCGCGACGTGGAGTTTGGCACCTGGAGACGCAACTCCTATCCCTACATTTCCATTCATGTAATTAATCATAGTACCATTTGTCGTCCATTGACTCAGAGTTCCACTGATCGCACTCGAGGGAATACTGGTTAAACCCGCACCACTTCCCGAGAAGTTTGTCGCTTCGATAGTTCCCGTGACAATCAATTCTGCTTCGGGTGATATAGTTATCGTTCCTCCCATACCACTATGATTCGTGCAGTAATAGTAAAGTGTTGTGGGAGTATCTACGGTGACCGCAAATGTTCGCGTGGTACCGGTTGTTGTTATACCCTTAGTATACGGAGTTCCATTAGCATTTCCATCGTTTGTATTCACATCCGAAAATATAAAAGGGTGGGTCGCGAGTGTTGAACTGGATAGGTCGAAGATATATGTCTGGTGTTGGTGTAGCGTTAAAGAAGCTTGTGAGTCACCGTCGATAACGTATTTATTAGCACCAGATACTGTGACAACGAATGTCTTGGTAGTTCCGATCGTCATCGCATTACTCACGAGTGAAGTTGTAGAAGTAATACTTTCCGTGATACGCGCATCCCCTACCACATCGAGAGTTGTCGTAGGTCCCGTGGTGCCAATACCCAATTTTCCCTGTTGAAGCACCATCTGGGATTTGGCCCTCTCGAACTCATCCTTTTGGGCATTCCAAATCTCGAGGGCTTGGTCTTGTTGAATAAATTTATCGTAGACCCTAAAGTTCGCCACCTTATCGATGTTCCCGCCACCGATCTGGATAGGAATAGAGTCGACACCTGTTCCGTAATACTTGATTCCGGCAATACGCCCAAAACTCGAGCTATTAGCATAATAACTCTTAGCTTCTAAAGCTAAATATTTATACGCGGTCGAGTTACTTATGGTATCACTTAATATAGTTGATGTACCGAGGGTAGGATTTTTTCCCGTAACGTCTAATAATTTTGTCCACGCTCCACTACCATTCCACCCATATACGGCATATTCATCCGGAAACTCATCTCGTCCCTGTGGATTTTGGGCATCTGATATTACATCAACTCGAGTTACAACCAATTTATATGGTAATTCTAAACGAATCCAGTGACCTCCATCTGTGGTTGTACCCGATCCCGAATCAGTACCTAAATTGTGAGTACCACTAGTATCCCAAATCCAACCACTCGAGTTTGTTGCCACACTTTCATCAAAAGCTTCCCATGGTGGAGAGTCGTACAGTTGAGCAGAAGCCGTTGCCACATACCCCCTCTGAGCCGGGCCAGTCATCGCAATGTGCGGATACTTCAAGACATTCGTAGGATCGGGAAGGCGAATCAGGTCGTTCTCGCGGTGGCCGTAGAACTTGATTTCACCTATTTGTAAATCCACGCTGCTCAATGTTTTTGTGACTACGATTGCTAAATATTTATAACCTTTCGAAGCGTTCACGGCATTTGACGTACCCGCAGTTGCCGTTGTCTGACCCACGATACTTAACAATTCGTCCCAATTTACGTCGTCATTGGAACCGAAAAGTTTAAAATCGGATGGACCAGTACTCGTAGCAATTGATTGCATAAATAAATACGACACAACCAATTTATGTGGCATTTTCATTTTAATCCACTCACCGGGTGTTGTGGCAGAAGCCGATATCGTAAATGTTCCACCACTATCTAAGTTACCTGAACTATCATAAGCAGAGTCTAATGGTTTATAACCCGTTCCCGTGTTATCATCAAACGCTTTTACTGCATTATTACTCGAATCATATTCTGACCTCGCACTCACCACGTATCCACTCTGCGAGGACCCCGTCATCGCGAAGGGTGGATAGTCCCCGAAAGTATCTTCGACCTTATCATCGGCCACCTTACGTCCATCCAGGTAGGTGACTCGGGAACCACCTTCACCTTGGTATGTATACGTGAGATTGTGCCACGTGTTGGATTGGAGGTCTAGGTTTACGGAATCCAGCTTCTCTTGATCGGAAATCGAGAAGACACACGTGTTTGAGACATTCATCTCTAAATTAGAAGAATTAAACCACACTGAGACTGCATGGGGTTGGTCACCTTCCAAAAATGTATTCGCTTCTACGGAAAGGTTAGAGGTTAGGGTTCCGTTAAGGGTCCAATATTTATTGGGTGATGTCATAATCGCTTGGTTCCCCGAAGGGTCGGCACCGCCTGAAATGTGGTTTGTTCCTACCCCTGTCGCACCATCGACGAGGACTTGGACACCCGTCAATTGTGGGTTATTAAACCGGGATTTAAAAGTCGTATCGACCGAATGGTCGCCCGCGGGTGGATCTTCTTCGTAGCCGTAGTATTCGAGTTCTTTGATAGATGTATCGGGTTGTGCGTTATTGTAAATTTTTGTGATAACTATGACGTATTCGTTATAATACCCTGAAATGGTCGTCGCGGGAATTATACTATTTCCCGCACCGACGGGGACTAGTCCGGATTGTGTAACAAGTAATTTCCACGTCGTTCCATCGTTTGAACCGTATATTTTAAAATTTTCAGGTGTGAAATTAGTTGCGGCGGGGGTCAAAAATACCGATTCGAGACGTATCTTTTTCGGCATCTTTATTTTAAGCCATTCTCCGTGGGGAATAGTAACGCCGTCAACATCGGTCGTCGCGATCTGATAATGGGTGTTAGTATTGTTAAAAATTCCACCCGCGCCACCGTAATTAGAAGCCGAATCGCTTCTCCATTCATGTACAGTTGCACCCCCGTTAAAAGCCTGGTAGGCAAACATATCTGCGGTAGATGAATCTTGGGAACTCGCACTCACCGTATACCCCGCTTGGACGTACGTGTTGGTCGTATCGTTGCGGTCAAACTTCGCCTCGGTGAAAGCGATCTCAGGGTACCTTTTTAAGGACGGTGCGACCCGTCCGTGAGGTCCTGAAATATCGGTGATCACGTTGGAATTATGCTGGATGCCTTTCGTCTGTATTCGTCCTGTGGTCGTATCGACCATGGTATTCGATGAACCGACGAATGTGACCACGTTCGCATAGCGAATCTCGAGGTTTCCTGTCGTCTGTTCCAGCGACATATCTACTATTTGGGGAGGTTTTTTTAAACGAAAAAGTCCGGAGGACGGGACAAGTGCTTCGCACTTGGAACTCTTTTTCTTACAAAGTGGGTTGCACTTTGGAGGAAATGTTTATTGAGGAGGGGTCGGCCACTCAACGTCCTTGAGGTTCCCGTCCGCGTCTAAAGTTGGTCGAGCCGTACGAGGCAAGTCCCTTAGAGCTCGGCGGTAGTCCTTCCAGTTATGGATATCCAGTTCGAGTCTGTGTGGGTAATCTGGGGTTACGTACTTATCACTCTGGTCGAGGAGAGTGTTCCGTTCCTCCCGAAACTTTTTGATCGCCTCAACGTTCGTGAGTCTGTAGAGTGTATTATTGTATTGTGACATATCGAGACTTCCATAACCCACCATTTCAGTTTGGAAAACAACACTCTCGGGTGCACCGTTTGAAGTATATGGAATACCTGGGGCTATACTTTCTAATACTTGGGCGAGCATATACTTTATATTATATTTTTTTATGTTAGGAGTTCGATATACACCGAACCATTGTTTGCCGAATTGTTGGTGCCTTGAAATAAACGATTTGTCACCGTAACACCACCTGTACCGTTAGGCATGATATAGGATGTGCCACCTTGTGCGAGAGCTCCAGAACTTGTCGCGTAACACGCGTTGCCACCAGAAAAACCCCCACCACCACCTTCACCCTGTATCGACGCTGCTCCACCACCACCAAAACCACCTTCACCTTGCCATATTAATGGGTTAGATTGATCATATTGTTTATAGCCACCCATGGCACCCCTAGCTGGACTTATCCCTCCAGCTTTCTCGGGGTAATTGGCATAACCGGTGTTGGCACCACCACCACCGTAATCGGAGCCGGTGAAGCCAATTCCCTCCCCATCAGTCCCCCACCCCGCACCACCACCAACATTTCTGGTCGTATCACCTGGTGATGTCTCACCACCACCCGTGTCAGATACGGACGCCTGAGAGTTCCCACCATCACTAGCATAGCTGCCGCTGCCTCCTCGCGAATGCGCTCCAGCACCACCACCAGCGACCAAGTATATATCGTCCGTTGAAGTGAATGCACCAGGTTTGAGAACCCATGTAGCACCCCCACCTCCACCACCTACATCGTAGCCAGCTCGGTTGGCGTTTATGTGCGCCCACTGTCCTACAATAATGACTATTTTCGTTCCCACTGTGAAAGCAATGTCCGCGCGAACAGTCCCACCTCTACCTGCGTAGTTCGAGTTGTACGACGGGTTCCCTTTACCACCCTTCCCCCCTTTCGCAGTGATACGGTACGTTCCGCTTTTAGGAATAGTCCAGAGTTGGAACCCCTGTTTTCCTGATATTTCGTTAAACCACAATGGATTTTGTTCCCATATCTCAGAAGAATATGTAGATTTCATTTGGGCGAACGTGGGTCCAAGTCGTCCTGGCCCCGCCCCAGCATCCGTGAACGTATGTGAGGTGAAGCTGAAGAGTTCATCAACCCCCACGATATTGATTGCTCTATCTGTGAACAGTCCACTAGCATTATCGGTCAATCGGAATGTTACACTCGTCGGACCCGCCGCCCCGATAGTACCTGTTATCACACTCCCGATAAGGGTGAGGCCCGATGGTAAGGAGGTACTCGAAGGTGCTACAGAGAATGATATATTGGCGCCACCACCACCATCTGTACCTACGAGTGTGTGAGTCGTGGACGCATCAGTATCGAAGATCAGGGTCGCACCAGCCGCGGGTGAGGTCCACCCAACCGCAAACCCTATCGCGGCAGTACTGGTTCCGGTCAGACCCGAGGTACTGTTAACTTTAACTTTATAGGGTTGATTTGGGATAGACCAAGATGGCGTTCCACCAAAAAATTGTATATTGCTTACTCGAATCTGACCACTACCATTACCGTTCCTTTTTGACTTTATTACTACCCTGAAATATTTGAATGGCGCCAACGACCCCGCAGATAGTGTTGTGACATCTGTGGCCAGAGTCGTCGACGTCCCAGAATGAAGTAATGTCCAATTTGTACCGTCGTTGCTCCCTAATATAGCAAATTGCCCATAGGCATAGTGGTCCGCACCCACCGGTGCCTGCAGGATAGTACGAGTTAGTACAACTGAGCTGGGTATTTGTAACTGTATCCAATGACCTCGATGTGTTGTTCCGCTTATATCTTGAGTTTCGTAAAGGGCTCCGCTCACCGTCGCTAAGAAGGGTGTGGTCGTATCATAGCCGCTGTTGTTGACGTCCCAATATAGGGAATTATTGTCATCAAAGGCTTTATAGGGGTAGTTGTTGTATGAGGTACTCACCGTGTACCCCGTGATAGAAGTATCACTTGTCATCGCACTAGGTGGAAACTCCGAACTGAGGGCGATGTACGGCCCCATTTTAAAAGTCACTTGGGTCCCAGCGGCGTTCGGGGCGGTCGCATCGACAACACTATACAAACTTCCATCGGCACCTTCCAATTGGACCGTCGATCCACTGACAATACCCGTACCGGTAGCCGTGAATACTTGGGTTGATGCGTCAATGATTTCTTCCCTATAGAGTACTGAAAACATAGCACCCCGATCAGTTCCACCGGTATCCCTACCGTACGCACCAGCGATAATCGTCTTCCCATCTGACGATATATCGACACAATAACCTAAGATGTCATCAGAAGCTGGGTTTGGTAGGTCGTGACCGAGTATCTCCTTTGTTTGGCTCCAGGTAGTCCCAACCCTGTTAAATATAACAAATGAACCGTATACGGTTCCACTATACTTTCTAGCCCTGACACTAACAACGAGAACCGTACCATCCTGAGATAATTTCAATTGTTCAAACGCATAGTCCCCCGTCGCCGCCGACGTTATAGTCAACTGCGGCGGTTGGAGGGTCCATGAGGTTCCATTTCTGACGAAGACAAAACCCGCCCCAGTATTCGAGTTGTCGTTGTGGGCGCCTATTGCAGCATAGTTTCCATCACCGGAAATATGAACACCATGACCAAACGCATCACCCGACTGTCCATTAGGGTCTACCATCAACTTTTGGTGGGTCCAAGTGGTCACAGATCTGATGTATATATGAGCACTACCGGTATTCGGAGTCCCGTAGGGTGACCCAACTATGGCATATGTCCCATCTGAAGAGATCCCCACAGATACACCGAATTGGTCACCGGAGGCTCCGTCACCAGTGCGTGGGAGTGTCGCTTGATGGGTCCAAGTGGTATTAGACCTGATGAATATATGTGCTGCACCAGCTCCATTACGCAATACATCGTCACTATACGCTCCAATAATGATATAGTTTCCATCCTCGGATATATCAACCGCGCTACCAAAATATGCACCTCCTGGCATTGAAGAGATGGTCAGCTCCTGTTGATGGGTCCACGAGGTTTCATTCCTGACCCACACACGTGCTCGGCCCGTTTGGCCGTTGTGATATTGTGCCCCGGCGACAGCGTATGTCCCGTCGTTAGACAGACTCAGAGCATGTTGGGTGTACCCCCAAGAATCCCCTCCAGTGATACTCGGGATCGCCAGTTCCTGCTGGTGGGTCCATGCGTTCGTACTCGCATTCCTGACATATATATGGAGTGCTCCAGAGCCACTACCACCCCCATCATCATACGGACTTCCTGCTAAGGCATACATCCCATTCCCAGATACGGCGACGGACCAACCAAGTTTGTCTCCATTGACGGCGTTCGGTGGCTGTGGCATTTCGGTGGGAGTAGAACTATACCCCTCCACATTCCCCCCACTAGGAAGTGTGGTTAATGGTGAAATACCCGTGACCGTTGGTGGTTGGGCGATAGGAGCCCACCCCGCCGCTGCGTACGCTTCCATGAACCCGGTTGTGGAGTTATACCGGATCATCCCTGTGGCAGCAGCCGGTCTGTCTCCCGTCGTACCATTTGGAACGGTTAGAGCACCTGTTCCACTCACAGTCAAATCAGAAGAAATAAAGGCGTTTCCAACGACATGTAATTTAGATGTCGGTCCACCGACACCCACACCGACACCGAGGCTTCCTGTGGTTGTGTCGATAACCGTATTTGATGAAGCCCCGACGAAGGTCACCTTATCGACGCTTTTGAAATCGAGCGTGCCTTGGGGTGTAGCGACGGGCATCGTATCTACTATTTGGGGAGGTTATTTTCTTACAAAGTGGGAGGCACTTTGTTTGATACGAGGGGAACAATCAACTATGTTGATTGGGTGGTTAGCCACAATGATACGTACACCCCACGTAAGCCGTCCTATAAACGACGTTCGCTTCATCATACGTACCTTCGGTGTCGGGTATGATGTGGGTTCCATCTGCGGCGAGATATCCGATGTTATATGCTTTTTGTGTATACGTGGGGTGATCCTCCCATTGAATGAAACCATTTTTATCTAAATCGTTCTCTCCGTTGTCTTTCTTTTTGATGACTTGAATAGGTACGTCAGCTGGATTAAAATCACAATCCATCGTGATTTTGGCCACCGTGTAATTTGCGAGAAATTCTGAGTCCTGTTTCTGGGCGTATCCCGTAATGTTGGAGGTTGTCATGTAGTCTCCAGAAACGAGTGGTCCATTAGTGTCGACAACCTGAATAGCCCCTTCCCCGATAGAGTTCACGATGACCCTGTTGTCTCCCATTTCCTTTTCGCTAGTCACCATGATAGGACCTGAAGTATTTTTTCTTATAGTGGATATTCCTGATTCAATTGTATCCACAACACCAAAGACCGAGCGATCATTCGCGACGTTGGAAAGGGATACCATGGGGATCGACTCACTCGATCGGATGGCTCCAACCCCCGTAGTGAGCGCACCATTGAGATTGAAATACTTATTTTTATTGGCTGAGACCACTAGACCCCGTGTCATGGGTTCAGACGGAACACATATATGCTGTCCCGTGAAAGAGAGTATAGTACCATCGGCTTTGATGGGTAGGGAGGAAATTAAGTTCGTTCCTCCCGCATTCGGTGGGCTGAACACGTATACCGCGCTGGCCCCCGGTAGGCCAATAACTACAGTACCATCATTTGCCATACCCATGATGTCGACCCTATCCGAAGAGGCTCCGAAATTATCCGTTGCTGTCACGTCATTAGAGACAAATATCTCTTTCTCAACCCACGCCCCATTCTCTTTTTTGAAGTTAACCACACCACCAGCTGGTGCGCCGCCTGAATAGTTCCCAGAACCCCCGACACAGACTGATGTCCCATCGATATTTATACCGCACGACTTACCGAATTGGTTCGCGGCGGATGTTGGGGAGATAGAAGTCGCTGAACCCCATCCACCTAGGGAGCCATTTCCTTCGTATATATAGGCTGTACCCCCGGTGTTTCCTGCGCCAATGATCATCTTGGTTCCATCATCGTTTATATCCAGGCTCCATCCGAACTCATTGGATCCACTAAAAGTGTCGTACCCGCTCGCCCCCCAGGAGCCGGAGCCCCACTTGTACGTGTAGACTTTATTCCCAGCGAATGCACCAACAACTAAAGTATTCCCATCCCTGGATAACTTAACGGCCGACCCGTACCTGGCCGTCCCCCCGGCGTGATTGGTAATGATTTGATGAGAACTGCCCCAACTTCCACCGGAGTACAGGTAAGATTTAATGGCCCCCGAGTAACTACTGTACCCCGGTTGTCCTACGACAATCTTGTTCCCATCTCCTGACATGCCGATAGCCCACCCAAATTGAGTCCCACCACCTGTCTGCAAGGTGGTCCGATTCCATGCCCCTCCACTATAGTCCCATACATACGCAGCTTGACCATCTGACGCGCCAGCACAAATCCGCAAACCATCATCAGAAATTGCGACACTCCAGCCGGTGGTGATGCTAGGCGATTCAAGAGTTCCACCCAGATTGGTCCACGTACCACCAGATTTTGTGTAGACATGTACAGAACCAAAACTGACTCCATATGATGTAGTATCATACGGTGCTCCAACAACCATCTTCGTTCCGTCTGCGGAGATTTCAACAGCCCGACCGAGGCCCTGCACTCCACTACGAACTAATTTAGCCTCTTGACTATATCCAAGCGCCGGTGTAGATATAACACTTAAATCACACACATTACTCAACCCGTCTGTGATCCGCATGGGTCCCCCCACTGTGAGTTTTTTTGTTAAATCACTTGAACCAATAGCGACGTTCCCACTCACACTCACATTCCCACTGGCCACTAAAGAAGTGGTAGGATTCGTAAACTGAACGGTATTAGACGTCACATTTGCACCGGGTCCGGAATCTGTTATCACTTGAAGGGTTGAAGAAATACCGGTTATATTACTTCCGTCGCCCACAAAGTAATCCGCGGTAACATTTCCGGTAACTACAACATTCCCACTGGCGACTAAAGAAGTCGTCGCATTCGTAAACTGAACAGTGTTAGAAGTGACGTTTCCAAGGTTTACGGTTTGTTCGAGTGCAGCCGTGGCGGTGACCAATTCCACTGATCCAAGCATTAAAGTCCCACCTACGTTAAGGTTAGACGAGGTAGTCACACCTGTCGTGACATTCGTGAAATTTACCGTCCCGGGAACATCAGACTCTGGAGGGTAGGTCGCCGGCGCGAACTCGATCGCACCGAGTTTCATGACGTCCGTCTGGATGTTTCCCGAAACTTTAAGGTGCGCATTATTGATGTTAAGAACTGAGTTCTCATTCGTCACGTAATACGACATATCTACTATGTGTCGAGAGTATTTTTAGCCGCAATGATACGTACACCCGACGAAGGCTGCCTTGTGAACGGCGCTCGCTTCATCCGTCTCTACACCTGAAGCATCGAGGTACCTAATTTTATAGGCTTTTTCGGTTTCGGTTGGGTGATCCTCCCATTGAATCTGTCCATGTTCGTCTAAAACATTTTCACCTTCTTCATCTTTCTTAATGATTTGAACGGATTGAGTTACTGGCTCAAAGTCACAATCCATAGTTATCTTGGCGACCGTGAAATTGTGTAAAACATCATCATCCTGTTTTTGACCGTATCCTACTATGTTAGAGGTGGTTATGTAATCACCAGATTCGAGGGACCCGTTGGTATTCACAACCCAAATGGCACCTTCACCGAGGGAGTTGATAAAAGCCCTGGTATCTCCTTTTTGTTTCTGAAAAACACTCACAAATGTTCCTTGTTCATAGGTTCTAGAATCTAGATCTTCACTTCCAGCTATGACACCATAACATGCCTTATCATGGACGACATTCGATAAGCTAACAACCGGAAGTGATTGACTAATTTGAATAGCGTTAGAACCGGTTGTTATATCTTTGTCGACGTTTATATATTTATTTTTGTTCGCTGAAACGATAAGACCTTCGAGACTTTCGTAATTAGACACGTTAATCTTATCGACGACCGCTCTGTGCTGACCTGTAAAATCTAGGTTATTCTCTGTACCCGAACCCACTAGATAACCATGTTCAGTGCCATCTTCACCTATAAATCCAAGATTGCCGTTGTGTTGGAAAGTGTATAACCTCCACCACTGTTCACCATACGGACCAATGATAACATTATCCGAACCTCGTACATCCCCCCTCACATCCAAAGTAGACCGAGGCTCCGAGGTTCCAATCCCTAAACGCCCAGCCTTGAGAGTCATACTCATATCCCTGCGGCCGTGCCCGAAATACTCCTTCTGGTAGGCATAGAGTTGGTAGATCTCATCGGAGGTCAGGACCCGGTTGAAGAGGCGGAAATTGGCGATGGAACCGTCAAAATCATAGGTAGAGTCGGGTGTATATCGGCCGATATCTAAATTACCATTGGTTAGATTCAAAGCACCGCCGCTGATAGAGTGTGTTGCTGATAGTTTAACACTGTTGAGGTAAATTTCTCTTCCAGATTGACCCCCAACGCCATTATACGTTACTGTTATATGATACCATTTACCATTTTCTATTGTGGGGTACGCCTGAAAATTATTTCCTCCGAATGTATAATTAATTCGATCAGTCTCCATAAAGAGTTCGCACTTGTAATTTGATGAGCCAGACGTCGCCCCAATATAAAAGAGAGCGTCACCACTTCCTGCTGTCAAACTATTTGGTTTAAACCACATAGAAATACTGTGAACGTAATTTCCACTCATGGGTGTACTCGTAGATAAATATTGGTTAGATGATAAGTTAAAAGTAAACGCATTATACGTAGAGTCAAATCCAACACCACCATTGGGTGTCCCAGTGCGATTATTCCCAGATTTATCTGTCACAGTTGTCGGCATCTGTGTATAGTCTTGTCCATCATAGTAGACATCCAACCAATCCGTATTGGGTACGTTGGGATACGACTTTACGGTCACATCGGTCCCATGAGCATCGGGGTCGTATTCGGGGGTGCCGTAGAGTTCCCATTCACTGAACGATGCGAGAGTGCCGGTGGATGTACCACTGGTATGGGTAATTACTAATACAAAATAGTTATAAGCGGTTGTGGAATTTATACCGTTAAAAGTCATCATAGACGTATCCTCCGGGGGGAGTACAGAATTAATTGTATACACCTTATCCCACGACGACCCATCGTTGGAACCCCATATAGCTCCATTTATTATAAATTCTGACCTACCATAGCTCGGCAGACCCCCGACCGCCGACGTGCTCAGCCTAGGTTGAAGTCTAATAGCTTCTAATCGTATTTTTTCCGGAAGTATTATTTGAAGCCAATCACCCCGATCATATGTAGAGATGGTTTGTGATCCGCTTGAAAAATCAACCCAGGTTCCGGTAAATGAACCATCGGATGTACTATACGTACCCGTTCCACGCCATCCATTTCCCTCTGCATACGCATTATTAAAAACTTTCCAGGCTGCACGACTAGAACTTTCTTGTGTACTCGAGGTCACAGTATACCCATTATTCAAAGCGTTTTGGGTCAATGCCACCTTCGGATATTTAATAACCCTCTTGGACCGGGGGAACTCTACAACAACATTTGAATTTAAATTAATGAACGCTGTATTATTAGTATTCCTGATGAGATCAACATTGGATTCGATCGTCGTGATACCTGTGAGTAAACTCCCATCCCCTATGAATTTAGAGGCTTCCACATTCCCACTGGCGACCAAAGAAGTCGTAGGATTCGTAAACTCAAGCGTCACAGGTGTCGTATTTCCCAAAGCCGTCACAGCCTCGAGATCATGGCGCGCGACCACATTTACGGTACCCATGGTTAATACACCACCGACGGCGATATTACTAGAGACGTATGCGTTTCCAGTTATATATAAATTTGAACTCGGGTGGTCTGTTCCCGTGACCCCGATCCCTAGACTCGTAGAGGTCGTGTCGAACATGATATTCGAATTTGTACCGACGAACGTTGCCCTATTCGTCCCCTGAAACTTAAGATGACCGCTGGTGGACATATCTACTATGTGTCGAGAGTATTTTTAGCCGCAATGATACGTGCACCCGACGAAGGCTGCCTTGTGAACGGCGTTTGCTTCATCCGTCTCCACACCTGAAGCATCGAGGTACCTGATTTTATAGGCTTTTTCGGTTTCTGTTGGATGGTCTTCCCATTGGATTTGGTTGTGTTCGTCTAGAACGTTTTCTCCGTCTTCATCCTTCTTAATCACCTGGACCGGTTGGGTCGCGGGATCAAAGTCACAATCCATTGTGATTTTGGCAACGGTATAATTCACGAGGAATTCCGAATCTTGTTTTTGTCCGTACCCGGCGACATTGGAGGTTGTGATGTAATCACCCGATTCGAGAGACCCGTTGGTGTTCACGACCCAAATAGCACCTTCGCCGACGGAGTTGATGAA
>Ga0315315_10002773_pt1 | contig 16045 bp, 16 predicted proteins | sample M140m3416metaG_FD_203699 | JGI IMG/M metagenome (GOLD analysis project Ga0315315, IMG submission 203699) | Ammonia-oxidizing marine archaeal communities from Monterey Bay, California, United States - M1 40m 3416 | ecosystem: Environmental > Aquatic > Marine > Intertidal zone | place: USA...
CTCTCATCTCATGTCCTTCAGCAATAACTTCTTGCTTTTCAGACTTAGTTGAGGCAACAGCTTTAGAAGCCGAACCTTTAGATTCTTTAATTTCAGTTTTAGTTTGTTTCGAACCAAATGATTCAGCTAAAGTAGAATAAACTAATTTAACTTCACGAAGGTTATGTGCTCTATCAAAAGTTTCCACAACTTTCATTTTCTGGTCATTGGACAAGCCATGTGACCTAAAAAGTTTGTTTGTGAAAAGTAGTTTTGCATTAAGCAGGTTAACTTCGTTTAATTTGGAACGCAAGTATTTTACGACATTGCGATGCTCTTCAAGTTCTGATTGGAGTTTAGAATTTTCATCCTTCTTCTCTTCCTCATCTTCTTCTTCAGAAAGTGCTTTTACAATCTCTTCTAAGTCGATATCTTCGTCAACTTCATCAACTTCATCAACTTCTTCTTTGACGATTTCTTCTTCATCAGGATCAACAGACTCGTGTTTAGCTTTGCCTTTTGAACCAATACCAGAAGATTTATCAACCGAACCCTTTTTGTTATCAGAAGAACCGATACCAGAAGATTGGTCAACTTCTTCGTCAACATCTTCTTTATCTTCTTCTTCGTCTTCACCTTCGGTTACTTCTTCTTCCTCATCATCTCCCTCTTCCTCTTCTAATTCTTTAAGAATTTCGTCAAGGTCAAAGTCATCAGATTCTTCCATATCAGCTTCGTCTTCCATACCCTCTTCATCTTCTTCTTCAGAAACTACAGGTGCATATTTAACGCCATCGATTTCGATAACGCCTTCCATGTCCATTTTTTCTTCTTCGTCATCAATTTCCATATCGTCTTCTTCTATTTCAGGTTCTTCAGAATGGTCGTCAGAAGGATCTTCATCTTCATCGTTCATATATGCTTCTTCTTCAGGAGCTTCATCTTCATCTTCAAGTTCTTCGATATCTTTATCGTCTTCGTCTTCGATTTCAGATTGAATCTTCTTTGAAAGCATAGATTGTAATCTAGGTGTAAAGGCCTCTTCTAGAGCTATTTTAGCATTTTCTAAAGCAGTTTCACGAACAGCTTTAGCATCAGCAATGGCATCTTTTAAAAGATCATCCATTATTATTTCTCCATTTAGGATGTTAGTATAGTTATTGAGAACTATAATGTGTTATTACTTTAGTTACACTACAAGATGGTCGAAAAGACCGTAGTGTATTTGTTTTTGTATATATAAATATACAAATATAAAAAAAAACCTTAATTATTTGAATTATTTTTTGCTCTTAAACGAGCTTTAGCTTTTGCTTCTTTTCTTTTGGTAGATTTTTTCTTGTAGAACTCTCGTTCTCTCAACTCTACCATTAACTTTGTTTCTTTTACTTGTTTTTTTAATTTACTTATTGCTTTTTCAATATTATTATTATAAACCTTTACGTATATCACGTAGCCTCCTAATCATTTACTTATAAACTGGTCTTGGATCTGATACTGGTGCATCACTTTTTTTCTTATACACTTTACCAGCAAATGAATATCCAACCAATTTTTTACCATCTGCTCTATCTTCGTTTTTTGCTTTGTAATTTTTATCTACATAATTAAAAAACTCTTTTTTCTTATCATCATCTAATTCATCTGGTGCACTAATACCAAATTTTTTCATTGCACCTTGAAAGAATTTTTCATATGCATTTTCTTCTATATCAGAGGTTTCAATATCATCTGAATCATGACCTGGAACGTGTTTTTCACCAATCTCATAATATCTACCAATAATATTACCCATATCTTCATATAAAGCTCCAAGTCTTTGTTGTAATGCTTCAGACTCAGAAGAAATCTTACTGAACTGCTTAGACAATCCAGTAAGTTCCTTCATATTACGATTAACTGTTATCTTGTCAAACCAATCCTCAGTTTCTTGGAGAGTATGTGATTTGGCCTGACCAGCAATCCAGCTTAGTTTTTCTGATATTTGTGTAATATTAGACTTACCAAAGATAGCTTCACCAATTTTATTAAATTGTGCTATCTCTTTAGTTAAACCTTTCACATCAATACTGTCTTCACTTACATCACCGTATTTTTCTTTTACGATTTTAGTTAGACTAGTATCATTGTGAAATGGGCTACGAGATACAACTCCACCCATCATAGTTCCACTAAAGTTCTCGTTAATCAAGTCTTTTAACTTTATTTTCTTAGACATAGTAAGTCCTCATATTTAGTTATTAAGCAAGTGTTACTGAACCATCTGCATCATATTGAATATCAGCAAACCAGTTAGTTCCATCAGACCAAACTTCGGCCATATCACCAGCTGTTGCTTTATTCTTTACAAATAATATCTCTTTCTTTACAGCAACTACGTTAGCTCCATCATCATCACCTTGACCAGCAACTTGACCAATGATTAAAGCTGAATCAGCTTGTCCGTTTGAAGTTGAAATTATCTTTATTGTTGCAGTATCATTATTTGCAACTGATGGTGCTCTTAAAATAAATTTATAATGAAGTCCTCTTTCTGGTGTTGGTAGAGCTACAGCAAATCCTTTACCTGCAGCTTGTGCTGTTCCAATTGCTGCACCTAAAACTACATATCCACACTCATCACGTGATAGTGATGCAGATGGATGTGCACCAGCATGTCCTGTTGTTGCTCTTGAACCAGTATCAGAACAATCAATGTTTGTTACGTTTTTAAGTTGAAGGTTTTCGCCGTGAAAATCTAAATCACCTCCGAATATACCATCAATACTTTTATTAAAATCTACTCCTTGTTTCATTTTTACTCTCCTATTAAGTTAAATTTGTTATATCTATAAATATAAGTTATATAGATTTTTTGTTATTAATTAATTTACAAACTAGTATACATACCAGTATACTTAGTAAACATTTTTTGTAGTTGGTCGTTATAAACACCTGTTACTCTTTTTACTACTTTTATTTGACTTTTTCTTAGTCTAATAAACTCCATATCATATAAATCATTTGATTTTAAATCAATTCTTACATAATTTATACTTTTTGAATTTCTACCAATCTTAAAACCCATTCCTTTGGGCCCTACTGCAAAGTTTTTAGCACCTGTCATAGCGATGAATTTATTACCACCTAATTGTTTTAAGGTTTCACCTGCTTGTCTTTTATCCATTCTTTCAGATATTATATTAGAAACTTCTTCTTTAACTACTCTTCGAAGTGTTTCTTTTACATCAGATTCACCAGTAAGTGTATATCCTAATTGTTCACCATTTTTCTTTCTATCGTTTTCAAATTTTTTCTTTTCAGAACCTTTCAGTTCTCCACCAAAACCTTCTTTAATTTGTTGTCCACCTTTGAGTTTTATAAATTTTTGTAAGGTTTTATTTTTTTTTAGTTTCATTGCATCTCTGTTTGCATATGTACTCCAAGTCTTTTTATTAAAGTCTGGTACACCATTAATTCCTGCTCTAGCAAACATAGCATCTAGTTCATCCATTTGTGAAGTACTTAATTTTTTAAATTGGTAAACTAATTTTTGTTCACCAGCTGGTATACGTTCATTTACGGATTCGCCCATAGATTTCTTTATCTTATCGTGAAAATTGTCAGCATCACTTCTATTCTTTATTCTTTTAGGTAAATCTATATATTTAGCTTTTTTACCTTTTGGTTTTACCCATATATAGTATTTTCCTTTTTTATCAGAAAACATTTCTGTATCACCTTTGGGGGAGTTTACACCACCCATATAATCATCACCAACTTTCTTGTGATTAAATTTTCTTTCATCTACGGATTCTTTTAGTTTTATTTCTTTATCAGTCATAATTGAAAATCTAGTTTTCTTTCCTTTTCCAACCTGTACCACATAAGATGTAGAGTTACCTATACCTACATCATATATTACTCCATCTTTTCCTTTTAGTGTTTTATCTTTAGGATTTACTGCAATTATTTTTTGACCTTTTTTAAGTCTCTCATCTACAGATTCTTTTACTTTACCTTTTTTCATATCTACAATACTAGCAGCCATATCTCCTAATGCTAAACTTACATCACCATCTCTGTTATATAGATAAGCTTTGAATCTAGGATTCTTTGGACTTTTTAATATAATTCTTTCTATCTTACCCTTCATCAATTTAGTTTTACCTTTAGTAACTACATAGGGAATATACTTAGTACCTTTTTGAATACTAGAGTCATATTTAATACTTACAATGTCACCTTTTTTAAGTGAGTTGTATACTTTAAATCTTTGTGATTCACTCATAGCTTCATTTACATTTTCTTTTCTAGACCTACGAAAATCAGCTGCTGTTGTTGGAGTTGATTTTTTCTTAGGTTTATCATCTTTTTTCTTAGTAAACTTATCTTTAATTCTTTGAAATATACTTTTAGCTTTTTTATGAGTAGACGGGTCTTTACTAGCATATTTAGATTGACGAGCAGTATTGACTGATACCTTCTTACCTTGTGCATTTTGTATAGCCATTCTAGCTGCGGTTGCAATAACTGCTGGATTTTCATTAAGAGTTGATTCTTTCTTTAAACGACTCTTCTCAGCTCTTCCTCTGTTCTTAGATTGTGCTTCAAATCCCACTATTTTTCCTCCTTTGTGTGATGCGTCTTTACCATCACCATTTCCATAAGTACCTTTCTTACGATTGTACTTATTTAATTCTGCTCTATACTTTTTAGCCTTTGTAGAAGATTGAAATTTCTTATACTCATCTTTGTAGTCTCTTTCCTTTTTCTCTTCTACATTCTCTTTTTTCTTTTCCCACTTCTTAGCCATCTTAGGTTTATTAGCATGCATCCATTTTCTTTGTTTTTCAGACTTAAAAGGCATTACTTTAATTTCTTTACTAACTTTGCAGCTTCTCTCATAAAGTTAGTAACATTATCTTTATAAATTTTTTTAAGTTGTTTTGCTATCTCACGATTTTCTGGTCTTGCATCTTTAAGAAAAGCTTGTTCTAACTTAAACATCTTATCTCTGAATCCACCTTCATGTTTTGCAAGAGATTGAAATTTTTTCTTAGCTCTGTTCTTGTCCTCGACACTTTCATTTACACCACAACAAGAACTACCACAATTGCAATCTTCTTTGATTAATTCTTTTAACTTAATCACCTTTATACTTTCTTATATTACCAACTACAAAATTTTCTCCTGATGGGCTAGTCATCTCTATCACTAACTCATCGTTGTTCAAAGAAAAAACATGAGCTACTTTTGAGTTTTTTAAAGCTCTTAAAAGTTCCTTCTTATCCATGGGATTAGAACGTTCATTTATAGTTTCTTCTGTTAACTCTTTATCACCATATCTCCACTCGTGCCATTGATTTGACATTTTTTTGTAATTAATCATTATTTTCCACCTATTCTTTTATACATCTTTTTAAACGGATGAATTGTTGGTTTTGTTGGTTCTTTTGATTCTTTTATTGCTTTATATTTTTGTCCGTTGATTGAGATTGATTCATATTTATCTCCAAAAAGTCCTTTTTTCATATGTTTAACTTTTTTCTGATATGCTTTTAAATCTTTCTTCATTTTTTTCCATTTTGTAGTACTTGTTTCATTATCTCCCTTATCCCACCAAGTCTCGCGATTTTTTACTTTGTATTTCAAATCTGCTACAGTAGCTTCAGCTTCTTCAGGAGTTGCTTCTACTTCACCGTTTATCACTGCATCTCGTCTATCTTCAATTCTGTTTTCTGCATCCCATACCTTACTCTGTAAATCTTCTTCTTTTGCTCGCATTTTCGGTGATTGCCGACCAACTTCTTTATTACGTTTAAAGTTATTAAGTTCTCTCTTAGCATTATTTAAATTATCAAAATCTTTATCTGTTACTGGTTTTTTACTAAGTGCTTTAGCTTTAGCTAACCTTTTCTCTCTACTGTCTGGTTCATCTTTTGGTTCATCTTTTGGTTCATCTTTTGGTTCTAGACTTTTTGGTGGTAAACCATCTAAAGCTCTTATTTGATTTTCAAGGTCATTCATGTAGAAATCATTGTCTGGATCTTGTGGATTATAAAACATCCTTGCTTGTTTTCTTAAATCGTCCTTTTTTTTCTCTTTTTCATCTGGAGATAATTGTTCTGGTTCTTTACTACTTGGTTCGGCTTTTGGTTCATCACCCTTATCATCAAAATCTCTTTCGAAGTCACTTCCACCTAAAGCTTTACCTTTTGGTTTGTCTCCACTATCATCACTCTGTATTTTGTCTTTTTCTTTTTCTGCTGCCTGTTTTGTCTTAGGATTTGTACTTCTTAATCCACCTATTACAGACATCTCTTCACCTGATTCAGGATCATTAAACATTTTACCTTTTAAACTCTCATCATCATCAGCTTCTTTCATTACAGATAATAATGTAGGTAGAGGTTCTCCGAATTTTCTATCCCAAGCTGCTTCTTTTATAAATTCTTTTGCTATTTTTTTATATGAATTTAATATCTTCATTATTTTCCACCAATCTTTTTGTATGTTTCTTTAAATGGATGAATTGTTGGTTTAGTTGGTTCTTTAGATTCTTTTACTGCTTTATATTTCTTTCCGTTGATTACTTTGATTGATTCTTCTTTTTTAGCATTAGGACTTCCGCCTTTCGGGTGATTTGGATCAATACCGAGTCCTTCAAAATCGCCTGTATCTATTAAATTTTGAGCCTTCTTTTTGTAGTGCTTCATAGTTCCATTATCACCATCATACGCCAAAGCTTGTTTGACAGTAACATCCCTGTGCGGCCAGTCAGTTTGACCAATAAATTGGTCATCTTCGACACCAAATTTGTTTTTAGCTTTTGGTTCGTCACCACCAAAACTTTTTACTTTTTCATTTGCATCTTTTAATTTATTTGTATTAAATTTAATTCCTTGTTTATGTTTAGCTATCGCCTTTTTAGCTCTTTTTATATCATCTTTCGCATTTTCTGGATCTATTAATGCGTCATCAAGGACATTTTGAGCAGATTGAAGTCTTTCTTGATGATGGTTTAATTCATCTTTGTAATAAGTGACTGTTTCTTTTGCGTCTTCTAAATTTTCGGAATCATCTGGATTAGGACCAGAAAATTCATTTTCATCGTCAAGCTCACCACCTATACCTGCTACCTCTAAATCATCCATCATTTTGTATAGTTTATCGCCATCTTCTTCACCATCTACAACTTTTTGTGCAAGATTTTCAAGTTCTTCTCTTTCCTTATCAGGTAATTGATCTCCAAAATTATCTAAAAATTCATTCGCATCATTGTAGGCCTTTTCATTATCATCTATTGAATCACCATCATCACCACTTGGTTTATCACCACCATCTCTTGAGAAATCTGATTTACCTATATTACCTTTTGGTTCTTCTGGCTCCTCTTCACCACCTTTACCATCTTTAGAACCAGATTTTGCATAAACTTTAGCTGAATCTTCATCATCAAAATACTGTATTTTACCATTATGTTTTCCACCATAATCACCATTTGGTGCCATCCAAGTATCACCATCATCTCTACCTCGACTAGATGCATCTTGATCCTGTTTTTCATCGTCAGCAAATTCTTTTATTGGTTTTAAAAATTCTTTTGCTATTTTTTCATATGAGTTTAAATTTTTCATTTAATTTCCCCTCATGATATCATTTATGATTGATTCTACTTTACAGTAATCACCACAGGTTCTGCCAACTATCTTAGATTCATTTATTGATTCATTGGTTGGGTGTAAGAAAGCACCATGTGTAGATGGATTGGATACGAAGTCAAATGCAATAAGTTCAAAATCTGGTTGAACTTCTTGTGATTGACCACCATTATCCTCTGTTACTGTTTCTACTGAACCCATACCACGAGAACTGATACCTAATTTGATTCCACTTTTAAATAATTCTTTTAATATGTTACCACTTGGTGTTCCAAGAACTTCAACTGTACCCAATAAGTTGTCACCTTCCCAATGCATTTCCTTGACATTGTGAGAAACATTTTGTAAATTTACTACTGATGATTCAGGATGGTCTAACTCACCCATTGCTCTACGTTGACCGATGAACTCTTTCGTATATTTTTTAGCCTCTCGTTCTAATATTTCACGAGGGTATACTCTACCATTTTGATTTTTAGCTTCAGCACGTTGTAAAACACCTCTAACAATTAACTTACCACCATTGTCTTTCATGGATTCATTAATTTGTTCTGGTTTTATTTCAAACGGTAAGTAATCTACTATTAGTGTTTTCATTTATCTCTTCCCATCATTATTTCAGTTCTAAGACTTTCTAACATTTCTATCCATTGTCCTAGTCGTTTTAACATATAATTCTTATCTACTTCTTTGTTCTGTATCTCTACTTGCCATCTTTTTAACAGAGTTGAGATACTGAACAAAGTATCCATATAGGATTTTTTGTTCTCCTTAAAAGGCATATCAGACCTACTGTAATTGTCCGACTTTGTTTGCTAGTTTTACTAACCTCTCACTTATTTTATGTAACGCCTTATGTGTATTTTTCCAATAAGATTGTGAATTAACGTTTAGTTCATTTTTCAATCTTACATTCATCTTTACAAGTCCTTCTAATTGACTGAGACTATCTCTAACCTCTCTCATTGAACGACCAATTTTTTGTTTTGGTGTCATTGTATCATCATTTCTGTAATCGTGATACTTACCCTCATTTACTTTTGTATATCCAGTAGAATTGGTAGATATTTTATCTTCTTTTTTCTTATCTTTTTTTCTCTTTCCACTAAAAGCATATGGAGTCTTGGGGGGACCTGCACCACCATCTAATGCACCAGTAACAGAAGCTTCATCCAACTCTTGTTGAATTAACTCTCTAATATATTTTCTAAGAACTTCAAGTTTTGTGGACATTTTTTATCTCCTTAATAAGTTCATAATATCTCATTAATGTTAAAACTTGTTTTTCATCAACTACTTTACCTTTTGTCAAATTACCTATTTGATTAATAGATTCTGTTAATTTTATGTTTGTAATCTTATCATTTACTTTTGGTAAATGAATTTTCAATTCTTTTTTAATTTTAGAAACTTCAACGTCTACATACTCACGTAATGAATTAGTATTACTTACATTATTAATATAATGTTTAAGTAAACTTTTTTGTGATTCATCTAGGGTTTTATACTTTTTATTAAATTTATCAACAAGAATTTGATATGCTAATAATCTTAAATCTTTATCTGATTTTCCATATTCACTTAAAACTTTTTCTTTAATTTTTTTTCCATCTACTTTTTTACTTGTTATGTGTTCTAATATAGTAAATTTAGAATTAACAATGTGTTCTGCTTTAAAATTTTCATCTGTTGTTTCGGATTGAAATATATTAAAAATAGAAGCAAGTATTCTATAATTAGGAATACGACCATCAAAGAAATCTGTTACATTATAATTTTCTTTAATTGATTTTATTAAATTGTATTTCTCTCTACGTAAACTAGAGTTACTTAACTTCTGACGTTGTTTTACAACAACATTTAACAAGTCATTAGCTCTAACCTCTGATTGATAATGTTTTTCAGAAAGTAACTTGTAAAGTTCAAGTTCTTTTCCTAATTCTGTATTCTCATTGAAGTATTTTTTCAATATAGAAACTGACTTTGTTGATTTTCCAGCTAGTACGTCTGCTGTTATCTGTCTTGTTAATAGTTCAAAAAGAATACCTGTATTCTTTAGTTTCGAATGTTTCAGTTTTCGAGCCATTATAAATTACTCCAATATGTATGTATATTTACTCATAAATAAATATAAAGTTAAATAATAATTAGTCATTTGAAGTGTCCTTAGTTAAAGAAGTTACCTCGTTTTGATACTCTTCTTCTAATTCAGATACTTCTGTTATTAATTCTTGATCTTTTTTACCAAAACTCATTGATTTTTTAAGAGAATCATAATGTGATAGAGCTAATGCTTTACCATATTTTGGTGCACCACTTCCACCTTTTTTCTTATCATGAGCTCCTAACGGATCTCTTCCTCTGACACCACTATCTTTACCGTACTTATTTAATTCTTTAGGTCTTCCAGCACCTGGTTGCCCACCTTCTTCTGAACCACCCTCATCATCTAACTCATGACCAGTTCTACCCATAGCCATATCAGATGGTGTACCTTGTGACTGACCACTTTTAGCAGGATCATTACCCTCTTGTTCAATCTGTTGTCTTCTAAATTTTGTTTTGTAATCAAAAGCTATTTGTTCATCTTGTTCTTTTATTTCATCATCTGTAAAATTAAATATATTTTTATAAATCCATTCTGTAGAAACTATTCCATCACGCATCATTGACTCGGCAAGTGATGTTTTATTATTCCATAACTCAATTTTTTCTTGTTCGTAGATTGTAGATGGATTTGTTAATTCAAGTTCAAAGTTTACCAAATCAGAGTCTTCATATCCTTGTGAATATAAATGAACAATAGCAATTTTTGTCAACTCAGAAAGAGTTATTCTTTGTATTCTTTCAATTGTTCTTGCAAATCTAACATCTTCTGCTGCTAATGTAGCCTTACTACCTATGTTTTCATCAAACCCAAGAAATGCTTTTGGTATTCGTAATGCTGATAGTAATTTGTTTTTAAGATATTCAATATCTTCTGTGGCTTCATATGTTAAACCTGGTAGAGACTCAATGTTTGTACCACTATCACCACCACGAACTGGTAAGAAAAAATCTTCGGTGATATTTTGCATATTGTATTTTAAATTATAGTCACCAGTAGTTTCGTCAACAACAGGAGCTTTCTTCATCTTATTAATAACTTGTTGCATATAGTTATCAACTTCAGCTGGTGGTATATTACCAATGTCTAACTTAAATATTCTTTTTTCTGGTGCTCTCATAATCCTATGTATCAACATAGCATCTTCCATAAGAGTTAATTGTTTATATATCTTACGAGCACCTTCTACTTGAGATTTACCATATGGTAAGTAATTAGAATCTGAAAGTAATCTGAAATGAGCTACTTCGTAATTTTCTAATTCTTCTTTTGTACTAGAATCTTGAGCTTTAAATCTATGTTCACTTGTTACAGCTTCAATTAAATATTTTACATACTCTGGATTTTCAGGATCTAAACCCTCTAATCTAGAAACATCATATACGGAAAGTGGAACTACATTTGTAATACCATACTTTTCATTTATTTCTAACTTTAAAAAGAAATCACCATACTTACACATATTACGAATCCAAGGCCATAAATTAAATTCAATGTTAACAATATCGTAAAAAAGATTATGTAATATTTCTTTAATCTGTTCATTGTCTGTATTAATTTGTAGAACTTCACCATATTCAGATTTCATCGTTGATTCGTCCGCATAAATGTCAAGAGCGGAAGATATGATTGCATCTGAGTCCATTGATTCATAGTCTTTAAAAAGATTTAATCTCATAGACTTTGTTAATAACGAATCAGAATATCCACTTAGACCTGCTCCAGTAAATATTTTTTGGTATCTATCTACCAAATTATTTTTAGAAATTGATTGTGTACGACTAGTGTCACTAACTCTTAATTTCTTACCACCAACGTTTCTAACAATAACGTTAGTTGAGAATAATCTTTGTAGTCTACTAAATAAGCTTGTATCAGCCATTTTTTACCTCTTTAATTAAAGTAACCAATCTAGTGATTCTTGTTTTTTATTTATTTCCATAGTCCAAGAATCATTTTGGTTGTTTTTTGGTGTATACACACCTTGATTTGATGTTATACTATTCATTGTTTTCTTCTGAAGTTCTACTCCTTCAGCTCTCAATCTCAAAGCAGTCTCGCGTATCCACAATCCCATAGCATAAGACATTACTAAATCATCATTATATCCTGACATAGCTTCTGCCCTACTACCATTATATATAAATACAAACAATTCATCGATTAATCGATTTGAACGTACTTTTACTAATTTTTCTCTAAAGAACTCTTCTAGTTTTGCAACTACTAAAGGTCTTGTTTTTTGTGTTAACGTAAATCCAGGAACTAATTGTTTCTCTGCTCTGTTAATTTTATTATTAACTTGTCTATGTACATCAACCACTTGTAAATCTTTACTCATATAGAATAGATTGTCATACTCTCTATCTATACATTGTTGTATAGTAGCCCAACCAATATTGTTGTTCTCTATAACTAGTAAGGCATTATTATATTCGATAGAAATATTTACCAGTAGATTACCATAATCTCTAGTAGAAAGTCTACCTTTATATTCTGCTACTTGTTCTAAACTCTCAACATCCATAATATGAAACGCTGAATAGTCTGTTGAATCACCTCTAGCAACGTCAGCACATACTATATAATCTTTTGTATAGTTTGGTGGTTGCCAAATCCAAACATTACTATCTACTCCTCTTTTTTCAATTGGTTCTTGAATTTGTGTAGTTCTATATTCTTCTAGTATTACACCATCAACGACAGATTGACCAGAAGTGATAAAGTCACAATCACATTCTTGTGCTGCTAAAGAAGGACCTAAGAGAGTATCTTGTTCATCTCTCCAGTCCTGTTCTCTATCAGGATGTACATTCCAATGAAGTTTAATAAAGTTAAAATCATTTAATCCATCTTCCGCATCCATCCATGTTCTATGAAACCAATTACCCACACCATTAGGAGTGGATAATGCAATACATTGACCACCAGTAGATAATGTCTGAGAAGCTGCAGCCCATATCGTATCAATTCTATCAATAAATGCTGCCTCATCTAGTATTAGAAGTGATAGAGCTTCTGAACGACCACTATCTTCACCACTAGACACTGCCTTTACTTGTGAACCATTCTTATATCTTAATGACAACTTGTTATCTTCAACACATTTTTGTTTTAACCAAGAGGGTAAGTTGGCGTGCATTACTCTTACTTTGGTTACTAAATTTTTGGCAACTTCTTGTTTAGTAGCAATTACTAATATGTTTTTATCTTGATGAAACGTCATCATCCATAAAGAATATCCAGCAGTAATAGTGGATATACCTAACTGACGAGCTTTCAAGATAACATTAAAACGATGGTCTGAAAAATCTTCTATTGTTTTTTCTTGAAAATCATACAACGCAAAAGGTATCTTACCTTTAATTGGATGTTGTATATAACAATACTTTTTCAAGAAATAAATAGGATCAGCAGCACATTTAACGTACTCCTGTTTTATTACATCTTTTAATTGTCCTTTTGAGTTTCGTTTCATATTATATTATGATACTAATGTTACCATTTGAAGTTACAATTCTTTTTAAATGATATTTGTAAGCAGTCTTTGTATTTAAATTAGATGCTGTTAAAGAACCACCATCAACTAAATGTAATACTGCATCACCAGCTGTGTTTACGATAAATTCTTTAGCTCCTGCATATGAACCACTTAACTCGGTTGTGCCAGTAATTGTAAATGCCTTTGAACCAAGTGGACCACCTTTACCATATGCTGGTGCACTTCTACTAGATACGTCTGTTCTAGTTCCTGTACTTATTTCTGCCATTTTATTTCTCCTATTAAATTTTTAAGTGTAATTACCTTATATATAAATATATCACTTTAAAGAATCTTCCATTTTTTGTAAATATTCTAAAGCTTCATCAGCTTGTTTTCTAACTTTAGTAATATCCACTTCCCATTTCTCTTTATCAACAGAATGACCATCTGGATTTATCTGTTGTAAAAATTCAGGTGCTTTTTGATTTCTAAATGATTTTATTTCTTCTTTTTGGTCTTGTATCCATGATAATTTGTTTGCAATTATTTTTTTATGTGACCATTCTTCAAATTTACCTTCAATTCTTAACTTATTCTCGACTTTTACTTGACAACTAAAACAATGACCATACAAATACCACATTCTATCATCTAATCTTTTTTTCATAACAGAATCACACTTAGGACAAAACCAAGGAACACGTGCCTCCTTTAACGCATTAGATCGTTCATTACTTTTATCTCTTTCAAGTTTAATTTCTTTTTTTCTCTCGTTTTTCTCATTTACATCTTCCATAGCTACAAAAATACGTTTTTCAGGTGTATTTCCATCTAAAATTGATTGTAGTGCATCGTTTTGTCTTTTATTTTCTCTACTATATCCCATTATAACTCCTATACGAACTTTAACATTCCTAATATTTGATTTGCTGGTGCAAATGCTCCAGTATACTTATATAATTTACCTTTATACACAAATGTTATACCTTCACTTGGCACAACTGACTTTAAACCACCAATTGCATTCAATCTATCTAATTGAACCTTCAATGTGTTCAAAACTTTCGGGTCTTTTGACTTTCTAACCTTAGATATTGCACTTTTTAAATCTTTTCTTATCTGTTGAGCTGATTTTGATGGATTAGCTGCTATAAAATCACTAAGATTGGACAATATCTCTGCACCTAACTCAAAAAACAGAACTTCCCAGTCTCTAATGTGTTGTTTTTGTAACTTTTGTAAATCTATCTTATCTGTTTTAAGTACCCAATCTAAAAATTTAGGATATTTTTCTAAATCTTTTCTTATCTGTGGTATTTTATAAGATTTATCTAAAAATGCCCATCTTTTTGTCAATTTTATTAGAACATTGTTAGATGGATTCTTATAATCTGTCTGTTGTCCACCATTGTAGATATATTCCATCCAATAAGCTTGGTGATAATCAGCCAATGTATCAGTATCACCTAATTGATATTCACTTTGTAACTTATTTAACTTACCTAAGAAGTAACTTTGTCTTTTAGAAAAGTTTTTTACCTTTGGTAAGTTAGTTACAAATGGTTTTGTAATACTATAAGTCTTTTGTATGTTCTGGTTTATCTGTTTTATCATACCAGCTAACATTCTAGCACTTCCTCTATCTTCTCCAATAGGTGTACCTGTAGTATCATACTCAATAGTACCATGAAATTGTAATAATGATTTATCATATGGTATTACGTTTGCTGTTTTTGGATAAATAACCTCCAAAGACATAAACTTTTTACCTTCTCCGAATATTTTGTCTTTTTGTTTTTTACTTAACCCCTTTAGAGCCTTTTCTAAGTCTCTCATAGCAGATACAAATGCTGTTTCTATTTCACCTCTACCAGCAAACATATTTTTTATACCACTAACACTCAATGCATTAGCACCATGATTCTTAATATGTCCTTTGTTACGAGCTGCGATAAGTTTATCATTCTTCCAACTTATCATTATATTCTGACCATCTGTTTTTTCTGTAACCGCTCCTTCACTATCAAGATTACCTTGTAGTGTATTAATAATTAGTGTCTTAAAATCTGAAAACGTTAAATTTTTATCATCAAAGGGATGGTTCAGGTGTCCATAAGCTCCACCTTCTATCAACAACTTAACTTCTTTATCTAAATTAATTGATTCTTTTATTTTTACCTTTTTCTTTTCTGTATTACCCACATTATCATCACCAACACCTGGTAAAACTGGAGTTTCAACTTCTACACCAGTATAATTTTTACCATCTGGTGTTATACCCATCCACTTTATTAATTGATACCCTAAATTACGTAATACAGTTCCCTGTATGTAATCTTTATAAGACTTTATTGGATTACTTGTACCGAATCTAGTTCCATATTCACCAGATTGTTTTCTACCATATGCAACTGCAGGAACTACATTGTATTTCAAGGTGTAATCATAATCAGGATTAATAGCATGTTTACCTAAAATGTATTGTAGTACCTTCCAACCAGCACCTGAATACATATCATCCATCCACTTTTTAGAATATTTTTTATAATCACCAAATCCTTTGTAGAATGTTGGTGGGCCGTCATCTGTTGGTGATAATACTGTTGTGCTTTCTATTAAAAACTCTTTAATCAAATCGTCACTCAATGTGTATGATTCAAATAACTTTTTAAATTTATTAGTCATCATAGTATACACACCTTTATCGAAGTATCCAAATACTTTTTTAAAAGATTTTACTCTATCACTATCATCAACTTTCGGGTCTCCTAGAAGTTGTCTCATCTGTGTTCCACTAACACTGCCAAATTGTGGTGCTGTTATAAAATATCC
>Ga0315315_10002774_pt1 | contig 16044 bp, 17 predicted proteins | sample M140m3416metaG_FD_203699 | JGI IMG/M metagenome (GOLD analysis project Ga0315315, IMG submission 203699) | Ammonia-oxidizing marine archaeal communities from Monterey Bay, California, United States - M1 40m 3416 | ecosystem: Environmental > Aquatic > Marine > Intertidal zone | place: USA...
CGAACAAGATATCTTCCTATAAAGCCACCACCACCTAAAATTGTGCAAATTTGACTTTTCATGATATTTAGAAACTATATATGAAAATAATTAAGATTAAAGAGGACATAAGTTCAGAGATAGCTAATTCATTTAAAAATAGTATTGCAATTGACACAGAAGCTACTGGGCTGCAAATCCCTGAGAGAGACAAATTAAGCCTCATTCAAATTTGTGATGAAAAAGAAAATGTTTATATCATCCAACCAAATAAAAAAACTTACAAAGCACCAAATCTGGTTTCAGTTCTAGAAAATGATAAAATTCTTAAAATAGGTCACTTTTTAAGATTTGATAAAAGTGGGCTAGAATTTTTTTTAAAATGTAAAATGAAAAATATCTTTGATACTAAGATAGCATCAAAAATTGTAAGAACTTATACAGATGCTCATGGATTAAAAAATTTAGTACAAGAGTTTTGCAATAAAAGTTTAGATAAACGTCAAGGTAGTAGTGATTGGAATAAAGACATTGATGACCTTTCAAATAAACAGTTAGAATATGCGGCCAATGATGTAATTTATTTACATAAAATTAAGTCAGAATTAGAAAAAATGCTTAAAAGAGAAAATAGAGTGGAACTATTTGAAAATTGCATAAGATTTTTAGATACGAGAATTAAATTAGATCAAAATGGTTTTAAATTTGATATTTTTGAACATTAATGAGCAAAAAAAACTATATACGTTTAGCAAATAAAGCAGCTGATTTACAAATTAAAGAATTAAAAAAAATTAAAAAAGTTTTTAATAAATCCTTTATTCAAGCTGTAGATTTAATTTTAAATTGTAAAGGAAAAGTAATTTTTGCTGGTATTGGAAAATCAGGTCTTATAGCAAAAAAAATAAGTGCAACTTTTTCAAGTGTTGGTATTCCAAGTTTCTTTTGTGATCCTGCTCAAGCTTTGCATGGAGATATGGGTCAAATTGAAAAGAAAGATATTTTAATAATTTTTTCTTACTCTGGTAATACTTCAGAATTATCAAATATGCTAAAATATGCTAATCGTTTTAGAATTAAGATTATAGGAATTGCTTCAAAGTCGGATAGTCTACTTTTAAAAGCCAGTGACATAAAACTTTTGTTACCCAAAGTAAAAGAGTCTGATGTTACTGGAATGGTGCCAACATCAAGTACATCCTTAACCTTGCTTTTAGGTGACTGTCTTGCAACTACAGCTATGTCTATTAGAAAGTTTTCAAAAGAAAAGTTTAAGATCTTTCATCCGGGAGGAAATATTGGAGGATCGTTACTTTTAGCAAAAGATATAATGATATCTGGAAATAAACTTCCAATAATCGGGTATAAAAAAAGTTTAGGAGAAGCTTTGAGAGTTATTAATCAAAAAAAATTAGGAGTTGTTGTTGTTTTAAAAAATAAACATATTGCAGGGCTAGTAACAGATGGAGATTTAAGAAGAGAGATAAAGTTTTTTTCAAAAAAAACTCGTTTGGAAAAATTTATGACTAAAAAACCATTAGTTGTTAATTATAACATGCCAGCATCTAAAGCTCTGGCCATTATGAATGAAAAAAAAATTACAAGTTTGCTTGTTGTTTCAGATAATGATTTGAAGAAAAAAAGTAAGATTCTAAAGGGAATTATTCATATTCATTTTCTTTTAAAATATGGACTTCAATGATCGAAAGAAAAAGAAGATTAATATTTATTCAATTAATTTTATTAATTTTTGGATTACTAATACTTTATAATACTTATTATTATAACAAAGACTCTAATCCAGAAAATGAAATCATCTCAAAAGCGACTGAAGAAAAAATAAAAACGAAAAACTCTGAGAACGAAATTGAAGAAGGGGATTTATTTTTTAATATTGAATACACTGGATTAGATCTTTCTGGAAATAGATATCTACTCAAGTCTGAAGAGGCTTATTTAGATGAACTAAAACCAGAAGTAGTCTACATGAAAAAAGTTCACGCAATTTTTTATTTCAAAGATGACACCATTTTGTACGTCTGGTCAGATAAAGGAATTTATAATAATAAAACTTTAGACATGAAATTTGAGAACAATGTAAAAGCAAACTACCTAGAAAGTGAACTTTTTGCAGATAAAGCTGATTATTCAAATTCTGAAAGTTATCTTAGTATTTACGAAAATGTAAAAATTAATGATATTCAAGGAAACCTCGTTGCGGATAAATTGTTATTTGATATAACAAAACAAAAATTAGACATTACTTCTTTTAATGATGGTAAAATAAATGCTAATGTAAATTTAAATGAAAAAAGGTTTTAGAATATTAAAATTTAAAAAAGACAAGCCTATCTTTGAGGTTAAAGATATAAGTAAATCTTTTGATGGAAGACCCATTTTAAAAAAGCTTTCTTTAAAAGTTTGGCCTGGTGAATGTGTTGGAATTCTAGGTCCCAATGGTTGTGGAAAAACAACTCTATTCTCTATCTGTATTGGAGAGCAAAATCCTGAGAGTGGAAAAATTTTTTTAAACAACAAATCTATTGAACAAATTCCTATTCATCTAAGATCAAAAGAAGGTCTTGGGTATCTTCCTCAACAGAGAAGTGTTTTCAATATGAGTGTATATGATAATATACTTGGTGTAGCTCAAATAAGTATAAAGGAATCAGATAGTCAAAAAGCAATTACCGAGAAGCTGTTAGATGAATTTAATCTTCAGCATCTGCGTTCACTCAATGCTTCTGTGTTGTCTGGCGGGGAGATCCGAAGATTAATGATGGCAAGGGTAATGATAAATAAACCAAAAATAGTTTTACTCGATGAGCCTCTTGCAGCTTTAGACCCTCTAGTAATTCAAGATATCCAAAAATATATTTTAAAAATTCAAAAAAGCGGTGTGTCTGTTATTCTAACGGATCATAATGTTAAAAATTTATTTGATATTACAGATAGAAGCTACGTACTTGGTGAGCATACAGTAATAGCAGAGGGAACATCTAGAGAATTATTAAAATCGTCGAAAGCTATAGAGCATTATTTTGGTTCTCAATTTTCGTAAAATTAATAATGTCCAAAAGCTTTAATTTAAACATTAACTCTTTAATAAGACCTTTTAAAAAAACAATTGAAGTTGACTCAGATAAATCATTATCAATTAGAAGTTTTTTAATAGGATCTATAAGTCAAAACGTTTCAAAAGCCAAAAATGTATTGGAGTCTGAAGATATTTTTTCTACCATAAACTGTTTAAGAAGACTTGGGGTAAAAATTCAAAAACAAGGACCAAAATCATACTTAATTTATGGAAAAGGTTTAGGGTCTTTATTTGCAAAAAAAAATTTAAAATTAAACTTCGGCAACTCAGGAACTTTAGCACGACTTTTAATTGGAATATTATCTACAACACCAGATATCGAAGTTAAAATTCAAGGGGATCGTTCTTTAAATAAAAGAAATATGAAAAAATTAATTGAATTAATGTCAAAATTTGGGGCAGAATTTTTACCTAAAAAAAAAGAAAATTTTCCTTTAAAACTTATTTCAACAGAAATGCCAATTTGCATAAGGTATAAAGCTGGCGTTTCAGCTCAACTTAAAAGTGCTGCAATTTTAGCGGGTTTAAATTCTTTTGGAACAACTGAAATATTGGAAGAAGAAAAAAGTAGAAATCATACTGAAAATGTACTTATTAAAAATGTTCAAGCAATAAAAATTAAAAAGGATAAAAAAAAATTAATAAAAATATTTGGAAAGAGATATTTAAAGCCCTTGGATATAAAAGTGCCTGGAGACCCATCATCAGCAGCTTTTTTTACTGCTCTAACAATGTTAAACAAAAATTCTTCTCTGAAAATAAAAAATGTAGGTCTCAATCCCACTCGAATTGGTTTTTATGAGTTGTTAAAAAAACATGGGGCAAAAATTAAATTTAAAAATGTAAAAAAAAATAATAATGAAATTTATGGAGATATCTATATTAAAAGTTCTAAAATTAAACCAATCAAAGCTTCTAAAGAATATTATGTCAAAGCTACAGATGAATATCCTATATTGTTTGTAATCTCAGCATTAACGAAGGGAATGTCTATATTCAAAAATGTTGGGGGACTTAAAAATAAAGAGTCAGACAGAATTAAGGAAATGCAAAAAATTTTAAAACAAATAGGAGTCAAAAGCATTCTTTCAAAAAATGAAATCAAAATTTATGGTGACAACAACTTGTTTAAATACAAAGACAAAAAAATAAATGTTCCAAATTTAGGAGATCATAGAATTTGTATGTCGGCCCAAATTCTTGCATTAATAACTGGAGTAAAAACCAAAATTAGTAATTTTGAAACAGTTTATACTTCAGCTCCATCATTTTTAAAGATAGTAAAGTCTTTAGGAGGTAAATTTGAGATTCAAAAATAAAATAATCAAAATTTCATGTGACGGGGGAGCCGCAACGGGGAAATCTACTGGAGCAAAAATGATTGCAAGAAAATATAAATTAAAATTTTTGTCTTCTGGATTGCTGTATAGGTACGCTAGTTTTATTTTAATAAAATACAAACCAAAGAATAAAATTGTTTTTTTAAAAAAAAAATTTAAAAAACTTAATTATAGAAGCTTAAATAAAATCAATTTACATACTCCAGAAATATCAAAACAAAGTGCCGTTATTGCAAAAATATATGAAATAAGAAAAATTTTAAAAAATTTTCAAATTAAATTCTCAAAAAAATATGTAAATTGTTGTATTGAAGGAAGAGATATATCAACAAAAATTCTCCCGAATTCTGATGTTAAATTTTTTTTTAAATGTAATTTAAATATAGCTGCGTTTAGAAGATTTAAAGAATTAAAAAAAAAAAATAATAACATTAAACTTAGAGATGTTAAAAAAGCGCTAAGAACAAGAAATAATCACGACATTAAAAGAAAAAACAGTCCTTTACTGAAACATAGAGATGCGATAGAAATCGACACCGGTAAATTAAATAAACAAGCAATGCTAGGAAAAATGTCAAAATACGTTGATAAAGTGATTAAAGAAAAATATGGCAATTGAACAAGAATTAAAAAAAACAAATCCTTTACTCAAGGAATTCCAGAGTCTTCTGGACGAAGATTTCAAAGATAGAAAGCTGAAAGAAAACGAAATTATAAAAGCTACTGTTACAGAAATAACTAAAAATTTTATTGTAGTCGACTGCAAAGCTAAGATGGAGGGCATGATACCTATTGAAGAATTTAAAAACGACAACGAATTATCAAAATTAAAATTAGGTTCAACAATTGATGTTTACCTAGAGCGAATTGAAAGTTTTAAAGGTGAAATAGTAATTTCAAGAGATAAGGCAAGAAAAATGAAAGCTTGGAAAAAGATGGAAAAAGTTTTTGAAACTCAAGAGGAACTTACAGCTTATTTAACTGGAAAAGTTAAAGGTGGATTTGTGGCTACTGTAGAAGGACTGCCTTGTTTTATGCCATCCTCTCAAATAGATGTTAGACCTTTAAAAAAAATTGATCATCTAATGAATATACCGATCAAAGTTATAGCTACACGAATTGATAAAAACAGAGGAAACGTTTGCGTGTCTAGAAGAGCCGTGCTCGAAAAAAGTAAAAACGCAGAAATTACAGAGGCTTTAAAAAATATTAAAGAAGGAGATATTGTAGAAAGTGTTGTTCACGCTGTTGTGGAGTGGGGAATTTTCTTAACGTATAAAGGTTTAACACTTTTGCTCCACGTATCAGACTTAAGTCATGGTAGAGTAAAGAAACCATCTGACTTAGTAACTATCGGCCAAAAATTAAAAGTAAAAATAACTAAAATAGATAAAAAGACAAACCGTGTTTCAGCGTCAGTCAAAGCATTAACAGAAGATCCTTATTCAAATATTGAAAAAAAATATAAAGTGGGTGAAGTTTATGAGGGGACAGTGACAAAAATCATGGACTATGGGTGCTTTGTACGAATTGAAGATGGTATTGAAGGCTTAATCCACAATTCAGAATTAGATTGGAGTAATAGAAATATAAAACCAAGCAAAGTTCTTTCTGTCTCACAAAATATAAAATTTAAGATCGTAAATATAGAAAAGGATACAAAAAGAATTTCTTTATCTTATAAAGCTACATTAGATAATCCTTGGAATAAATTGAAAGAAAATATTGGGAAAGAAATAAAAGTTAAAATTAATAATATTACAGACAAAGCAATTTTTGCAGAACTTCCCGACTCTGGCTTAACTGGTATGTTGCATTATAAAGAGATTTCTTACCAAGAAAATATAGAAGATCTCAAAAAATTTAAAAAAAATGATGTCATAAATGTTAAAATTATTGAGATTAAAGATGATAAAATAAGATTTTCAAAAAGAGCCACGGATAAAGATCCATTAGATTGGTTCAAGGACCATAAGAAAAAAGTTGGAGATGTAATCACAACTAGAATTCATGAGGTTTTGAGATCAGGTGTTAAGGTTTCAGTGGATAAAGAAAAAAAATTAATAGTATCAATTAAAAAAACTGACTTAGCCAAAGAATCTGCGGATGCAAGACCCGAAGTATTCTCTCCTGGTAATGCTTTAGATGCAAAAATTACAGAATTAGATTTAAAAACAAGAAAAATAAAACTAAGTGTTAAAGCCGCTCAAATAGATGAAGAAAAATCTCTGATTGCTAAATTCGGTGAAGGTGCAACTAAGTCAGGGGCTACTCTTAAAGGAATATTTGAAAAAGCTATGGGCGGAAAAAAAAATAAGAAAGAAGAAAAAAAATAATTGTCACGACCCGAGCTCATTAAAGAATTAAAAGCAAAACACCCCCAACTTAATAAATTACAATTAGAAAAAATTATTGATATTTTCTTCAAAAGTATCGAAAACGCTCTGAAAGAAAAAAGGTCTGTCGAATTACGAGGATTTGGAACTTTTTTTGTTAAAGAAATTAAAGAAAAATTTTCAGCTAGAAATCCAAAAACAGGGGAGCTGATTTATGTGCCAAAAAAGAATAAAGTAAGATTCAGAACTAGTAAAAAATTTAAACAATTTATAAATCAATGAAAAAGAAAAAAATATTTATAGCCTGTGATACTACAGATCTTGCAAAAGCAAAAAAGATAATAGCTCAATCTCAAACAGATAGAATAAAAATTGGCTATAAATTTGGATTAGAATTTATGAACTCTAAAAAAGGAAGACATTTTGTATCCAAGTTAAGAAATAAAATTATTTTCGTTGATCTCAAATTAAATGACACCGTAAATACAATGCTGTCCGCAGTAAAAGCATTGAAAGATTTAAAAATAAATTACCTTACAGTCCACATCTCATCAGGCCTTAAGGCCTTGAGGGCGGTTAAAAAAGTTTCTGGCTCAATCAAGATCGTTGGGGTGTCGACCTTAACATCGCTCGATGACAGAGATTTAAAATTAATAGGCTACAACAAATCTGTTAAAAATCTTGTAGCTCATCAAGCAAAACTTGCTAGACAAGCATCTTTGGATGCTTTGGTCTGTAGTCCTTTTGAAGTAAGTGTTGTCAGAAAAGTTTTCAAAAAAGAAATCATTACTCCAGGCGTCCAGATAGGTAAAAAAAATTATGATCAAAAAAGATCTATGGAAGCTAAAAAAGTCAGCTCTGACTGGCTTGTTATTGGGCGTTCAGTTACCCGAGGAAATATTAAAAAGAATATTCAAAAGCTAATTAAATCATTATAAAAGAATTAATAATGAAAATTAAAAAAGGCATACCGCTAATTGATCAACATGATAAAAACTATATGTATGGTGGTAAATTTGGTGGAAATTTCATTCCTGAAACTCTAAAAAAACCTATTGATGATTTAACCAAGTTATTTGCAAAGTTGAGGAAAGATAAAAAATTCTTAAAAGAAAGAGATTATCATTTTGAAAACTATGTTGGAGCTCCTACTCCTTTTATTAAACTTGAAAATTTAACAGAACATTTAGGTGGAGCACAAATCTATGCAAAGGTAGTTTCAGAAGCAAATGGTGGTGCCCATAAAATTTATAATGCAACAGTGCATTGCCTTATTGCTAAGAGAGCTGGTAAAAAATACATTGTAGGAGATACAGGAGCTGGCTATGCCGGAAAAATGCTTGCCATGGCAGCAAAAAAATTTGGACTTAAATGTAAAATTTTCATGGGTTCTCGAGATATAAAAAGGCAAAGACCAAATGTAGAAGCTATGAAAAAGAATGGTGCTGAAATTGTTCCTGTAACATCAGGAAGCCAAACTCTAGTTGATGCTGTTAGTGAATGTATGCGTTATTGGGTTTCAAATTGTGATACTACACATATGTGTGTAGGATCGACGGTGGGCCCAAATATATTTATAAAAATCTGCGCATTTAGTACAGCACAAATTTCAAGGGAACTTATAAAGCAAATAGAAGATGAATTTGGAAGAATACCTAATAAGTTAAAACTTTTGAATTGTGTTGGAGGTGGAAGTTCTGCTATGGGTTTTTGGAATGAGTTCATGGATACAAATGCAGAATTTATCGGTATCGAAGCAGGTGGACCTAAAAATAGCAAGCTTCATGCCGCTCCCTTAACAAATGGATCTAAGGTAGGAATTTTACACGGAGCTGCTCAATACGTAATTCAAGATAAAGAAGGACAAATAGGATCTATAGAATCTTGTTCGGCGGGGCTTATGTACCCTGGAATTTCGCCACTGCATTGTTTCTTAAAAGATACAAAACGTGCTAGATATGTCTCTGCAACAGATGAGGAGGCTTTAAAAGCTTATCAATTAGTTTCTAAATTAGAAAATATTTCTCCATCTCTTGAACCTTCGCATGCTTTTGCTGAAGCAATTAAGATAGCACCTAAGTTAAAATCTTCTGAGATAATTGTCGTTAATTCTTGCGGTGACAGCATTAAAGACAAAGACATTATTAAACAAAAATTAGGTTCTTATATAAGATGAAATCAAAAATTACACTAGCTTTTGAACATTGTAGAAAAGAAAAGAGACCAGCTCTTATCACTTATACGGTTGCCGGTGATAATACAAAAAAAAATTCACTTAAAATATTAAATTCAATTTCAAAATATACTGATATTTTAGAATTAGGTTTTCCTCATAACACGCCAATCGCAGATGGTGGACAGATCCAGACTAGTTCTTATAGAGCCTTAAAGAATGGAATAAAACTTAAAGATGTTTTTTACATAGTAAAAAAATTTAAAAATTCTAATCCTAATAAACCATTAATATTGATGGGTTATTTTAATTTAATCTATCAAAGTGGAGAAAATAATTTTTTAAATAATTGCAAAGCTTCTGGTGTGGATGGTTTAATTATTGTTGATCTCCCTTATCCAGAAAATAAGAATTTTGCAAAAAAATGTAAAAAAAGGTCGATAAATTTTATTCAGTTATTGTCTCCAACTACATCAAAAGAAAGAATGAAAAAGATTATAAAAGACTCTCACGATATGATTTATTACATCTCTATGTTGTCTACTACCGGAGGCAAACTTAAAGTTTCACCTAAAAAAATACTTCAAAATTATAATAAGATAAAAAGAATCAATCATAAAAAAAACTTAGTAATAGGTTTTGGTATTACTAATAAAACTATAGCTTCACTTAAAAAAGCTGATGGGTTAGTAGTTGGTAGTCAATTATGTAAAACTATAAGTGATTCTATTAAAAATAGACAAAATCCTGTCACAAAATTAAACAAAATAGTATATAATTTAAAAAAACAAATCATATGAATTGGATTAAAAATAGAATTTTAAGTTTCGTTCAAAAAACAAAAGACAAATTTAAAAAAGATCGTCCATCAAAAAAAGATCAGGAAAAAAGTCTTTGGTTAAATTGTCCCGAATGTAATCAAATGCAATTAAAAGAAGATTTAAAGAAAAATTTTAATATTTGTAAATGTTCTTATCATTTTGATTTAGATCCTAAAACTAGATTTAAAAATCTTTTATTTGATAACGGTGATTATGAATTAATTGAATGCCCATCCTGGAGTACACCAGATCCTTTAGAAATGGAAATCAATGGGAAAAAGTATATTGATAAATATAAAGGCTATCAGAAAAAAACAGGTCAACAAAGTGCTTTACTAATTGCCCACGGAAAAGTGGGAGGATTAAAGTCTGTAGTAGTCGGATATAATTTTGCTTTTGGTGGAGCAGCGTTTTCTCAAAGAGAAAATGAACATTTTTTATCAGCAGCCCAGTTTGCTATGGAAAATAATGTAGAGCTTTTCTTAAGCATCTATCAAAGCGGTGGTATGTCTGTGTATGGCAATATTCATAGTTTGAAAAGCATGTCAGTTTGCCAAATGGTACATACAATGCTTAAAAAAAAGAATATTGTAAATATAGGAATTCTTGGTTCAAAAATAACTGGTGGAACTTTTGTGAATGTTTTTGCTAATGATTTTTTATTTTCTGAGAGTCCAAAAAATACAGACCAATTATTTAGCGGTAAAAGAGTTAGCGCAAGTGTTAGATCTTCGGACAACACTGAAATGCCTGCTGATTTCGGAGAAGGAGGATTTTTAGAGAAGCACGGTATGATTGATGGTTGTTTCGCATCAAGATTGGAAATTAAAACAAAAATAGTTGCGTTGACAAAAGTTTTATTGAAAAAAGCAGAGGCTCAAGCTAATAATGAGTCTAATGTCACAGTCGATCAATCTTTACAATCAGTTAGCTAATAGCAAGCTCTTTAATAAAACTGTTAATTTCAATCTTAAAAGAATCAGATTAGCCTTAACAAAATTAGGCCATCCCGAAAGAAAATTATCTAATGTTATTCAAGTAATAGGGAGTGATGGCAAATTCAGTGTACTTCGGGCTTTAAGGTACTTTATCGAAGGCAACAACCAAACTGCATCTACACATGTTTCTCCTAGCTTAACTGATATAAGGGAAAGATTTTGGATGGGTAAAAAATACTTAACTCATTCAGAAATTAAAAAAACTATTAGAATTATTGAAAAATTAAAAATTCCATTAACGATTTATGAAGTACTTACATTAGTTTTCATAATTAATGCTTCAAATAGAAATAATGATTATGTAATTCAGGAGGCAGGCTGTTTGTGGAGATTAGATAGTAATAATGTAATCGATTTTCCTAAAATTCAAGTAGTTGTTAATATTAACAAACAACATCTCAATTTTGTTAAAAAGAAAACATTAAATGAAATTATATATCAAAAAGTAGGTTTTTTAAGTCAATTTACAAAGATTTATATTGGAAGACAGAAGCCTGCTGTTTTAAAAAAAATAAAAAAATTATTAGAAAATAATAATAGTCAAATTAATTATTCAAACTCTTGGAGATTAATGAAAATTAAAAACAATTTTTTTTATAAAGATGAAAAAAACAAAATTAAAATCAAAAAAAAATATATTCATTCCAAAGGATTTTTAGAAAATTTATGTCTTGCTATAAAAATCGCGCTAAATTTAAAGATAAAAAAAAAAATTATCTTAAGAATGATACCCAAAATTAGATATCCCGCTAGAATAGATTATTTAGACAAAGGCAGACTTAAAAGGAGAGTGTTTAAAAATGAAAGAATTTTAATTGATGGCTGTCACTCTGAAACAAGTGGAAAGAATTTAGCTAATTATCTTAAAACTTTAAAAGTCCCAATCTATGGTATTTGGGCTATGACAAAAAATAAAGACCCAAATAGATTTATTAAACAGTTCAAAGGTATATTTAAAAAAATTATAACTATACCCATAGAAAATGAATCAGCTTCTTTATCAAATGAATTTTTATTCAAGATAGCAAAAAAAAATAATTATAATGTAGAGATTTCTGAAAATTTTAATGAAGCTTTAAAAAAAATATCTTCTAATGAAAAAAAAATTATCTGTGTGTTTGGATCTTTATACTTATGTGGAAATATATTAAATAAAAATTAAATATTTTCTTTTATCCAAGAAACTATATTTGATTTTGTAGTTGCCCCCACTTTGGTAGCTTTAAGTTCACCGCCTTTAAACAATAACATGGTAGGTATACCCTTAATTCCATACTTTGTAGGTGTGTTTGGTTCTTGATCAATATTATGTTTTGCAATAACAACTTGATCTTTCATTTCATCTGAAATTTCTTCAAGAACTGGGCCTATTTGTTTACAAGGTCCGCACCATTCCGCCCAAAAATCTACTACAGTAGGTTTATTTGATCTAATAACGTCACTGTCGAAACTTTCGTCTGTAATTGCTTTAGTTGCCATGTGTTCTAATTAAGTATATTTTATTTTAAAGTCAACTACGCAGAAGAGTAAAATTTTTCTAATTCTTCAACGTATGCGTTAATTTCATCTAGTATAACTAATTTTTCTGGTTGCCCCTCTTTTTCAAATTTAGCTCTCAACGTGTCTATTTCAGAATAAGTTCTTGGAATAGTGTTCCACTTTTCATTGTTAGTGCTTAAAAGTTTCTTTGCTGTATCTTTATGAATTAAATTGTAGTCTGACTTATTCAACATCTCAGGTTTTTCCATGTATAGCAGTTTTTTTCCAAAATATTTAAGCCTCTCATCCTTAAATTTAGTGATTATAGATAATTTTTTATCCCAATCAGCCTTATGAAACTCGGGCATTATCTTATTATCTTCTGTCGAGGTAAACTTAATATAAATACTTTCTTCGTTATAGAAATCTTCTTGTGATTTCGATTGTTCTTTTTCCTCAACTTCTAAACGTTTTATGGATATGATTTTTTCTGCAAATTCTTTGTTGTCTTTTACTAGTTTAGCTCTAGTCTCTAATTTCGCTCTTCCAATCATTTTATATTCATCAAATTTATCACCGTATGAAGGGTTCATTATAACCGGATGCTTATTGTGTCTTACTGTTCTAATAAATTTAGGTTGCTTTTTCATCGCTATTGCTAGCTCTTGAGCCGACATTTTAAGATAAACAACAGGGTCATGTTTCAAATCAAAACACAAAGGCCACTGATATTGAGGATGTTGGCAAATAAAAGACTGCACATAAGGTCTGCTTTTTCCATAAAAATATTCATTAGTACAAAATAATAATTCCTTTTGTATCAAATTTAGTGTCTGATTTTTATCCATAGTTAACATACTAGCTTTCCAAACATTGGAAGCTTTGTTTGCAATTAATTTTGCTATACCGACTGTAGCAATTACATCTCCGATGGCGCTGTGTGCATCACCATGGTCAATGCCATTTAAGGGTGCCATTTGATCTAATTTATAAACATCATTGCCCTTTTCATTAACTGAATTTTTAAGCGTATTTGGATAATAAAGATTTGCTGCGCGAGCAAGTCCGAGAACATCTCCTCTTGTATTTCCGTTTGTACTTGTAATGTATGGATACTCTAAAGTTTGAAAAAGAGTACATCTTAAAAATTCTTCATCAAATTCTATACTATTAAATCCTACATAAGTAGCCTTACCCCATCTTTTAAGTGTTTCAACAAATTGTCGTACCATTTGATAGTGGGAAAGATTAGAATTTTTTAACATCTTGGGAGACGATTTATTTACAATCAAAGCCATCGCCTCGGGAATTATTCCAGGACTTAACCTGCATCTTGAGTCAAATCGATCTAATTCCTCTAATTTTTCATTTGTTAAAATTGCCCCGATTTGAATAATTTGACCCCAATATTTATTAGAAGAACTAGTTTCAAAATCATAAAATACAAAATTTGACATGAATTAAATTTATTTAAGAATTTTAATCTTTTCTGAATCTTCTGCCAAAGTTTCTTGTACTTGTTCTGGGTCTTTAATACTTCCAAGAGTATTCATGATAGATCTAGCATCTCTTCCAAAACCATCTGTAGCAGTCATAGCTTGTTCTAATTTTTTTCTAAGATCCTTAATGCCTTCAAAATGTTTTTCAAATCTAGAGCTAATATTTCTTAAATCACTATATATTTGAGTTGCATGTTGTTGAACTTTAAGAGTCTGAAATCCCAAATGATAGGATTGTAATAATGCTGACAATGTATTCGGTCCTGAAATTGTTACTTTATACTTCGTTCTAAGCTCTTGTAATAATAGTTCTTTAGTTTTTGGGTCTCTGTAGCTAGAAAGTTCAGCAAATAATCCTTCTGTAGGAACATACACAATAGCAAAGTCCGTGCTCATAGGGGGTGCAATATATTTTAAATTTACTGACTTTGCTTTCAATCTAAATGCTGCAGCTAAATCTTTCCTTGCTTCTGCTTGTAACTCTTTATCATTGGCATTATACGCGTCGTCAATTGCTTTATATTTTTCTACAGGCCAATGACTATCTATTGGCAATAAAACATCTTGTAGTTTTATCGCAAATTCAACTGTCTCGGAAGTTTCTTCCGGCTTCATTTTAACATTAGCTATAAATTGTGAAGCAGGCAATAAATCCTTTAGTAGCGAACCTAATCCAAATTCTGCAAGTGTGCCATAAGTTTTTACTCCGCTTAAAATTTTGCTAAAATTGTCTTGGCTTTTGTTGAGTTCGCTTACTTGACGATTAAATACTCCTACTTTTTCGTCTACTTTCGTTAAAGCTCCTGTCATATCTTTTGCTATCTCTTTACTCATAGATCCAAAAGATTGATTAAAAGAATTTTTTAATGAATTAACTTCATCCTTGAGAATCTGGCTATTATCAATTTGCTCTGGTTGCTTTCGCTTAAATAAAATAATAATTGCTATTAAATTAACAATTAACAAAGTTATCACTAATATTATAAGTACCGAATCCATATTTTATTATATATCATTTTATAATCTTTTTGGCTGATTTCGTTTTTTTTATCCATTGAGCAGGTATATTCTTAAAGCCTCTAAGAGCAGCAAAATAAGCTCCAACAAAATTAGCTCTAGAACAATTACACCCACCAGCTTTAATAGTTTTTATAACTGCAGACCTGTAGCTGCTTGAGGTTATAATTGCATGTGTAGAACCCATAAATGTTCCTGGATAACTACAAGCTTTTCCAAACTTTTTTACAACTTTAGTATGGTTATGGTCTTTAAGTCTAATTATCTTTTTAATATTTATTATTACATCTTTGTAATATTTACTTTTTTTATATTTTCTAGTGAAAGTTTGAACTGGATTTTTATTACCTTTATTTGCTAGATCTATGATCTTTAACTTAGCTAAAGCATAAGTTTCGTTTATTTTTGAATTAGCTACACTTCTAATAATTCTTTTAAGCTCCTTTTCAGAATTATTATATAGAAAATAAGGTAAGGCAGCACAATATCCGTCTGACTCATTAACTTTTGTGCCTCCTGTCATGGATTTTTTAGTTTTTATATTTTGTATTGTCTCTAAGATATTTTGATGTATCCACGGACCTTTCAATGGTTTTTTCCATTTAATCTTTTTATATTTTTTCCTTAATCTTAGATTTTTCCAGTACGTAGACCCAGGCCCAAATTTATTAACAATATTTTTTTTAAAATTTTTAATAATCTCAGATTTCTTTCTAGTAGTTAGTAAAGTATTAAACATAACTTGCCCTACATCATTATATCCAGATACATTTCCTGTTTTGATAGAATAAAAAGGACTTTTATTTTTTTTTAAAAAAGCTACTTCTTTTTGACCTTTAATATATCTTTTTAGCTTTTTAGGATCATAAACCCAGTGTAAAGGTCTTGCAGCTGCGTCTGCTACGGTTGCCCCTAAAAAAATATGTAAGTTATTCATTAATTACTGATTTCTTATTTGCGAGTGAACCGCAAGAAGCATTAATGTCTCTCCCCCTACTTCTTCTGAACAATGATAAAAAACCATTATCTTGAATTGTTTTTGAGAATTTTTCGATATTTTCTCGAGAGGCCGGTTTAAAATTTTTATTTGATAAAGGATTAAATTCAATTAAGTTTAATTTTGAAGGAACTTTTTTCATAATTTTTATCAATTCTTTTGCTTGTTCTTCTGTCATATTTTCTTCTAAACAAATCCACTCAATAAAAATAGGCAACTTAGTATGATCATAGTATTTTTTCAGCTGAGGAATTAAAGAATCAATTGGGTATTTTTCATTTATTGGCATAATTTCAGATCTGTGTTTA
>Ga0315315_10002775_pt1 | contig 16042 bp, 14 predicted proteins | sample M140m3416metaG_FD_203699 | JGI IMG/M metagenome (GOLD analysis project Ga0315315, IMG submission 203699) | Ammonia-oxidizing marine archaeal communities from Monterey Bay, California, United States - M1 40m 3416 | ecosystem: Environmental > Aquatic > Marine > Intertidal zone | place: USA...
TACTTTAACAGGCGGTATACCCTGTACTGTCACTTCTTCTAACCCATTCTGACCAGTTGTTATTATGTATGTCTGCGCGTCTGCCAGTACCTTTAGCACCTGTGTACCAAAAGAAGCTAACCAACCGTCAGGAGTCTTGTATAGTAGCGGTACTCTGCGTACTAAGTTGTCTACCTCTACAGGAGCTGTTGCTATACCCTGCTCAGTCCAATCCGAGTCCTTTAGTATATCTATGTTTTGAGCTACGCCGTTTGATAAGTAACCACCTTCTCCCTCACCACGTATAACAGTTCCTACGGTTTCGGGGTATTCTCCACTGTTGTTACCAAACAAGGCTAACACTGTAGATGTGTGGCTCAAAGACTTAGCAAAGACCTCATCTCCTCCGAGCCTGTCTGGATGTGGAAAGGACATAACCCATCCTACTCCTGTAGCACCTCTACGCAGCAAGCTGTTGTTTATCTCTGCTAGTCTAGCGCGAGGTAGTGGATACCCACCTTCTCTGTCTATATCTTCTGCTGTAATGTTTAGTATTGCAAAGTGACCAGACTCCTCTGGTGTCTCTACAAGCCTATCAAATGTTCTCATCTTTAGAACTTGATAAGCTGTAGGCTGCAGCAGTAGTGGAAGTATAAGTAAACTTATTAAAATAAAACCGTATAAATTTTTCATTAAGATCCTTGTAGTATTCTTATTGTTGAATCTGAACCGCCATTAATCTTGACAATCTTCTCGACACCCTCTTGCATAAGGACTACGGTATACGCATTACTTCCATCTACGTCTAACCTAACTTTGTGTCCTACGAATCTTTGCAGCGTAACTATCTGCCCATTCACTAACGTGGTAATCTGTGTATCTTTATCCTGACCTAGTGCCGTACCTGTAATCTGCATCGTACCAGATTGTTTTAACTTATCTTCTTCTTCGGCAACTGCAAGAGCATCTAGTACATTTAGCAGATCTTCCAAGAAGTTAACGTCAAGATAGTTAATATCTAACTCAGTAAATTCAAACTCTGAAGACTCATCAAGGAAATCATCCGCTAAAAAGTCCACATCTAACCCTGAAAAATCTAAGTACGGGTTCTTTTCTGCTACAGTTTCTACCTCCTCGACACGTTCGGCTCTTTTAGGAGGAGTTACAATCAACATGTTATCAATTAAATCTAATGTTAAATTTAATATAGCAGGTTTAGTCGGGGCATTTACAAACAACGAAGCTGTAGTAGCTTGATAAGGTTTGTTTAAGGTTACGCTACCAGCTGCTGTCGAAACTACAATCTCTCCAGATGACAAACCGTTAGCATCAGGCAGTAAAATAATTAAACTTTTACCAAGCTCATCTACTGTACATGTAAAATCTGTGCCTAGTATTGCAATGTTTGCTGTAGGTGTAGATAAGTTAATATTTTTTTTATCTATTTTACCTAGCTTACCTGTAAGAAACCTAGCCGTACCTCTAGCAAATTTCAGAGTCATCTTAGATTTGCTAGGATTTGGGTTGTAAATGTACTCATTGATTAGTAACTTGCTATGCTCAGTAAGTCTTACTTTACTGTCATCTTCAAAAGTTATAGCCATTCTACCTCTAGAAGTTTCTACATTATCTAGCGATTGTATGCCTAAGTTAAGCTTTGCTCCTAACTCTTTGTCTCTAATTATCCTACCACGACCATTAAGCTCTGATATAGCTCCTATGTCAGCAGCCTGTAGTGGTTCCCTGATCGTCTTGGTCAACACAAAAAGTACCATTAGAACCGTTACTAGTAATTTTAACCCAATCGTTGTTGAGGGTACTTGCTTGTGTAACATTGATTGTCCTTGAACCTCCTGTATGATCTAGCCACATATAACCACCTGAGCTGGCGTTAACACCTGTTCCTGAGTAGGTTATGGTGTTATCACTACCATCTATATCCATATAGTTTGTAGCTTGGTCAATGTTTATGCTAGATGTAATTGTGTTATTGCTTCCCTGTATTATCCAATCTAAATCAAGAGTACCTGCAGCCGCAGTCGTTGCTTGATTAAGAGTCATTGTATTGCTGCTTCCTGTTACGTTGACATTTACATTAGACCCATCTGCTCCGTATGTATTAGTTGTGTCAGTCGCAACTGTCATATCATTTGAGCCACCAGTAAATTGAAAAAGCCCCGTGTAATTATCAGCTGTAATGTCACCTTTCCAAAGGTTACTTGAACCTATTTGATTAATATCTAAAGTATTAGTCGTACCTATAAAATCAAAGTCAGTTAACGTACCTGCTACAGAACCGACACCACCTATAAGGTTGCCTCCCCCTTGTTGTTCCAAATCGATATTCGCCGTAGCACCTGATTGGTCTATCCATATTTCGTTGTCAGCTAAAACACAATGCATAACAGAGAAAAATAATATAAACGCTTTAATCATTTTTTATCTCCCAGTATTTTTTGCTTACCCCTTCGTTAATAGTTTGTAGTACTGCTGTCTCTATTGCTGCTTGAAGGGCAATGTTTATTGATTCATTCTGCACCGAACCATTCTCAATCTCTATTAGTTCAGTTCCTTGAGCTACAAATTTAAAAACATCTTGGTTGTATCCTACACTTAGGACACTTTTAGTTACTAAAGTTTCTATTAGTACCCTACCAGTAAGTACAGAAACTGTTCTTAATGATACAGTAATAATATCTTGTCTGTATTTTCTGGAAGCTCCGATACCTAAGTACCTTGCTCCAGAACCTCCAGAAAGCACATTACTTTCGTAACCTACGACACTTCCCTCCATAAGCAACCCTGCAAAAAGCAAAGGCTTTAACTTTTGTTTCTCATCAAAGTCTGCTCTAGCTGACCTGATAAGCTGCCTTTCCTTTGCAAGATGCTCTAGCCCTACTCTATCGACTACATCGAAGAACCCACGCTTTTCAGAACCTGCGTGGTGTAACGCTCGTATAAGATACGCTACAGGCTTTTGAGTTACGGCAGTACTGAAGCTTGCATACTCCCCGTTGCTTCTTCTCTGCCCTGTGTCATCTAAGAAAGCTCCTGCATACACCGCAACTACGGGTTTTTTAGTTGGTGCGTCTACTCTTGCAAGTTCTTTTATAAGAAGCTTTCGTATAACTGGTTGTTCTATTTTGGGAGATATATGTCCTCGCATACCCCCTGTATTTGCACAGCTAGAAAGTAAAGCTACCAATAGGAACAGTGATAGTAGTTTGACCGCCTTCGGTGTCTGTAATTTTAAGTGAGACAAAACTTCCATCTGTACTATAATCCACCTTATTACCTTCTAATGTAAAGCTTCCGCTTTCTGATTTAGTTTCTCCAAACATATTGTCTACTAGCTGCCTAGATAACTCTGCATATATGCGACTTTCTAAGTTACGAATAAACCTAGCAAGCGTTGTGTTATTTTGGTCACGTACTAGTTCTTCTTTATACGCTTGGATCTCTTCTTTAATCTTTTCGTCACGACTGTGTTCTTGGTTTTCTATAGTAAGGTAGTGCGCTGACGTACCGTTACCAGAAAAACTAGGACTTTTAAATTTAAATAACATCTCATCAGCAGAAATGGTATTTAAAAATAAACTACATGCAATGCTAAGTAGTAGTTTCATTGTCGTTTTTGTTTTCAATTTCACGTAACTCTATAACCGTGTCTAGTTTTTGCTGCAGTCGTATAATGTCATTGTCCAACATCCTTATGCGGTCTATCAAGCCGACTAGAGTTTCCATTGTTTCTCCTAGCTTGGCTTTTATTTGTTTGGTTATAAACTCCCATATGAAGTAAATCATGTACAGCAAACCTACCGTAGCCACAATAGGAAAACCATACTCTCCAATAATCTGTGCTACGTTCACTAGTCTCTCCTCGCATCTTCTTTTCCATTAGCCCTAGATATTCTATCCAAGTCTGGTCGGATACCTAAAACTGTACACATAGTACAATCTATCCTAACCATATCGTGATTCATTGTTTTAACCCTGTTGTCAAGATTAAACACAATATTATGTATTGCATTTACTTCTCCAATAACAGACTGCAGTATATATTTTATAGTAAGAAAAATAAAAAAGCCGCCTATAAGCGACATTGCAATAGGAAACCCTACCTCAGCTATTAGTGTAAATACATCATTCATTATGTTCTATCTTTAATAACCTCTCTAAGTATTATGACAAGAAAAATTACAAATGTTACCTGAATTAAACCCATTACCATTTCACTTTATTTGCCCAATAAGCTGCACTCATCTTGCCCTTAGAAATATTTTTTGCATGTCGAGCCTTGAAAGATTTTGACCGCTTAGTTGTTTTTCTATCGCCTGTGACTCCCTGTTGCCCAAAACGTATAGTTTTAATTTTGCTACCTTCTTTAGCTACAACTACGTGTGATTTAGTTGGGTGCTTAGGAGTTCGTTTAGGTTTATTGTATCCACTAACACCTGCTCTTTTTAAGCGCGAGTCTTTAGTTTTACCACCTTTCTTGTATTCTTCTCGCATCATTTCTTACGATACCTCCTAGTTTTCTTAGCTATCTTTTTAGGTTGTTTACTGTGTTGCTTACCTTTCTTAGTATCTTCACGTTTCTTTTTAGTAGTTGCAGCATACTCTTTACTCGACAAAGCTTTGATGGCTTTTGTAGGCAGGTAACGCTCTCCTGTCTCTGAAGATTTCTTACCAGATTTAGTACGCCACTTTTGTTTAGACCACTTCTTGAGTGACTTCTGAGATTTCTTGAGTGCCATTATTTTTTGTGCGTCTTTTGAACTGCAAAGTTAGCTGTAAGAGACGCTCCTTTGTGCGCTACAAACTTACCTTTGTGCTTCATTAACTTTTGAGAACCATCTTTTTGCTTCATCCAATGATATCCAGCAGGTGCTTTAACTTTCATTTGTATCCTCCTCCAGCAGCTTTATATTGTTTAGCAAGCATCTGAGCTTTTCTTGCAGACCACTGACCCGCCTTACCACCCTTAGTACCTGCTTTAATTTTATTAAACAGTCGCTTACGCATAGTAGGTTTAGTGTAGTTACCTGCTTCGTTTACTTTAGACTTAGATTTAGTTTTTTTCTTTGTAGCCATTACTTGTTCCTCGTCATTGCAGCACTACCAAAGTAGAAGCCTATGATGTTCATTATAGATACTGGTAGCCACTCTGGAGTTACCCAACCTTCTAGGGTAAGATACTCTGTAACAGTGTGGGTACTGTCAAAAATACCAAATAAAAACTTACTACCTTGTGTAACTTCTACTGGTATATTTGTAACTTGGTTTAAAAGAGGAGCCATAAAAACAATACCGATACCAGCTAACATTGCAGTAACCACAATAAACCTACGTATCCAAGCAGCGTTAGGATTCTGGTACGCTCTTGCGCTGTCTACACTTTCTTGAACTTGCTGATTAGCTTGTAGCATCATCTTGTGCTGCTCTGCTTTGTCTGCTTGAGACTGTGACCACATCTTCATAACCCCACCTAAAGCGGTAGAGCCTAACATTGATATTGCTTCTACTGGTAATCCAAACATTGTTTTACTCCTGACGATTAAACACTTGCTTATTATAAAGATTTCTAAGGCTGTTTAATGTTCTGTTGTTATCTAAATCTTCTCTGTCTACCATTTGATATTTTATAAAATCTTGGGTTGGTGCTTTTAATGTACTACTTAAACTTGCTCCTGCTTGTTCTAAAGCATAGTTAAACATATCTTGATAAGGTTTATCTAAAGGCATTTCTTGCATAAGTTTTATAACGCTTGCAGGGCTAACAAATTTTGTTCCTCGTTCTATTAATCTTTGAGTATTTACAAGAGGTAAAAACCCAACTTTTTCATCTAATATTTTAACATTGTTATTTGCAGTAGTTACTTTTAATTTTCTTTCTTTTTCAGTTGTTACTTCTTCAATTTTTTCAGCATTAGCTAGTCTTACTAATGTGTCTTGTAACTCTGGCTCTGGAAATTCATAATTATAATCTTGCTGGTCTTTTATTGCTAACTGTGCAATTTTTTTATAGTTTATAGGTATTCCTTTATCGTCAGTAGTTAGTGCTTTTCTTGTAGTAAAAACATTTTTACCAACCAAAGGAGAAAGTGTAAGTGCGCTATAACCATCAAGAGGATCTAAACCCCACATATCGTGATAATCAAATTCTCCTGTCTTAAGCTCACCAGTTTTAGTATTGTAACTGTGCCAATTTCCTACACCAGCTCTGTCTTTTGCTGTAGAAAAATGATAGCTGGTCATTTCTATTATATGTGGATACTCAGGATTTGTTTTAAAACTAGTAACAGGTTTACCAATACCTTTTGTAGTTTCTACTTCTCCCGTTCTTCTTACTAACTTCTTAATATCTTTATATTTTTTACTTTCCGTTAATTTTTTAAGTTGTTTATTTAATTCTGTAAGTTTATTTACATCATTATTTTTTGTAGCTTCTTTAATTTTATCTCTTAATACTCTTGCTTTTTTTAATGCCTTACTATATCTAAATTTTTGTAAAACAGTACCACTACGTTTTCTTGTATCTTTACCAGCGTAATTAGTATTTTTTAAAACTGCTTCAAGCTGTTTTACTGTAGCACTTTGTATAATTTTATCTGCTGCGTTTGTAGCGTCTACTATTGCCAACCGTAATGTTTCTTCGTTTTCTATTCTTTTATAAATTACTTTTTCCATTTCTGGAGTACTTTCTTTAATTTGCTTTTCAAGAAGTCGCATAGTTAAAGATGGCTGGTTAAACATTTTAGTATCACTATCATAACCAAATCTAAATATATCTGATACTGTACCGTCTACATTTTCTAATGTTTTAGGGTCGTTCAAATCTATTTCTGCTTGATACTTATCAAAAGCACGAAATTGTGGTAGTTTATTAAATTTATTTTCCATAATTTGATATGTACCATCAGGATATTTTTTACCTTTATTGCTAAAAAAACTTATATATTCTTTTTTAATATTTCCATCAGCATCAAAAAAATTAAGGACAGCAGCAAGACGAACTCTTTGTTTAGGTACATGAAACATTTGAGTAATGCCACTTGAATTCCATGTTCCTCCTATTGTATTAAGCGAATCAACTACACGTTGAGGGTTGTATAAATTCATAACATCTACGTTCATTTTTGAATCTGGAGTTATTCCAAATTTAATTTCTCCAGTTTTTTTATCAGTATATGCATAATCTTTTCTAACCAATGGACGTATAGGATTAGGTACTAAATTAACTAAAGGATCTGGAAGTACATTTTTATGACCCACCGAAAGAACATGGTCAATATACCTACTTACATTTACTTTATCTAATTCAGAATTTTTTTTAGGTATACCAGCTAATACTCCTTTTTTTATATCCTCAACAAAAGATTCTCCTGTTTCATAATCTTGACTTTTAAAATTATGTGTAGCAAAAACTTGACCAAAAACACTATCTGGAGATAATAAATGTTTTGATGCGGCCCCTGTTGTTTGGAATAATATTTGATTACCAGCTATTAAACTTCCAAAATAATCTGGTATAATATCCATATCAAATGGTATAGGTGTAACGCCTTCAGGTGTGTCCTTTGATGTTGTTATTAATTTTATTTCTCTAGCACCTTTACCTGTTGGTATGTCAGAAGGCTCTGGAATAGCTCTAATATTTTCGTTTTCGTCTATAGCCATTTTAACATTAAAAGGTGGCATAAGCGCATTTGCTATTGTATAAGGTATTGTGTTTGCTAATTCTTTTATAAAAACTGCACCTTTCCAAAGATTATTTCCTTCATTTGTACTTCCTTTACCACCAGATAATATATTCGAACCTTCTTTTACTTTTAGCCAAAAACCCTTTTTAATTTTTTCGTATGGTGTAGTTTCTGGTAATTCTTTAGGTTCAAATTTATAAAAATCTTTTAAATTAGTTTGTAAATTTCGCATCATTGCATTAGAGGCAGCTGTAATAGTTTGCATTGGTAAAAATAGTCTAGCAGCAGTTCCTACGCCTGTTGATACTACTTCATCTACAACTTTTGCAGTTGTGCTTCTTGGAGTTTCATCTTTAACTTTTCGAGGCTTACCCCTTATTCCTATTGAAGGTGTAAATAATGCAGGAACTGACAAGGCAGATAAAGACCCAAGTACTGCTTGACCAGTTCTTGTTCCTGCTGCTTCTGCTAAAGGTTGTACTACAGAAGGTTCGATTGTTTCTTTATAAAATTCTACTACTGGTTTTTCTATAAAGTCAGGAGTTCTTTTTGCTGACCACTTAATAGCCTGACCTATTTTTTCAAAAACAGGTTGTATAAATTCTAACGGTGGTTCAAGTATAAAGTCTCCAGCTATCCCCATATTAATTCCTAAATTCTCTAGAGTATTTCTAAGATCTTTTTCAGATTCTGGTAAAGATCTTTGGTAGTCTCCTTCTTGTTGACTTCTTCGTTGCATATTTTCACGCGCTGTGCTATATACACTTCCTCCAAATTGCGGAGTTTTTCCTTTACCACCTCTATCTATAATATCTTGAGTAGGTTCTTGATTAGCGTAAGGATTTTCTTGATTTACGTTTATTCCTGCAGCTTTTAAATTTTGTACGTTTTGCTCTAACCTTGAGCCACCAAACCCAAGATTAGCTAAAGGATCTACATTAACACTACCCCCACCTACAAAACCCAAACGTCTTAAAGGATCTCTAGCTTGTTCTAAATATGTACGCCCTGTTAACTTGTCTAATCTATTGTCAGGTCTTACAGGAACATTAGGTACGTTAAGTACTTCTACTTCTCCACCCCTTGCATAGTATCCTCTCTTGTTTATAATGTCTTTTACTTTAGGAAAATTATTATTAAAGATATCAATTTTTCTACCTTCTCTAAGTTGGTTTATTTGATCTCTAGTGTACTCTTGTTCTGGTAGCTGCAAAGAAGGATCTGTAGGTGTCAGCCTAAGATTTTCAATACCTTGAAACCATTTTTCTAAATAATAAAAACCTTCGTGATCTTTGCCAAATCTTTCTTTAGCTTCTTCCATAGTATCTGGAGAAGGCCTACGAGGAACAAATCTGTTATCTAATAAGTCATCTGTAGTATCAAAAGATATGTTAACATTTTCTTTTAAAATATCTTTAATATCATTTTCAATTACACCTAAATCTTGAAAAGCTACAAGCTGTCTATAAAAATCTTGCTCAGCACTAAACCGTTCTGCTTGTTCTTTAGCTATATTATTAAACCAATTTGCAAAGGGTACATCTGGATTATCTTTAAAAAATTCAGGCTTGTCAGCTTTATCTACTCTGTAACCTAATCTACTTGAAAATTGTCTGCCTTTCATAGTTAACAAATATTCAATATCAATTTTTTTAAGATTAAATCCTGTAAAAAATTCTATTAGTTTTAATCTTGCGTCTTTAACAAAACCTGTTCTAGGGTTTGGGGTTTCATTCATTGCGTCTCTAAGATCAGTAGCATCGGCTACAAATCCGGGGGCTACAGTTTCCATACTAAAATCTACCATACCTAGTATAACATTATCCCAAGATATAATATTACCTTCTGAATCTCTATGATTTTTAAATATTTGCTTGCCCTCACGGGTATAACCATTTTGAGAATAAAACGCATCCCCAAGATCAAAAAGATATTTAGCACCTAACGCAGGGTCGGTTGCAAAGGCAACACTATCAAGCATAGAAGCTGCTGCAGCATCAAAAATATTCTTTTCCCATTTATCTGTATCAATACCTTTAAAATCTTTATCCATCATTTCAGCTTGCCAAGTTTTATAAACACTTGGAAAAACATCATAAGGATTTAAATAGGTAGGGTCTGAATAATAAAAATCAGAACCTACTCTAAAAAATATTTTGTTGTGTTTTTTAGACCAAGGAGATTCTGCTAATGTTTGTAAAGCTCCTTCTTGCACATCAGTTATACCTGTGGCACTAGCAGCAAAAGTTCCTGCTGCCATCCAACCACCATGAACAACTAGTCCTCCACTAAGTCTTTTCATTCCTCTCTGTCTTATGACAGGATTAGAACTGCTTAATTCTTTTAAAGTTTGTGCTAAAATTTTTGTTTCAGTTCTAATTATTTCTGGAGTAAAAGCAACAAAGTTACCAAGAGGTAAATCTCTAAGTGCTTTAAGTCCATTAGGTATCATATCGTAGTTAGGAAAAGTATTTCTAACAATTTCTGCTGCTTCATCAAGTAACTCATTATAAGGTTTATCAGGGTAAGCTTTACTTAATACTTTTAATTCTTCTGCAAAACCATTAATTTTATAAAAGTCATCTACAGCCATATAAAATTTTTGAGGTAGGTTTAATGGATTGCTGTTTATTCTTTTTTCTCCACCTACTGAACCGCTTAACCAAGGGTTATTAGGATCTACATCATTAACAGTTCCACCAATTCTTTCTAAAGTATTATCTACTTTTTGGTCTAAGTTAAGAACAAACTTTTCTATTCTATCTGTCCATTGTTGAGGAGTTAAATCATCTGCACCTGTTAACAATGCTTGCCACTCACCAGCTTGCGCTTGCGTATTAACAACCCCTAAACCTCTTAATCTATTATAAACAAAATCCCACTGTTTTGCTGGCATGTCTGACATTGTATTTGCTAATATCTTCATAGCAGTTTTACTATTTTCAAGAGTATAAAGACCGTTACGTGCGCTAAAATTTAAACCGCCAAAGTTATTACGAAGCTGTGTGGTGTGATCCCAAACAGTTTTCATTTGCTGAGTAACCCCTTTTATACTTCTCCAACCTTGTACAATCTTACTATTTCTTATTCTTGATGACATTGCAAAAGTAGCTTCTAAATTTTCTATAGCAATTTTCATTTCAGGACTAGTGTATTTACGATCAAGACTGCTTCCAGTACCTTCAATTTTTACATATCCTTCAGGAGGGTTATCTGCTTGAGCAAAAATATATTTACTTTCTGTAAAAACACCGCCTTCTTCTTTGTAGTATTTTTTTGTTAATTTATCAAGAACAGCATCTCTAGGTATTAATCTTATATCTGTAGATGCAAATGGTTCTTCTGTTAGTTCACCAGTTTTAGAATTTTTAAATTCTACTATGTATTCACCTTCAGAATTAATTCTTTTAAATACGCCAGCTTTTCCACCAGCAGTTACATTTTCATCTTGAGGAAGTGTAACATCAAAATCTCTTTGAAGTTCATCAACATTCATACTTTCAATTTCTCGTCTTGCTTTTCTATTAGCTCTGACGTATAAAACTTTATCCGCAGGAGTAGACCCACCTAGTTCTTCTAAAGTTTTAAAGTATCGGTTTGTTTCAACCATGTTAGCAAGTTTAGTAACTGTTTGTAGTATATTTATAGGAGTGCTTTCGTATTCTCCTAATAATCTTCTTATTTCACGCGGTACTTCTTTTCTTCCTTTTAATAAATTACTGTTAATTCGCATTAAATTTTGAACAGTTTCACCGTAATTTTTACCTTCAGTTTCTTTTAAAATTTTATCTACTTCTAACTCAGCAAATCTATTAGCTGCTGCAAGTTGTTCATCTGTTAACCCATCTTCTATATCAGCAGCAGTATATCTTTCTTTTATATGTAGTTCCTCAATAAAATCAATAGCATCTTGTCTATTTTTATCTGTAGGCACGTAACCTTTTTCATCAAAAGCTCTGTAAGATCTACGTAAGTAACTACTTAAATTTTCAGCCATAGCAGCTCTTAAACCTTCAGTACCAATTCCAGAGTCAATCCACTCTTGTGAAAGTTTATCTATCATAGTCCTAGCTTCAAGAACATCGTAAGCAATATCTGGAGGAAGATTGTATTGCTGTTGAAGTATACGAGCACGTCTATTCTTAGGTATTTTTCTAAGGTCTGCTTGCAAAGCGTCAGCAACCATGTTACCTATATCACCGCCTTCTACTCCATGATAAGCTTCAAAATTAATCATTCTGCTTTCTAATCTTTTAGCAAGAGCTTCAGCATGGCCTACAGTTTCTCTTGTACTCCATAAAGCTTTTTGTTTTGCGCTGTACCCTTGCTCAGTTAAAAAACCTCTAGAAGTAAAGTATCTTTGTTTATACTTATACAGCATAGAAGCTGATTTACCTAACCAAGTTTTATTATTTGTTTGCTGGTTAAGAACTTGTTTGATACCTTCAGCAGAATCTTCATTAGCTTCTCTAACTACTTGTACTGCAGGAGAAGGTCTTTTTTGGTTTGCTCGTTGAGTATTGGTAAGCACCATAGTTAAAAATTCATCTTGCTCTGCTTCATTTAATTCTTCTATTTCTTTACCAAAAGTTTTTCTAGAAAACTCAGTTGCGCTTTTTCCAAAAACTCCAAACATTCTTAACGTACCTGCAAAAGTAAGTTCGGTAATAAGTTCAGTAGTTGCTAACTTAGCACGTTTTAATAATCTAGGATCATTTTCGTCAGCTGACAAATATTCAAGAACTGGCCCAATCCTAGTATTTTTAAGCCCTAAATCTGAAATAATTTGAGCATTGTTTTCTTCAGAGTCCATTAGTAATTGTGCGGTAAGTTGTCCAGCAGCTAAAGCTCTTAATGCTTTATTTACTTTTTTCATAGTTTTGTTTGGGTTTCGGACAAGTGAGAGATCTTCAGTTCCTCTGTATATTCTTAAACCTGTGTACACCATAGATGCCATATCTAAAGTTAAACCTTTACCAGTTGTAGTACGTCTTGGAGTACCTTTATCATCAACAACAGCACTAGCTGGTAATCCAAAGTATTCTTCAGAAACAAAACTAGAAGCATCTCTGTAAGCTTTATCTATTGCTTCTGATCTACCTTGAGCTTTTTCGCTGTCCTCAGAATATTCTAAAGCATCTTGAACAACATCCGTAACAATTCTAGCAGGAGCTTGTAAAATTTTTGTACCTACTCTAGCTATGTCTTGGTATTCTTCAAAGTCATCAGTATCCCATTTTCTGCCAGTTGCAGATAAGTTATCAAATAATAAATACTCTTGAAAAAATCCTTTCTCAGGATTGTATTTACTACCATCTAAATAATCAGGAAGCTTTATATCTTTTTGTGCGCCTTCTGGTTTAATTTGTGCATAGTCTGCATCTTCACTAGAAGTAGTAACACCAAACATATTTTTAATTATGGACATATATTAATCCTACAGGTTTAGCTTAAATGGTTTATCTAAAAGATTTTGTAAAGGAGAGTCTTCATTTTTTTGTTTAATTGAAGATTCTATTTGTTTTCCTTCAGGAGTTAATAAATCTTTAATAACTTGTTCTTGACTTACATCAGATCTACCTTGTGCTACTCTGTATAAAGATTCCTGTAATCTCCCTATCACGTTCATTGATTCTTTTAATTTTTTTATTGTGTCCATTCTTCCTTTATAATTTGTAAATAACATATTAACATGTCTAAGAACGTCTGCTTCTCTGGCTTTATTAGGATTAGTTTTTTTAATATAATCTTCATTTAGTATTGTTCTGCCTTCTGCATCTTTCATAGTCATGTTAGAATTTAAACGACTTAAACGATCTTTTGGATTTTCAAACATCCAAGAATCATCATAATCTGGTAATGGATCTGGCTCGTCTCTTACATTTGAATATTTTTTTAAAATATCCATAGTTGCTGCAATGCTTTCTCTGTGTATTTCTACTTCTAATTCAGGAGCTTTTTTACCAAACAACATAGTATCAGATGAACCTATGATTATTTTTTTAAGACCAATAAATTGATTGTAAGTCATATCTTGACTAGTTATATCAACAGGTCTTTTTCCTTCGGAACTTGGAGCTGCCCAGAAATCAGGGTCTTGTTTATATAACCTAGCCACTTCATTCTGTACATATTTAGGCATACTGTTATTACCAAATTGAGCCAACATACTTGGAATACTCATGTTGCTTTGTTGCAAATAAGAAACAAATCGTTGTTCATTTACTCTATCAGTAGCACTAAAATTAAGCACTGGCTTACGCTTTACATCTTTACCATCACCTAAAACTTTGTTACTGTATTCTACAGTTTCTTGTTCAAGTAATGCACCATTTTCTATTACGTATTCTTTATTAACACTTGCAGTACCGCCAACCTGTTTTAAAATGTCTACTAACTTTTGATCTTTCATAGCATTTCTTACTTCATAAAAAAGAGAATGTGCAGCTACTCTACTATTGATATTTGTTAATTTTTCCTTACCTCCATCTTTAAGAGTATAATTATTAAGTTGTTCTACGGCAGCCTTTAAATCTTGAAATCGTTTATTATTTTTTGCACCTTCTTGTACAAATGCACCGCTTTTTACTAAGTTATTTACAGCTGCTTGCTCATCAAAATCTTTTTGAAAAAAAGAAACAGCCTTTTTACCTAAAGCTGAAAACATATTAGAAGGTTGTTTTAACGCACGAAAAGATCTTTCTGTCGGTAAAGCTACTTTTACTTTTCTTTCTATTTCATTTACAGTGCTTCTTAAAGCTTCTTTACCTGCTTCCGTGTTACGAAGAAAACTAATAAAAACATTTTTTTGTTCGTCAGCAGAAAGTTCTTCAAGATTAATTGGACTTGCCTTTGGTTTAAGAGCATTTTGAGACATTATATTTTTTACAAGATCTGGATTGTTAATATACATATAATTTTCTATTGGAGCATCAGTGCCTAATCTTTTACTTTCAGTCATAAGATTAGATAATTCTGTTTGTTCTTTTACCATAGCTGCATATTGCTCTGTTATACGTCTTTGACTTCCGTTAGCTAAAAAATTTGCTCTCTTTTGAGCATACGGATCAACAAAAATATCTTTAGCAATTTCTTTAGTCCCAGCAACTGCTGGAGTTACTACTAAATCAGCAACACCTTTTATACCTTCTAGAAAAAATTGTTGTTTAGCAAGATCTAAGTAATCTATTTTATCAGCTTTTTTCTTAGCTTTATCAGTTGCAAACATAATATCTTGACCCCATCCTGATGCCATTATGCGTCTCCTTTATCTAACAACGATGGCATAGCTTCTATGCGTTCTTTCATTGGGCTATCCTCATCATCTTTTGGACTTGTAATTGTTTGTAGTTTATCTCTAAATAAATTACTTTCAGTATCTTCATCTTCGTGATAACCTTTTATTATTTTATTATCTTCTGCAACTTCAGGGTCTTGGTCATCCTCTACAATAGTTGCTACAATACCTTCTCGTTCAGACAAACCAAGTAAAATGTAAGCTACAGGTTCTGCTAAAAGCATCATCATATCAGGATTTATTTCGCCTTTTTCAAAACTATTCATTAATATTAATTGAACTACATCCATTACAGGTACACCTTCTTCAAGTATATCCATAATCTCAGTAAAGCGTTCTTCATCAGTTATATAATCAAAAAAATAATTTACAGCTTCTTCTTTAGTTGTAAATCTTGGTGGCTTTAAATATGGTGCAGGTGAAGAAGGATCTTCTGTAAGAGACTGCCCTGCCATTTTTCTTGTATTGTTAACTGCGTAGTTATCTAAATCTTCTGTAGTTAATTCCATGAGTATTAAATCCTATACGTAGGCTGGTGAATTGGTAGATGCCCACTGATTAAAATTAAACGGTTTAAAATCAGGAGTCGTAAAAGTTTCTTCGGGGTTATTTATAAAACCATTAAAAAATTGTGTTGGTGTTGCTGCTGACTTTTGTAAGTTCATACCAAATATATTTCTACTAGGTTGAATTTGTAAACTGGTATCTGGTACAGAATCTGGTGTAGTACTTGCTGATAGTAAAGATGAGGCTACTGGCGAAGCCATTCCTTTTATAGAAACAGTATCTTTAAATCCTTCAATAGCACCAGTTTTAGCTTTTGTTAGTAGCGAGTCAACAGGTTCTGGAGTTCCGAAATCAGTTATTTTATTTTGCGTTTCTATAAATGACGGTTTATTTCCCATGTTTGCTTGCCCACTCATAGCTTGCTTGTATTTTAAATCCTCAATAAAAACATTTTTAGAAGCTTCAAATTGTTGAGTTGCTGAAGTATTGTACGCAAGATTTCTAGTAACTGGATTCTCAGCACCTACTGGAGTAAAAGTTCTAAAGTCACTTTTAA
>Ga0315315_10002776_pt1 | contig 16032 bp, 8 predicted proteins | sample M140m3416metaG_FD_203699 | JGI IMG/M metagenome (GOLD analysis project Ga0315315, IMG submission 203699) | Ammonia-oxidizing marine archaeal communities from Monterey Bay, California, United States - M1 40m 3416 | ecosystem: Environmental > Aquatic > Marine > Intertidal zone | place: USA...
GTACCAAGACGTGCCACCCATGTCCACACGGCGCAGCTCATTCGAAAAGCGCACATCCTGACGCCTGTTTTGCAGCCACCCGTCCATGGCCGCTCCCCTCGTTTGCCGCTCCCCTACTTTCACTCTAGTAATTTGAACGTTATAGCGCCACGCCTTAGAGGTCCATCGATGTTCCAGTCAACTTTCCGAGTTCGAGCAACAGCTGCTCCCGAATTGCCATTCCAGGTACTCGAACACGAACATTCATCTGCCTCGGGAACTTTTCACGTGCGCACACTTCGATCTGGTCTCCCAAGACGATGGTCACCTTGTTCGAGCACTTGTTTGAACTCATGTCGCAAATCCCTTCTGTGATTGCGCCGGTCGGGTAGGCACCGAATGTGATACCCCACTGGCCAAACGCGTCGTTGAAAATCAAACCAACCATGGCATGGTACGAGGTCGTGTTCCACTTTACCTTTTGAACATTGGGAGACACGGACAGTATGAATGCAGTAAAGTCCTTGCTCCGAACCTGCTCCGCCAACTTTTCAAACGTGTTGACATTGTACGGAGCCCCCTCCAGGAAGACGGACACAATCTGAGCCTGCTCCTCTTCCGTTGGCAAGTCGGCAACCGTACCCGCAAGAGGCTTGCAAAAGGTGGGTGCATTCTTCCAAAGCGGCACGTACGAATAGCCGTATTCATATCCAAAGGGGTAGGTGCAATCCGCAAACCCAGCAAACACCTTTAGTGTGTAAGCGGCACAGTTGTTGAAAATGACATTGAACTTTTCTTCCGTTTCCTTGTCTTTGAGTTCACCCTTGGTCTTGTACGGAGTATACCTGTCTTTGCCCTTGTACGGCTTCTTCTTTTGTTCTTTGGCGTCGGTTGGTTCTTGATTCAGAGACAGCAAGCTCAAGTTCGGTAGCAAAACGGGCATCGCACGCTATCCCTCGAGCCCCTACTATTAGTTTATACAGAAGGTGCTTATTCCCTTTTCAGGGTCTGGGTCAGAACTGTTGGTTGCTGCGAAACTGGGAAGAAACGCAATCGGATACGAATTGTGCGACGAGTACATTCAACTCATGAAACGCCGGTTTGAAGGGCATGCAGATTCATTAAGATGCGAGTACCTAGTAGATAAACGTAGAACGTAGAGTATTTTAACAAGAGGGGAGGGCAGGATGTCAGCGCAACGCCCTTCTCTCGCCAATCTCAATTCTGTCAAGCTTAAAAGGTCGGATTCTCAAAAGATACAGACTACATTCTTCCCGACCAGGCTCACAGTCGAGCTGGAAAAGGTGACGGACAAGCTCAACAAGTGGAAGACTTACATTGGCAAGGACTCCAACAATGACGACGAGGCAACGTACACTGCCAACACCAAGATGTTTCTAAGGGAGTATTCGCGCATGGCCAAGACGTTTCTCGGTACAGTGTTCAATGAGGATTCCAACTCGTACGAACGGTTTTGCCTGTCCATTTACATGTCCCGCTTCCACGAGTCGGATTACAATGGCATGCTGAGTAGAAATCTTCCCCCGACCTACGACAGTCTCGACACGAATCGTCTCTTTCTCCCGGTTGCCAACCTGGACAACATCCGCAAGAAGATTGGGCTTCGTGGTGAAATCGAAAAGCTGCTTACTTCCTACTCGAAAATGGAGCAGATCATGAACTCTAAAGTTCAAGCATGGGTCGCAGAGGTGGTGGAAAAGAAGACGCGAATCCCAATGCCTCTAAAGACTGTGTCGTCAATCATGGGAGTTGCAGACATGTATGCGTTTCGAGAGGCAGTGTACGAAAGTGTTGGAGTGTAAAAATAAGTTGAGATTTCAAAACAAGATAGTAAAAGAGATATATTCCGGAGTAGTAGATAGTTGAAATGTCGTTTCTACCCAACCTCAGCGCTCTGAACACATTGTCCATATCAGGGCCGTTGGACAAGGACTTGCGAGAATTGAGGCGTGGGCGCAGCTTTCTGAAATCTGAAGACGACGATGGCCGCGAACGTGATTATAACGACGATGACGACGACGACGATGACGACGACGATGACGGCTATAATGATGCCTCTAGGCGTTTCAGGCGGAAAGACCAAAGGTTCACCTCGTCCCTTCCAAAAGAAGAAGACGTGCACGTTTCAGAATACTCTACGCATGTGTTGGTTGCAAAGTGCCTTCCATTTGAAGTCGAAAAGTTCATTTCACGGACGCGTGTCTTCTACCAAAATTCGGAAAACGTCACCAAAATCAGATTTACGGACGGTGTAACGCTTCTTGACGACGTCAACTACTTTTACAACAACTTCAAGTTTCCAGAAAATTTTAACAGCTCTACAGGTTCACTGGAAGGGTTTCAGGAGTTTGCAAACACGCGAATTCTTCCAGTCGAAGCTGGTAGGGCTGCCATTTGCAGCGTACTCGACAAGGCGAAGCAGTTTTTGACATACGGACAAGAGGAAAGCGCCCAAGACATGTACGTTTTTTTCGAATGCGGGTATTACCAACGCAAAGATCTGACTGGGAAGCATGTCTACGTTATTGGAGACACTCATGGCTCGCTGCACAGCCTTTGCGAGATTCTCATGCAAATGGACAAGGATGGAGCGTTTCACAAGGATCGAGCTGTCAAAGGAACTCTCAAGAAGAATGTGTACGTCGTATGCACCGGTGACTTGCTGGATCGGTCCGCTTACACATTGGAAACTGCCTATTTGATGATTCGCCTCTTTACCGACAATCCCAACCAAGTGACAATCACACTGGGCAATCACGAAACGGACGTGGATCAATGGACCACCCCAAACGGTACTATGAAGGAAATCAACGGCGAGTATCAAAACAGATGTGGAGTGATTGGGGACATGGAGAAGAAACTCGAAGACACGCTTCTTTATTTTCCGAGATCTCTTATTGCCAAGACCAACTTGGGAGTGATACAATTCAACCATGGAACGTTTGAGACAATCACTGAAACGGAAGACATGCAGACGTTTCGCATGTTTACATCCTTTCAGGCTGGCAAGAACAAGATTCCCATATTCGACGAAGACGCAGGGCATTTGAACTGGGGGGATGTTGCAACAAACCCAGACGCCTCTGGGATCAAAGAGCTGCCTGGAAGGCCTTTGCGCACATCCAGAGACTTGGACACCTACTTGACGACGTTTGGGCTTCGACTTTTGATTCGAGGACATTCTGACATGGCCAACCTTTCACTCGTGTATCGAAACGGCAAATCACCAAGCAATGCGCTTCAGGCACAGGACTCACGATCTAAGCCTCCAGGTCCGGTTGTTTGGAATCTTTATGGATATCAGTACCCAGATAAGAGACCTCCGTGGAGAATTCCTCCTCATGCGACATTTGTGCTTGGACTCCGCGACTTTGAAAACAAATACCACTACGACATGTATGTGTTGTCGTTTTTGCCAAACACTGGAGGCGTCACAAAGACGCTGATCCAAGATGGTCGCAACGACGAGTCGCAAGACGACTTGAAGGCAGTCACGTCCTCCACTGCAGTCTTTTCAAAGCTGCGCCCCCCGTTTATGACCAAGTCTTGTTTCCTGTACCTTCAGTAAGTATGAAACGTTTCAAAAAGTGTTTTCAAGTTTGAAAGATACATGACAGTTACAACTTTGTAAAACGTTTTAGGGCGAGCTCCAGTGCGTTGCGCTCCACCACGACGACCCTGCAGCGTTTGCAACTCCCATCTTGGAGACGGTTGGTTTGGCGGGAAGAGATGGTGTGAAGGACATCTTGGAGAGCTTGTCGGAGATGGAGTTGGAAACCGAAACGTCGGTGGCGTCGGTGGCGTCGGTGGCGTCGGTGGCGTCGGCGATGTCGGCAACGGTGCCGACATTCCCGACATCGCTGGTTGGGTTGGATGCCTGTCGAATGTAAAACTGAATGTCGTTTTGGTACTCTCTCGGAAGAGTGTTGTACGCCGCAGTCTCAGCAGACTTGTTGATGTTGCCGATGCAGAGCTTTGCCTCGACGATCTCCTTTTCGCGCTTGATATCATAGTCGTGGGAGTTCCAGTCAAAGGTTGCCTCCACCTTGGACGTCTTGGATGCGGCGGTCGTCGGACTCCAGCGCTTTTGCGCGTCCGACAGCATACAGTACAGCGAGTCCACGGCCTTGCCTCCAGAGGTGGAAAGGTCGGTGCTGCAGTGGCCAGACTTGACTGCCTCCCAAGCAAGCTTTGAGGCCCGGGAGGATATGCAAACAGTGTCAAACCAATGTGGAGCCTGGTTTGATGGGTTTAGCCCAACTTTTTTGTGCGTGTGGAATGTCTTCATGGTAGGTACGTACGAGGACGCGACGCCGGTGTTGGACCTGTTCCAGTCGAGACGCGCCTTGTGCGTCTCCTCCTCCTCCTTGTTTAGAGCATCATATTCGCGTTTGCAGTCCTGTGTCCACTCTGCCATCGACTCGTTGATGGTCCTAAGGTCGCTCATTCTGCGGAGGAGGTCGACGCGCTTGGCGTGCGCGATCGCATCCTGCTCCTCCCACTCCTTTGCCACAATCTCAAGTGTCTCCTGTGAAGGGGCCATGTCAGTTGATAGACTACACTTTTTATTAAATACTTTCTTACAAATCCTTATTTCATGCACAAGCGCTACTGGTTTGGCACACAATGCACACAAAGGACAAGGGTAGAGGACATACATACACATACCCCCATGGAAAGGATCAATGAACTGCACACGTCAATTTCGTCTCACGCAGCCATTCTCAATGCCAATTCAAGCAAGCTGTCAAGATGCATCAGCATACACTCGACGGGGTCACTACTTTCCCTTTCTCAACTGGACAGATTTTTGAACGAGTGTATCAAAGTTTTCCCAACCAAGTCTTGTTATAACATAGGTGCTCTTGTCGGCGACATTGTGGTTTCTATCAATCTGCAATCCAATTCAGACGCCACAGATACCACTGCCAAGAAGAAGCGCGGGTACGACGACTCCTATGACAGGGCACGAGAATCCGTTAATGCGGCCAGGTTGAGACTTCAAAAGACAAAGTCTGCTACAGTGGACGACGATCATCTCAACTTGGCAGAGGACGTGATTGCAAACATGTTTCGACAAATCAAAGGGTTCAACGGTGAGCTGGTCATCGAATCGTTGGGACTGAGCGTTTCCCCCAACAAGATGTTCAAGAATACGAATGCAAGCACTGGCACCTCTTCCACTTCTACCGCTCAACCACCTCCAAACTTTTCGACACGTCCCCAGCTCATCATCGCATGCCGTTTGAGCGGCGGCGTCGCCATCCCACTCATCACTCTGAAACGCGTGCTGAGTCAAAACGAGGCATTTTTCGACGGCATGATTACAACCAGTGTCGACTCATTGGGTCCAGAGTACAGACTCCCCATGAGCGACTTGGGAAAGGGGGCAGAGTCCAAGGGGCAAAAAAGCATGCTCCTCTTTGTTGCCGTTCCTCCCCCAACCTACCCAAGGCTCGTCAAGATGCCGAGGGGAGAAAACGGAAACGACGACGGAGACGACGACCAAGAACGACCCACTAAACAAAGACGTACGTAAATTACATTCACAGGCGTACTTACATAGCTAAGCAAGCCTCAGCAAGAAGTATGCATTTAATGCCATTCTTCATGGCAGACTGTACACGAGACTGCATGTTTTGAAGTATCTGTCGAACCGAATCGGACTCGTTGCCGATTGGAACGTTGACGTCAAAGCTCGAAAAAACTATGCCCGTCGCGGAGTGGAATATTGACAAGGCAAGAGCGGTTGAAAGCGCGTGCTTTGCATCGTACAGTCGAATGTGTATTTTTTGCTGATCAGTCGCTTCCGACTTTAGTGAGTACGCAAGTGAAACGGCATGAAGCATTCGTTCAGTGTTGTAGCCAAGCGTCTTCATCATTTGGAGTTTCTCCGACAAACGTCTGCACGAATCTTCGGACTCTTGAAAAGTTCTGACTGCGTTTAGGAGCGATGAAGAGTCTATGTTCAACTTTGAACCAGACGTGCACTCAACTTGTTGAGACAACTCATAGTAAGCTTCCCATGTGGATGGTGGCCTTGAAAGCGGAAGTTTCATAGTTCCGGTAGTAGAGTCGATAGAAATGCACAAGGGATGCCTTGCATTTCCAAGCACCTCTCCAGATGTTCCTACAGGAAACGTCTCAATCAAAACATGTTTACCCTCCTTTTGAGATTCCAACGTCGATGTTGCAGTCGCAACCATGCCATTGTGAATCAAGTAACTGAGTGACGAATTAAAGTCCTCGAGCCAAACCAAGTGTTTACCGGTTCTCACGACGTCAAACATCAAAGTTGCTGGAGAACCGAAAATGTTTGAACCATAGGGAATGTAGTACGTTGCGTTTTCATTCTTCTGATCTGACTTCAAATCCAAGCCTGCCAACTTCTCAATCATCGAGTCAACGTTTCCTTCTCCTACCATGTGCTTTCGGCTCTCGCGAACGTTGATCCTCCTACTAGCCCATGTGGCTTCTCGCATCGAATCTGCAACCCACTTTTGTTCTGGTTTCAATGTTGCTTTCTGATCCTCAAACGCAAGTGCAGCCCTTTCTTCCAAGGCAATTGCATTGAGTGCAGTTTGGTATATCGAGTCGTCGTCGTTCTTTGTGCCATGCAGAAACAAAGCACCCTGAAGTGAGCTGGCAACGGCTGTAGCAACAACATTGAAATTCTTCGGATTTGAAAGAGACATGGTGCGTGCATACGTTCTCATCATTTCTCTTGCAACATGAGCAACTTCGTTTGTGCTTTGAAACCTCATCACGTGTTTTAGTGCAAGTCTACTTTGCTGGTTTGCGTAGTTGACTGCTTCTTCCTTGAGATGAGCTGAAAACTTTTCGACGAGGGAACGTCTATTGGAAGTCCAAAATTTGATTGAGTTGTTGATTCTATTTGAATCAGTGAATTCAGTTTGGCTTGCAAGAAACACGTTGAGATGTCTGAGAGCGAGCCGCGCTGCCACTCCACCAGAAAAGCATGTCCATATCGAATCGTCCCCGTCAACAAGAGTCACTCCAGAGTTTGAACCATATGCAGACAGAATGAGCTTGGTTGCATTATCAACCAGTGAAATTGCTGAACTTGTAAGACTGCTGTTTAAATGCTCTCCATTCAAGACGCGTCTATCTCGTTGCAGTGAATGAACAATTTCTATGAATGCTACTCGAGCGCTTAGTTGCGCAGGCGTTTGCGCGTTGGGGTCGAGATCTCTACCAATTGTTAATTGAATTGCTTGTTGGACTGGAATATCTCTTTTGACCTGAACGTCAAATAATGACTCTGATACATCCAAAGGAGGAAACAGTTGAATAGCACTTCCATTTGGAACAACATTCCAGTCATCGGATTGATGCAGCTCTGTAACATCGTCGTTGTCTGCAATAGTAATTATGCTTCCAGAATCATCAGTGTTCGGAGTGTAGAACTCCAGAAATTGCACTCTTCTTTGCGTCACATTTGAAAATGCAACTGCAATTGGTCTCTTTTCGAGCTTGTATGTCGACATGCTATTGAACAAATCGTCAACGGTTTTCTGGTATCCTTCGAACGCAACTTTGATTGACGTAATGCATGAGGACGCAGGAACCATTCGAATTGCAATACGAGCCGACTTGTATGCCTGTATTCGTTCACTGTTTCCACGTTGGCGTATTCTTTCACTTTCAACTATATTGGATATGAAAAGATAACCGAGCTTGTACTTGAGGTCGTTCAAAATTTGATCCAAGTACCCATTTTTGTACGCTACACCTCCAGCAGCTGCAGTAGTTGCAGCAGCTGCAGCAGCTGCAACTGATCCTGTTAGAAGCCCACCTCCAGCAGCACCACCACCGCCAAGAGTGATTGCTGGTAGAACAGCTTGTGTAATGACAGCCACGGCTGAGGCGAACAGTCCTTGAGGTCCCGCAAGTAAAACTCCAGTACCGACTACAGCACCAAGCGTCACAATGTTTCTCATTGACAGATAATTCATCCATCCACCTCTTGGATTTGCAGCATCGACCAAACCCCTTGCATCATAAAACGAAGGTGGGTCTGGATTCTCGGGTACCTTGAAAGTCAAGTTGAAACTCGTAGATGGTATCAGTATTTGAGGTAGTGTGCGCACCACGAGAGTCATATTGGTGTCGTAGACAGCTTCGTTTTGACTCAAGACAGTATCTGAGTCAAGGATCAATCCGAGTTCCAAGAACTTCTTGTTCAGGTCAACCAGATCATCTGCAAGTTTTGAAAACAGTTTGTCTGGAACGTCTTCATTGGCTAACGTCATGCTTTGATACAATTCAGCCTTCTTGAGGATCTCATCTTCCATTTTCAGTGCAACTTCTAGCTTTTCTTGTTGCTCCTTGAGTTGTATTGTTGAGTCCACCTTCATAATCGAAAGGATGCCTTCTGAAATCTCCCTATTTTTTTTATCCTGTTCCTCTGGCGTCGAAGACGTGGTGTTCCTAACCTTCTTCAACTCTTCAATCGCTTTTCTGGTGTCAGTGTTTGCATCAATTCCGAGCCGTGCTTGTTGAAGTTCGCTTTCAACTGAGTATGGCGTTGGTGGCCATTCAGGAAGTATTCCTCTTGCCATTAATCGAACTTCAGATACAATGTCTTCGAGCGAGCATGGATCGATTTTGTTACTAATGTAGCTCTCTACATTGAACTTGTCTTCTAGAAATAGCAATTTGAAACCTTCCTTGATGCTTGTGGGGACTGCTAGGGTTGCAGTAGCAACTGTGCGTTTCGCCACATTCTTGACTGCCGAACCTGCTAGATTACCCACAGCGACCGCTGCATCCTTTGTTATTGCAAGGGGATTGCGGTCGGCGTACATTCCAAATATGCAATCTATGAACTCGTTTGCGGAAGCATCCATGTCGAGGACGTCTTGGACATGGCCACTCAATACAGAGTTTGCAACAATACCATCTTCCTCACTGGCTTCAAATTCAACAACAAAGTCATCGAGTGTGTTGTTTTCGTCCTGCCGAATAACGAGTCTGTACACCAAGTGCACGCTCGTCGTCTTACGCCTATTGATTGGAAGACGTTCGTAAAGAAACATGAATGGTGCTGTTGCATCTCGTGCATACTTCTCTTCTTCTTGAAGCTCATTCTGCTTTGTTTTGTCCAGCTGCGTTCTCTGTTCGTCGCTCATCTTGACGATTCGAGGCTCTATGTTTTCAGTAATCTCGACATCATAAGTACCAGATGCGTTTTCAGAACTTGAATCTGGTATTGCAACTTTGCAAACATTGTACTTTCTTGAAAAGTTCTTGGTGTTGATGAACTTTGAGTTGTCAATGTAGAGAACCTTTTCTCCAGACTCTTGATCAATCACGACGTTCGCCTCTTCTATTGTTTCAGAATCGAGAGTTTGAAGCAAGTCCTTTACTAATGGGTATGGCTTGCATGTGAGGAGCGCATCCAAGAATGCAGAAGTCTTAGAACCCTCTGTTGCCATCACGGATTGACGCAAGGCGTGAAGTTTGTACTTTAAGCTCGACGACTTGTCAGCCCCTGGGAGTTCATTGTCAAGTTCAACGCCGTATTTCTGACGTTCAGTATACTTTCCGCTGGCATCCTGTTTGTTCAAGTCATCAAATGTCTGCTCAACAACGCCACGCGCTTGAATGCATTGCTTTGTCAACTTCTGAAACAATGTTGAGAGTTCTCTGGCAGCACTAGAAGCATCGCCGCCTATAACAAAGTTCTTTGTTTTTTGATTTTGGTTGTCGGGTTCACTCGGCAGTCGTCGCTGAGCTATCTCAGAGGGGCGAGTGGGTCGTTTAAACCCCTTCATTTTTTTCATCTGTGAATTGAAGGCTTTAAAGCCTTCTCCAAGCATTTTGTTTTTGCCAGATGGAGTGACTTTCAAAAATCCCTGAATTGCATACGAAGCAACTTGCAAATCACGAGTTGTAGTTTGGCGCTGCAAATAAGCATTGGTTTGCTCAATGTATACGGATTGCCTTGCGTAATTGTACATTCCAATGCCTGTGTTGTAGAACCTTGTGGCCCTCGCCTCTTCTTCCCAGCGTTTGATTCGTTCAAAGCTTACAATTCCAAGTACGCTTTGGGAAGGAGATCTCACAGGATACATGAGTTCAACAGGGTATGCTTGAGTGTCTGAAACTCTATACGGTTTGACTTCTTGAACGTGAATCAAGTTGCGAGTGTAAACTCCAGCAGGCTGCGACACCATTTCATCAGACTGAAGCACTTGATGTACCTCCAAATGCACTTTGTTGGGAGAAGCAGCTTCTGACTCTAATCGAACTCCAAGAATCAGAGAGCGAACCTTGGTGGAAACGGCTAATGGCTTGCGTGCAACACCTCCAGGAAGTTTGCAAACGTATACCTGTTTTGAATCCCCAATGGACGTTTGACGCTTGAAAAGCTTGCACCTGACCCCATCCACGAGAATGGTCCACGAATCATCTTGTGCTCCGTTTGCACCCCTTACTGCCTCAACAGTGATTGGAGAATCCTCGTACTCTGGATCTGGCCATTCCGATGTCTTGTTTTCGGCTTGGGGTACATTGGTCACGGCCTTTGCCGAAACAGCATCTTTACTGATTGCAATCGGTTTTGTGGCATTGGAATCCCGTACGTGCCACGTTGACAGAGGTTTGTCATCGAAAAAACGTGGACTGTCTAAGATGTACGGACGTGCATCCTTGGCAGTTGGAACTGCCGACATGGTATAATTCCGTGACTATTTCAATACACTCAGCATAAATAAGGATCTTATTTAGATTGCATAGTTAGAGGGCAGAGGTAACAAAAGCTTTCAATGTCATCCAGAAAGGAACAACCTTTAGAAAAGAAAGGGGAAATCTCACTTGACGACGTGCTTTCAATAGATGCCCGTCCAAAGATGCTGCAAAAGAAGCTAGACCAGCAGAGCCGAGGAGGCAAAGAAAAACAGAAAAAACTTGAGTCGGAGTTACAGAAAGTCGGACTCTTGAAACCGAAAGAAGATGTTACAGCAGGAACCGGTCAACAAGTTCAGACCCTCTTCGAAACCATGGAAGATATCGATGATATGATCGATATGTTTGCCACAGGTGTCACCGACAATGCAGAGAATAGTTGGATAGTGACATGGGTTTCCATCAACAGGTTGATGGAAAAGCTTGGATACCTGAACTCTTCAGTTGCAGACGAGTTCTATGCAGCAGCCAACACGCACCTCTTTTATTCAGAGCTACTCTTTCACATTGACGACGACACTGTTATCACGCCTGCGGCGTTTTCTGCATTTCCTGGCCTCAAACCGGGTGAAAAGTTTGAGAACGAATGGGACGCAATGAAAAAGGGAGCGAGTGGGCTTACAGTTGAGGCCCTCACTGATGAGCTCAACAGGGTCAAGGACGAAAACGTAAACAACGTGATGGACTACATTGAAAAGATAAAAGGAGCAGCTGCGCAGACGAAAGCTGCTTTTCAACAGAGAGGGGCTGTTGCTGGAGCTGGCGCTGCAGCAACGATGGTCGGAGGCGCAGCAAAGGGTGCATTGGGGACAGCTTTGAAGCGCATTTGGTCTGGAGTCAAATCTATTGGACCCGCAGACTTTATCAACTTGGCCATGTTGTTCATGAGAGAATGGACCAAGTCGTCTCCCGCAAACGATTCGACAATGGCTGGTCAATTCAACCAATACACTGAGGCTTATGATTCATTGGTTGAAAAGGCACGCAGCTCAAAGATCGTTGAAAGGGTCAATGTTTTTTCAAGAGTGAACGAGGTATTCGATGTTCTTCCATTCAAGGTACCTACATTTCAATCCCCCACTGGTCTAGGTGCGTCAAAAGATATCAATGATACTAACCCTATGCTACTCATTGCTGGAGCTCAAGGTAAAGTTGATTCAATCAATGTATGGACGAGGACGCGTAACGCACGCACGCCGATTAAGGCGGACTCAAAGTACCAATTCGTAAAAGGAATGTGGATGGCCGTGAAACTAGCTCTACCTGGGAATGTGGCTGCCGAATTGACGGTGATAATTTTTAACCTGATTCTTAGGGCAGTTGGCGCACTTGCAACATTGTCAAAAGACAGGATTGATGTGTGGATGACACGGAATGGCAGTCATCTCAGATCAGCGCGGAATGCGGTGCTCAATACATACTTTAAAAAGGTTCGTGCATCCAAAAAGGCAATCGATGACTACGGCGATTACATCGTAACCGATACCATTTTAGCAAACAATGGACGTATGAACCAGTTTGTCAGAGAAACTCTCAAGCGCCTTGAAGAGAAAGCTGTTATTTACAACAAGTCTTGGATGTATGCAGTAAAGGATCATGCAAGCAACATGGAGACATGGACCAACGTCTTCTCGCGATGGTTTGATAATTCGTGGTGGCGGTATGTGATCACGGAAGGCACGCGAGTGGGCACGGCAATGGCACGTATTGCTACAGCAGGAGGGTATGTAAACTCAAAGTATGCAGCGCTTCTTACTGGTTCGCTTGAAGCCACGGCATTTGCATACTGGAGGTACCATGCGAGCAAGTACATTCAATCAATGAACAAAGCCATAGACATGACTACTGACATCAAAGATAAACTCTCAAACTCGATTGCTCCAGACACGTACAAGGAATTAATGCAAGAGGTTGAGAATCGCGCGGCTGAAGTTGAACAGCGCGAACCCAAGAACACCACGAACACCTGGAACTTAGATTCTGCTTGGGACAAGGCAAACGCGACACCTATTCCTTTGAGTGCAGAAGAGCAACGGGAACAGGATGAAATGGAAATGAGAGAGTTCGAACGGAATGAACCAAACAACAACAGAGCAATGGAAGTTGACTAGTGTTCTTGTGTCTTGAAAGCATAATAAGTCCTGATGTTGTATTTATCATTAGGTGGAAAGTTTGCTCTGTGTGTCAGAGAGAAAGAACAGGTCGTGATGTTAAACTCAAAGAGACACAAACTTCAGTCACATTCTGGGTTTGTTGATTCGATTCTACATCTCATGTCAAACACGGTTGCAAGCGAAAGCTATGGCACGTCAGAAAAGGTTGCAAACTCTATGAACCAAATCTCAGTTTCGGACTATGACCGTGTTCTCAAGTGCCGTTTTCTGCTCGGGGAAAATGACGGTTCTTATCTTCGCAGCAATGTGATGCCTCTCAGCACAAGCAGCTTTGAAGACAAGTGCGACTCTGCATTTTCGATTGGAGTTGAGTCGCAAAGCATGGGATTGGATGCGAGTGGACGGAGAGGTATCATTGATGCTCTTTACGAAGAGCTTGAACGTGACAAGAATGCTTCACTCAACGAGCTAAAACTTTTGTTTGAATACGTTTCTTGGCTCCTATCAATTGCAGAAGTCAGAGACTTTTGCAAGGGGGTTTTTGAAGGCAGGTCTCAGACAACATACGCAGAGCATCTCAAATTGCTATCCTTCTTTGATGAAGGAAAACGATACGCTGCTGCACAAAACGCATTTACTACATGGGTAAATGAAGAGCTTCAAGTGAGAATGGAGATTGTAAGTACTCTGCTGACTATGTTCGGCACTCCAATGGAATACATGAACAAGCAACGAGATGTTGTTCTTGGAAACATGGAAGGTGTACCTGGAACAGGAACTGGAGAGCTCTTCACTGCAATCAACAGGCTTGCTATCGCTGGGAGATATAGTAGAGACGTATACGAAAACGATACGAGCCAATTCCGAGGTGAGACTGGAACGTCGATGAAAGATTACTTCGACCGATTCAACACACCAGCTTCTGCACTTGATGCAAGCAAAGACAATGAACGACTTGAATTTTTGAAAGACGTGGAACCGCCTGTTGAACAAGCGGTTGCGACTACTGCAAAATCAGTGAGAGAACCGTTCAACTTTTGCGGTGATGTTGACTTGCAAAAGGCAAAAAGGGAAGTCGATAACACGCAAGCAGCGCTTGAGGCTTCAATTCAATGCATGCGAGAAGACGGAGGTACGGTTGCGGTTTTGCAAGATGATCCATTCTCTCCTCTGATAAAACGTGCACCAGGCATTTCGCCCTTTTGGGACAATCATGCATCGAGACATTTCTTCATCCGAAATGGGGAGGAAGAAGACTATTGGAGAAAGAAGATTTGGCCCCGCAAACGAGACGCAACATATACTACTATAGATAGAGATGATGTGTTTGGAAAGGTCAATGAAGTTACGTTTGAAGACGTCAAAGAAGCAAACAGACCTTCAAATGGACTTGAGATTGCGCAGAAAACATACGTTGACAACGACATGTACAGGGCGACTTCGTACTGCGTCGTTCGTGGACTGTGTGCAGTGCGTCCGCCTCACATGATGGCGGTAAAAGGCGAGGATGAATCAGTCATGAGGTACAATGTTCCTGGAACACAACTTAAGATTCCAGAAAATCTGTTGTCCAAGGTGAACTCGTCGAGTCTGGACAAGTCAACTCTTGAATTAGACAATGAAGAGTGCGACATCGTGAACATTGCATTGATTTCATTCGAATATCAAATGGATCTCGTTCCGCCGCCAGTTCCAGATGGCAAAAGACTCCTTGATACAGTTGACAAAGTTCAAGTTGCAAAATGGGCACCTGTTTCTGAAAAGAAAGGGGCTGGTTATTGCATGCTTTCGTTTCCCGACGCGGAACAACGTTCTGTATCTGAATGCGTTGTTTACGAAACGATGGTCGATTTGTTCAAGCACATTCAAAAGCACATGACTGATGCCAACGACAACAAAAAATCCAACCTCATGAGAGGAGCGGCTGCTGCTGCAAAAGTCGCACAGTTGGATTATATGAGAACAGTGTTCAGTTCAAAACAGATCGAGTTGATTACTCCTTCGGCAATCAAGCTTGACTCTGGAGAAACTTCACTCTTTGTCACACGTCCATGCGCGCTCTGCTACACGCGCATTGTGGACATAGATGTGGGCACAAAGAAGCCTCATATAGTACTCTACCCATGTGATGCTGGACTTGCACAATACACGAGCAACAATGTCTTTGATGCGCCAAGCCCGATTCATCTTAAAGACTTCAGGTTCACGCAAGCTCAACAAGAAAATTCGAGGGAGTACGGTTCTTACTTGAGAGCTGCTTTGAAAGATTCCAAAGACCACTTGATTCCTATCTACAGTTCCAAGTCCCCGTTTCTTTTAGATAAAGTTTCTACTGACGACTTGAAAGCACAGATCAATGCAACCAATTCGCTTGAATCTTACATGTCACACGATCCAAGGGTGTTTGGCGTACGAAACATGGACCATGCCAAGATGCTGAGATACACCTACCATGTTTCGGAAAACTTGAGAAAGTTCCTTTGGGAGCTTGATCGATTGAGCAAAGTAAGAGACAAGTCAATTTCCAACGGCGAATCTTCATCTATTGCTAGAGTCAAACGTGATGTGGTTTGGAATGACGCATTGAGGGAAGCATGCATTTCCGGTGATCGTCTCTACTCATTTGTGCGCCAACTGAGTGGTGTCATCAATGAATCCGTTGATACGATATGCATGATTGATGACGGAATGTTGGTTCAGCATCAGAACAAGCTTAGGGAACGGAGATCAAGAATATCCGAGAGAGCGGCGACAGAGCATATCAACTTGGTGAAAGCAGTGTTTTCCGCAGTGTTGCGCGAAAGTGGACTCACGCTTGGCATTGGAGGCAATGCACAAAAGGGCGATATTGGGGAGCTCAAAGTGGTGTCCAATACCCTCAGGAAGCAAGTATCTGAGCTTGCACAGGGCCAGGGAACGGAAGGCTTCTTCGGCAACAGCGTGCGCATGGAACAACTGCTTTCAAACGGAACTGGAGAACTCACTCTTGTAGAGCTCTTTCAAAAGCTTCAGGACGTTGGACGTGCACTCCAGAACGCGGTTTCACTATCAACGTCAGAAGAACGGCCCTACAATGGAGCAAGCATGGATTTCCTGTCGGCGCCGCGAAACTCGATGATGCTCCGGTACAAGCCGGAAGCACTCGCCGCCATCCGGCAGGCGTTTGAGATCTTCCAACGCGAGTTTGCGACTCGGTACGGACCCATGC
>Ga0315315_10002778_pt1 | contig 16023 bp, 10 predicted proteins | sample M140m3416metaG_FD_203699 | JGI IMG/M metagenome (GOLD analysis project Ga0315315, IMG submission 203699) | Ammonia-oxidizing marine archaeal communities from Monterey Bay, California, United States - M1 40m 3416 | ecosystem: Environmental > Aquatic > Marine > Intertidal zone | place: USA...
GCACGGAACATTCAAGGTGCTGCAGTCAGATCCTGCAGGATCCGTCTGCAGCGGTAGTTATCCTTCGCTGGACCCAGCGGAGGTAAGGGCTGTGAGAGAAGCGCTGGATCGGTTTCAGTCTGAAGCGGTGTAAGTGCTCATCATGCACACCGTTACTCCAGATCGGTGTGACCCGCGTTGAACGTCCCAAGAGCGGTGGTTTCAAAGATGCCAGAATGTCACGTTTCACTTAAGCTTCAGTGTTAACGATGAAGGACGTGCAGACGCCAGTTTAGAATTGAAGCCGTGGAGTTTTCGGTACGGTTGCCCCGGTGTGCGGTTTGGTAATGAGCAGGTAATAATCCGGACGGATAAGTCGTGCATTCCTGCACCGTTGGCGTTTGAGTAGAATGGGGCTATCGTGGTAAGCGAAACCAGATGCTTGGTTGCCATCGTCCCATTTCTCCTGAACGGCTATTGATTTGCTGGGTTCTTTTACGTGGACACCGCTGGATACATGGATCACGCTGACGGCGTGTTTGGCGTCGGCTTCGTGCGCGATCCCGGGATGTTTCCTGTTTTTAAGAAAGCAGAGCATGCTTGCCGATGCGATTACGCACGCAGCGTTACCGGGCGTGGTTGGTGCGTTTTTGGTTTCTGGGTATCTGGAAGCAGCAGGGTGGATCGATCCGGAAGGGGGTTGGGGCGTCCGGCAACTATTGATGTTCGGTGGTGCAGTGATCGCAGGTGTGCTGACAGCATTCATGACTGAGTGGGTCACAAGAAGTGGTTGGGTACGTCAGGATGCAGCATTGGGAGTCGTCTTTACGACCCTTTTTGCAATCGGTTTAATCATGCTCCGGCAGTTTGCGGATAAGAGCGATTTGGATCTGGATTGTGTTTTGTACGGCCAACTGGAAACGGTGGGGTTGGGGGCGCGTATTCCGGGCGAAGCAATCGCTTGTGGATTCATGCTGCTGTTCAATGTGTTGTTGGTGGTACTGTTTTTTAAGGAACTGATGCTAACTACCTTCGACGCTGGGTTGGCGCGTTCACTTGGGTTCCGGCCACGGCTGGTTCACTATGTGTTAATGGCGCTGACCAGTGCCACTGTTGTCACGTCGTTTGAAGTGGTGGGTAGTATTCTTGTGATTGGGATGTTGGTGATCCCCCCTTCGACTGCGTTTTTTATCACACGGCGGTTGTGTCCCATGATCGTGATCTCGGTACTCGTCGCGATCTCAGCCTCGGTGCTGGGGCATGTGGGCGCGAACGTGCTGCCTGGACCGCTGACCGAAGCATTTGGTTTGCCGGTGACGGAAAGTGTGAGAACGTCAGGAGCCATTGTGGTTGCGGCTGCGTTCCAATTGGTCGCCGCCGTTTTATTCGGGGCGGAACGTGGACTCATTCCGGATCGATTGAGGCGACGGGGAATGCTTGCTGAGGTGCAGTCGAGTTAAACTGTCAGTTTTCCGAGAGGCTTAGCAGGGTTTCCGTTGGCCGGTGTACTGGTTGTCTGGTGCGAAACCCACACGATTAGTTTGCACTCTTGGCGTGCATTGGAGATGAAAAATGTTTTGCAAGACGTTACTCGCTGTTGATTTGCAGAGGATAGAGCGTGGATTGGTGCTCGTGCTCGCTGTCGGAGTTTTTACGGCCACAATTTGGTCTGGTGCCTGTTTGGCTGCAGATTGGCCGCGTTTTCGCGGACCTGACAACAATGGTGTGTCGCAGGAGACGGACTGGAATGCTAACTGGTCGAGCGAGGGGCCACTGATTGATTGGCGTTTTGATGTGGGCACGGGCTATTCATCGGTGGTGATTGCAAACGGGCGGCTCTATACATTGGGCAATGAAGAGAATGTGGACACTGTCTATTGCCTCGATGCCGAGACTGGCGAAGAGATCTGGACCTACGCCTATCAGTGCGCTACAGACGCGAACGAATTCGAAGGCGGCCCTACATCCACACCGACCATTGCTCAGGGATCGGTGTTTACTCTTAGCAGGGTAGGTGATCTGTTCCGCTTTGATGCTCAGTCGGGTGAAGTGATGTGGAAGGTTAATGTGCCTGACATGACATCGATTCGGACGCCCGCTTGGGGGTTTTCTGGATCGCCATGGGTGGTCGATGGTCAAGTGGTTGTCAATGTTGGTGATGCGGCGGTCGCACTATCAATGAAGGATGGCAGTGTATCTTGGGCGTCGGCAGACAAGGATTCGGGGTACTCATCGTTTGTGGCCCTGGTACAAGAGGGAGAAGATCGCTTGATCTTTGGTTCAGCCCGATCCTACGTGTGCGTCGATGCTCGTACCGGTACAGAACGCTGGCGCCAACGTTGGCTGACGACATTTGGCTGCAATGCGACCAACCCAATCGTTGTGAATGGGCAGGTGTTTCTCTCTTCTGGCTATAACCGCGGTTCTGCTTTATTGGACTTCAAGGAAGGTAATCCTGTGGTTGTGTGGAAGACCAAGGAGTTTCAAAATCAGCTCGCTAGCGCCGTGTACTTCAATGGGCTGTTGTATGGCCCGAATGGATCGGTTGCGGAGGGTGCGACGCTTGCTTGCTTGCGACTGCAGGATGGGAAGGTGCTGTGGAACGCAGTGGATGAAAATGTGGGCGGTTTGGCGGCAGCCGGTGAGTATTTGATCACAATATCCGATGAAGGAATGTTGAAAATCATCAAACCAACACAACTTGGCCCCGAGGTTGTAAGCCAATACAAAGTCTTTGATGAGCAGTGTTGGACTGTTCCTGTGCTTTGCAACGGACGAATTTACTGTCGCGGTGCTGGTGGGATTTTGGTTTGTGTCAATGTTCGAAATGCGAATTGAGAAGCGTTTGCTGATGCGGTGCACATTTCGATCGCCCAGTTTTAAGTTGCCAACTTGCTCACGGAATGAGAAATTGGTCTAGAATGCTCGTTAAGGACACACCTGAGGAAAATCATGAGTATCAGACGACGACAATTCATACAGTCCGCTGCAGTTGCCGGTACGCTCGCTGCCACACCCGCAGTCCATGCACGAAAGAATAAAGCAAAACGCTATCGGACAGCCTTGATTGGGTCTGGATGGTGGGGGATGAACATCCTCAAGGAGGCACTGGCTGCGGAGAATATCAAAGTGGTCGCGCTGTGTGATGTCGATCGCGATAAGCTTGAGTTGGCTGCAGAGGAAGTAGAGGATCTCACTGGTGATACCCCTAACACTTACGGAGATTTCCGCGAGCTTCTCGAAAATGAAGATGTGGAAATTGCGATTGTCGCGACTCCTGATCATTGGCACGCACTCAATACAATTGCTGCTATTGAGGCGGGGGCTCATATCTTTGTTGAAAAGCCAACTGGACACACAATCAAAGAAAGCCGCGAGATGCTTGAGGTTGCACGCGCGAACGATCGCGTGGTGCAGGTTGGAATGCATCGTCGAATCGGACCGCACTATGTTTCAGGAATGAAGTTCCTGAGAGATGGCGGCGCGGGGGATATTGGGATGGTCAAGGCTTTTGTGCATAACCGTGGCGGGGCGGAACTGCCCACGGCCAATAGTCCACCCCCTGAGCAACTTGATTGGAAGATGTATTGCGGGCCAGCACCAATGCGGCCATTCAATCGCAAGATCCACCCTGGTGGGTTCAGGCACTTCCTTGACTTTGCTAACGGCACGCTAGGGGATTGGGGGGTGCACTGGTTGGACCAGATTCTCTGGTGGACCGATGAGAAGTATCCGAAGCAGATTCATTCGGTTGGTGGGCGGCCCATAAAAGGCGATGCCGTGCTAAACGAAAAGCAGCAGACAACCGACGCTCCTGATCACCAAGTCGCTACCTATCAATTTGAATCTTTCACCGCGTATTGGGAGCACAGAAGGTTCGCCGGTACAGGGCCTGAGAAGTCCTCCGTTGGCTGCCACTTCTACGGTACCAAGGGGACGTTCCACATGGGATGGCGCGACGGTTGGACTTTCTATCCAGCTGATGCAAAAAAATCGCCAATCCATCAGGATGCGGTGCACAAAGAGCCTGATGGACACAGCATTGATTTGTTGTGGGCTGATTTTATAGACGCCATCGAGACGGGGCGACGGCCCACGTGTGATGTACAGATTGGGCACGATGCGACCAATATGAGTCTTCTTGGAATGCTATCCATGAAGCTGGGAAGAAGCGTGAAGTGGGATGGAGAGCAGGAGCTGGTCGTGGGCGACGAGGAGGCAAATGCGTTACTAAGTCGACCCTATCACAACGGCTGGAAATATCCCGGCACTGCCTGACACTTTCTACATGCAGCACCGCAAGCCCGCGTCAACGAATGGTCTTATCGTATGTAATCCTGTAGCTGTCGCGACCTCGGCTGAACAAAATTTCGGCAAGTTGTTTTACGAACTTGTGGGTTCGATATTGCCAGCGGGGGCGAATGCTGCACCATCTTCCTTGGGTTCGAGTTCATCTGATGTGGTCATGATCGTGCTGGCGTCGCGATCGGCGAGTTCGTGATTCAATATTTCCAGTAGGGTTTGCATAAATACAACAACCATGGGGCCAACCAGGATTCCAATGGGCCCAAACACCTTCACTCCGCCTAAAACGCTCAGTAACGCGAAGAGTGGGTGCATCGTGGACCGCCCATGTAGTACGTACATTTTGATGACGTTGTCGATGGACGACACCACGCCAGCACCGTACAGGAAGAGTGCGAGGGCGACGTACCAACGTTGTTCAACCGCGCCAAGATACAGAACGCAGGGAATCCAAACAGATGCTGCTCCAAGGAATGGCACCAGTGCCATGAGGCTGGTAACTAAGAACAGAAAGATAACGGAGTCGAAACCGCAAGCCCAGAATGCTAGGGCTGCGAGGACGCCTTGGGCCAATGCACTGCAAACACTTGCCAGCACAACGGCTCGACTTGTCCGGTCGAATTCAAGCAGCAGCCGAGTTTCATAGTTATCATCAAGTGGGCTAAGACGCATCAAGGTACGGATCATGCCAGCTCCGTCGAGAAGGAAGAAATAGATCGCGATAACGAGTATTAGCATTCCGATAACCGACTGCAGTAAAAATCCTCCCGTTGCGCTCGTCAGCGAAACAAAGCGAGGCTGAAGCACCTCTCGTCCTCGATTGAGTAAATCCTTGAATGACTCGGTACTGGGGTTTGCGAGCAGACGCACTTGGCTTCGAAAAGTTCCGCCCAGCAGGATTCGCATCCAAGAGCGTATGGCAGCCGATGCGATCACACTTTGACGATGAAACTTTTCTTCGGCACTCAGCTTGCCAATCAACTCGTCCGTATTGGACTGGGTTGAATCCGTGTTGTGTGTCTGGACTGCTTTTCCAAATTCAAGCAATCTCTCTTCTGCGATACGAGCAGCTTCATCAGCCGTTGCAGGTCCATCCACTTTGGATTGAAGGTACTTAACCAAGGTGAGTGCTTCGGTGATGTTTTCAAGGACCTTCTCTTGTGCAACTTTCGCCTCGCTGCTGATGATTGGCGTGCCATCGATGTCGGCACGCTCGGGTTCGTCCAAGCTATCCGAGAGGGAGTCAAGGCGGCGGAACTGTTCCGCATAGGGGAGGGAGATACCCACTTGTTCTCTACCACGATCAAGTGCTGCTGAAAGGTCGTTGAAGTCAACATGGCTAACCATTGCGGTGAACTGGCTTGCTGCGACTGAAATTAAAAGAAAAATGGGAAACAGGACGACCGTCATGATTAACAAAGTGGTGGCCATGGCAGCAACCTGGCGGCGATCTTTGCAACGTTTCAGAATGTGCAGATAAACCGGTCGAAAAAGAACAACCAGTAGGGCCGCTAAAAATAGAGGCACAAAGAACCCAGCCATGACTTTGTAGAACAACGCTCCTACTGCCAGGATTCCGAGGATCAACATTACCACGGAAAGAATGCGAGAGAGTGACGGCAAGGGGGGCAATGTTGGGGATGGTGTCGCCATTTCAGCTGAACCGTTACCCGTTGCCTCAGATTCCGACTCGTTCGCAATAGCTGGTTTTTCGTTGGCCATTGCGTTTTGGATGTTTTTGTCGGCTGTCGGGGCGGCCGAACTGTGTTTTCGCTGTTTTTTCTTTTTGGGCATCTGTTCTGGGCTCAGTAACACTGATCGATAGATGACGGACGGACGCGTTGATCGTACAGTGTGGCATACGTGCGGTCCGAAGTCAGCCCGTTTTTAGGCCTTCCATCAGCACGACACAAAGTTTTGGGCATCAGTCAGTTCGTTGATTTGCTAAGCTCGCTGCAATGAGCAAGTAGTCGAGGAGAGTATTTTGACTTCAACCGAAGATCAAACTGAAAAGAATGGCAACAGCAAACGGGAGCTACTTAGGAGGTACAAGCCTCTTTGTCTTAGCATTGCTAAAGTGGTGATCGCGGTTTTGGTTCTGGGCGGGTTGTGGATTGCCGGACGCTCGGCAATGACGCAATGGAGAGAAGAGAAAGCTAAAGTTCAGCAACAGATCGCGTCGCTCGACTCTGAATTGGAAACGGCAACGCAGGGTGAGCGTGAGCCATTACAGGCTCGTCGTGAGGCACTCGCTGCTTCGTTGCCAAACTGGTCGTCGATCCGCTGGCATTACGTGCTGGCAGCCGGCTTCTTGTATAGCCTAGGTTTGGTGCCGTCGGGCTTTTTGCTTCGGCGGGCTTTGGTGTCGTTGGGGCAACGACCACGCATTGGGACCGTGCTTGCCGCACAATTGATGGGCCACATCGGAAAGTACGTCCCCGGAAAGGCAATGGTGATTGTGATCCGAGCTGGCGTACTAGCACGTGATGGTGTGAGGCCGGTGCAGGCAACCATGAGCGTTTTTCTTGAAACGTTCTTGATGATGGCGGTCGGTGGAGCGGTCGCAGGATTGGTGGTACTGTGGCTCCCGGTTCCGACGTGGATCTCGATTATGGCAGGGGGTATCGCGGTTGTTGCCAGCTTGCCCACTTTCCCACTCGTACTCAAGGTTGTTTCGAAACGTCTCATCAAGGATTTTGCAGAAGTTGCTGACTCGCGTATCGGTTGGGGACTCTTTGTTGCAGGATGGGCTTGGTCGTCGTTGTCATGGTTGCTCATTGGAGCCTCGTTCACCGTGTTGGTCGCCGCTATCCCAGGCTTCTCAATGATGGGGGCAGACGGAGAACCGGGGGTGGTAGAGCTGTACCTCGTCTGCACGGCTGCCATGAGTCTGGCGGTCGTGATTGGTTTCGCATCTCTGTTACCCGGTGGGGCTGGGATTCGCGAATTGGTTGTTACGACCGTCTTAGCGGTTTCGATCGGAGCGACTCATGCGATACTCGCTGCCATTGCCGCACGATTGTTATTCGCAGCAGTTGAGGGCGTTGTCGCGTTGTGTAGCTGGTTGTGGTTGCGAAACTGTGTTCCCATGGCTGAGGGTGAGCAAGCAGAGAATGCTCGGCAAAGTTAGGGCAGCGGAACGCATTAAGTGGGGATCGTTGATACTTTCAGCTCGAGGGCAATCGGAGCACACAGGTGTTTTCCAGTTTTGGGTCGGAACATCCAGAGTTTTCCGGAGCTTGGTAGTTGAGGGCATTTTCGCAAAGCATCGGGATCCTGTTCAGCGCTGGACATGCAAACTGCTCGCCGTATGGGGATCGGATCGGGTTGGGATAGATCGTTTCCCTTTCCGGCAAATCTACGCGAGGTGAACCATCGTGTTGATGCTGTGAGATCAGCGGTTGCACCTTTGTTTGGGCGTGAAGTGCATTTGTGTTAGTTTGCCGTGCTGCAGTTGCCGACGCGGCCATCTTGCCGTGGAAGACGCAGGCATCTTGCTGCGGAAGACGCGGTTAGGCTGCCCTGCTGGGCGTGGGGGTTAGCGTGTCGGCGGGAACGCGTGGCTGATTGCTAGGGTATCGCCACTGCCCTAGAATGCCGAGCAAGGTGGAGCACCCTTGTCTCTACTCTCTTTCTGCCAACCATAGATACGATCTTGATAGCAGCATTTAAAAACTCGGTATCATTGGCCTTGTCCTGCGTGTTCACGGCGGCGATGGTTCTGTGCAGCAGTGGCGCGTCTCGTCTCGCGGAGGCACAGGAGGCTCGTGACGGGGCACCGAATGCATCGCAGAGTGAGCAGGAGACCGCCTCACCTGCAGAGGATGGAACGTCTGTTGAGGACGGAAACCCAGCCATTTCGCCAACAGCCATTTCGCCAACAACCGGTTCCGCAACCGCCGTGCCCTCGCCCACGGTCACAGTTGCCAATGCGGGGGCATCGCGGCATGTCGCCGGGCGTTGGTCTACGTTGAGTGTGAATGGATTGAATAAGACAGGCGAAGACGCTGATGAAATGAGCGTTGTGACCGTAGGTGATGAGTCAGGACTCCAATACGGTCGCCGGTTATGGATTCCTGCTGGATCGAAGCGTCAATCCTGGTTGGCTGTACAGATTCCTGAGGATGCCTCGTCAGCGGGTGACTCGCCCACGTCGAGTCCCGAAATCTACACGGAACTGACCACGATGCAGCTTAAAGAAACAGAGCGTGGTGAGGAGTTCAAAGCGAATGCAGTTGGGATGCCCAAGGGAAAGCGGCGACTGTTGCTGTCAAGTGAGGCCTACCGGACAGGAACGATGCTTGCACCACGCATCAATACGCTCGATGCGGAATATCAAGCGGGAGTGATTAGTAAGACGCTTTACGCGATTTCGGATAGCAAACGTAGCGGTGCTCAGGACTTGGGGATGGTTGATCTGAATCGTGGTTTTATCCCGCCCACTTCGAAGCCTCTGGATCCTTTGGATCAATTGATCATCGCGGATGACGCTGTGCTTGCTGATACGGTTGGAGTGCGAAGAATTAGGGCTTGGCTGAATAATGGTGGTCGACTGTGGATCATGGCTGATCGTGTTAGTCCCGAATCCGTTCAAAAGCTCATTGGTGATGCGATGTGTTACGGGGTCGTCGACGAAGTTGAGTTGAATGATTTTCAAATACGTGTTCGGGCGGTGCATTCTTCATCTCAAGATGACTTCACCGATATGAGTTTTGATAATCCGATTCGGATGTCGAGGGTTGTCGTGGATACTGACGATGTTGTGTGCGACATCGACGGATGGCCGGCAGCCTTCTGGAAACAGGTAGGGCAGGGAGAGGTGTTGTTCACGACGCTGGGGGCGCGCGGCTGGTTGTTGGATGCGAAGATTTCCCCGCCGCTACAAGCACTCGCCGGCCGGTTTTTTGTCTCGAAAATGGAGCCGCCCAAGTACGTTGCTGAAGTTTCGGAGGTGCTTGACAGTGAGATTGGTTACAAGATCCCGAGCCGAAGTTCAATCGCTTGGGTATTGTCGTTACAGATGTTGGTAGTAGTGGTTGGCGGAGCAGCGTTGATGTACAAGAAAAAACTACAGGGCTTGGCGGTGCTTGTACCAGTCTCTGCGCTCACTGCCATGGTGATTCTGGTCGGGATGGGAAAGCTGAACACAAACAAGGTACCTTCGACGATCGCCATCGGGCAAATCGTGCGTACGACACCGGATAGTGCGACGGCTGGCGTAAGTTCCGTTGCTGCCATCTATAGTCAAGAAGAACGTTCGTTGCCGATTGCCACAGGAGGCGATAACACCACCCATCTGGTTGGGCAGGACAACGGTGCCCCTAAACGGATTGTTTGGGATGATGCGGGCGGAGCGAGGTGGTATTTCGTGAGTCAGCCGCCTGGGGTCGTGCAACACGTTGAATCAGAGGCGGTTGTTGAGATTGATCAGCCTTGGAATGCGATTGGAAAGTTCACGCCTGATGGGTTCGAGGTGAGGACAGATGGCTTGCCTCTGAGCGTCTGTGAAGACAGTTTTGTAGCTACGGTTGGAACGCCCGATCTAGGACTTGTCGTCAGCGAGGAGCCTGAGCAAATCTATCGTGGTAATGGTGTTCTGCTCCCCGGACGATTCATCGGTAGCAGCGTCTTGTCCGAAAGACAACAAAAGCGACAAGAGTTGCTGCGAGAGTTGTCCGCACCTGAGGTCAAATTTTTCAGTGAGGAACCAACCCTTGTGACTTGGACAAAACCGCTTGAGATAGGGCTTGAGTTTGGCGAAGGTTATGAACGGGTGGGGTGGTCTCTTGTTTCTTTGCCGTTGCGTTTCGAAAAGACGCCACCCGGTACATCATTCAAGGTTCCGTCGACGTTTGTTCGACAGGGGCCGCTGTTAGGGACTCTGGGCTCGCAGTTCTACAATGCCACCACGGGAAAATGGCTTGATGGTCTTGTGAAGCCGGGTGAGGTGGGCGTTCGCTGTTCAGTTCCACAGTCGGTGATGCCGTGCGAACTGGGCAAGGCGCAGATTGATCTGACCATCAAGGCACCCGGCAGGACAGTAGCGATCAAAGGGTTTGTCGAGGGTGAATTCAAAACGCTCAAGGAGTTTGTGAGCCCCATTGGTGCGGTGCAGTATTCGATCACTGATCCTGCTGCGCTGCTGCTCGATAAAAAAGGTGGGCTCCGAGTAACCATTAGTGTTTCCGAGTCTGATGAACAAAAGGCCGCGGCAGAGTTGGCGGATAAGTCAGGTGAGGGTCAAGGCGATCCACTTCGGAGTACTTGGGGAATTGAGTCTTTGCAGGTGAGCTTCGAAGGCGTTGTAAAGTAAACAATACACATAGATGTTGGGTTGGAAACGGAGATGTCAGTGAACGATACTAATGCGGTCATACAGATTGACCAATTAACAAAACAGTACGGGGAATTCACCGCGCTGAGTTCGTTGTCAATGCAGGTGGGGCAGGGGCAAATCATGGGCTTTATCGGGCCCAATGGCGCCGGAAAGACGACGACGATCAAAATTCTGGTCGGCTTGCTGAAGCCGACCTCGGGTAACGCCAGGATCGCCGGCGCCGATTGTCTGACGGAGTCACGGAAAATCAAGAAACTTGTCGGGTACATGCCGGATGACTTTGGCAAATACAACAACATGAGAGTGAGCGAGTATCTTGATTTCTTCGGAGCAGTCTACGGGATCGCTCGCAAACCTCGCCGAATGCGTATTGATGAGGTGCTTGAGATTGCCGGGGCGACGTACATGAAGGACCTGTTCGTTGATGCGTTGAGCCGAGGAATGCAGCAGCGGGTTGCACTGGCTCGAACCATGATGCATGACCCTGAAGTGTTGATTCTCGATGAGCCAGCAAATGGCTTGGACCCTCAGGCGCGGATCGATATGCGGACCTTGTTACTCAAGTTGAGTGACATGGGAAAGACGCTCATTGTCACCAGCCACATCCTGCCAGAACTGGCGCGAGTTTGCGATGTCGTCGCGATGATCACCAAAGGCAAACTTCGGGCGTTCGGAACGGTGGATAGTATCATGAAGGATATTCAGCAGCGCCGAACCTTTGAAATTCAACTGTTGCAACGTGAGAGCGTTGTTGATGCAACTAAGTCTGTTCAGAATTGGCTTGATCAACAGGCAGGTCAGGAAAAAGGCGGGCCCGGAAAAGCAACCGGGGCGGAGGCGGAGCAGATGGTCAGGTTCAATACCAGTTTGGCTGACGATGCCATTGCCCCACTGTTAGCGCAACTCGTGCAACAAGGACAGCCTGTATCGCAGTTCCGGGAAGTGACTACTGACCTTGAAGATGCGTTCTTGCATGTCGCTAACGAAGAGCAAGGTTCGGATAATTCGGCAGATCCTGCAGAGGTGGCTGCATCATGAACCCTGTCATACGCCGTGAGTTTGTTGGGATTCTGAGATCGCCGCGTGCGTTTGGCATGCTGGCATGTTTGACACTGGTGTTTTCCATCGCCGTGCTGATGAGATGGCCGTCAGATGCGTCGGTTGATCTCAGCGGTCTGCAGTCATTGCAGGTGTTTCGTATTTTTGGTTACGGTTTGATGACCGGGGTAATCTTTCTGGTGCCCGCCTTTCCGGCGACCTCGCTCGTAAATGAGAAGAATAGCGGCACGTTAGCACTGTTGCTTAATTCTCCCATGAATGGAGCGTCAATTTACCTGGGTAAGATTTCAGGGGTACTGCTGTTCAGTTTGCTTGTTCTGCTGTGCAGTTTGCCTGCGTCGGCTGCCTGTTACGCGATGGGCGGAATCGGTGGCGATAAGTTTTTCTTCCTCTATCTGGTGCTTGCGCTGCTTGCGTTGCAATACTCGACACTGGGAATGTTGATCAGCAGTTACGTTCAATCAAGCGATTCCGCAGTGCGTCTTACCTATGCCGCGGTGTTCGGGCTGTTGTTTTTGAGTTTGTTACCGGATGCTTTTTTTAGGGGTACGGGCGTTGGCGGTGACGTTGCCGCTGGAATCGGTGCCTGGATTCGAAACTTATCGCCGTTACCAGCGATCATGGAGATCATGGGGCAGGGAAGTGTCGGCTCGTTTGGGTTGAAAGCATTGCCCGGTTTTGGCAACTTCATCGTCCTGGCGGTTCTGAGTTCTGCAGGCCTTGCGTGTTGGACGATTACTCGACTGAACCACCGGATTTTTGATCAATCGCGGTCAAAAGGTGTGATTACTGACGATCGCAGTTCGATGTCACGGGTCTTTCGTCGTTTGGTCTATATCGTGGATCCACAGCGGCGTAAGGGCGGGATTCCTTGGTACCTCAATCCAGTAATGGTGAAAGAGTATCGTTGCAGGCGTTTCGGTAGAGCCCAGTGGTTGTTGAGGTTGATCTGTGTTTGTGCCGTGACTTCCATGGTTCTGACTTACATGGCAGCGACAGGGATCACATCTTGGGGCGTGGAAACAATCGGAGCGTTACTGGTTTTGCTTCAAGTGCTGCTTGTGATCGTGCTTGCGCCAAGTTTAGGTTCGGGGTTGATCAGTGGTGAAAGAGACAGTGGTGGATGGGAATTGCTTCGAATGACGCCTATTTCATCATTTCGGTTGGTGTTTGGAAAGCTGATGAGTGTGGTGTGGACACTGCTTCTGGTATTGATGGCCACGTTGCCCGGTTACGTGATGATGGTGGCAATTGCTCCTGAGTTGACCCTGCAGGTGCAGCAAGTGTTGGTGTGCCTATTATGGACTTCGATTTACGCACTAGCCATCAGTGCTGCGGTGGGCAGTTTGTTTCGGTCTACCGCCGTTTCAACTTCCATTACCTATGTGGCCGTGATTTCGATTTTCCTGCTGCCGTTTTTAGTTTGGCTTGGCAGAGACGCACCGTTTGGATTTCAGACAGTTCAGACAGCCTTGATGACCACGCCTGTTGGTGCAGCTTTGAGTGTAATTGAAGCACCTGGGTTTGAATCGTATGAGCTATTGCCGGCGTCCTGGTGGATTGCTGGGGTTCTTTCCTCGTTGATGTTTCTCGTTCTTGGCGCGCAGGTTTGGCGACTTACGCGTGCGGTTTGAAAATGATTCGATTGATTTTTGGTAGTACGGCTCTCGCTGTCCTCGTTTTGGGGTGCAGCGTTAATGTTTTTGCAGAGGGTCCTGGGGACGATGTTCCGGGGCGGTTTGATGAATATGAGCTACTGATGCAGGAGCGTCCTCGTTTGTCGCTAATGAAGACGCAGGAGCTTGAGTTCCCCGAAGGTTTGGTGGAACTCTGGATGCGTGCACTCAAACGGCAAGAGCCTGAGTTGCAGCGGTTGATCATTGACACAATGGCGATGGCATTCGAAGAAAAGCTTCAGGGGCTAGATGTGGCCGTTGAGGAATTGGTGAAGCTGGCGTCAGCAAACAAGCAAGATCTCGATGTTGTCCGAGCAGCGGTGCAGACTCTGATCGTGTTGGATGTACGCGAACAGCAGCAGTTGTTCGCAGATTTAGCTGCGGCAAAGGGAGCCGCAATCTCAGAAATCGTTGAGCCTGCACTGGCAAACTGGCAGTCGAGTGTGATGGAGGAGGCATGGACCGCGAGGGTTAAGGAACAGGCGGCGAGCCCAAGTCAAATGATGCTCGCTATCAAGGGACTTGCTGCAATAGGTGCAAATGGCGCTAACGAGGCTTTGCAGTCGTTGGTTCTAAACACGAGTGCTTTGCGTAAGTTACGGATGGCCGCCGCAGATGCGTTGGGGACCGTGGCACCAGAGGAACAAGTGACGCTGTCCACCAACTTCGAGAAAAGATCCAGCAATCAGGTTCTGGATGCCCTGCTCGGCCTGTCAGTGATTGATGGGCTCAATTCCCCCGAAGCGGTGGCGTTACTTCAGAAATATGTGAGCAATGAGAACAGTGCCGTTCAGTCAACCGCACTCGGGCATCTTTATCGCGTCGACTATAAACTCGTCGTGCCTCACGTCAGCAAGCTGCTTGATAGTCGCGATGTGAATGTACGGCGGTGGTGTGCCAAAGCTCTCGTCGATGGCCGAAAAGCAGAGGATGTGGCGGCAGTGGCCGGGTTGTTGAATGATGTGAATCCCGGCCTACGCACTTTTGCAGCGAATTCCTTGGTCGACTTCGCACAGGATGAAACACTTAAGCCGCTGGTCTTGAGCGAAGTAGAAAAGATGATCGCTGGGGAAAATTGGAGAGGTTGTGAACAAGCATGCGTCGTGTTCGGCAAGCTTGATCATGAGCCTTCCGCAGACAGGATGGTTGAGCTTTTGGGGCATCCGCGAGGCGATGTGAAGGTGGCCGCTGCATGGGGGCTTACCCAGCTGCAGGTTGCTGACGTGTTGCCGGATATGCTTGATCATGCCGAGAGTGTGTTTGAAGGACTTAAATCAGGTGAACTGAATGCAAACATTCCAGGGGTTACCTTTCAGCTGGCCCATCTGTGTTTGGCATTTGGCGATCAAGGTTACACCGCGGCTGAACCCCTGTTGGTAAAGCTGGTGCCAAAGAGCTACGACTACGGACAGTACCCACGGCCTGCCGCGGTCTGGTCATTGGGTGTTTTTCATAAAGATGATCCGGAGCCGAAACTGGTTTCGAGCTTGGTGGAGCGTCTTCAGGATGATGAAGGAATGGTGCCCGAGATTGAGTTGGTGCGGATCATGTGTGCTGTGAGTCTCGGTCGGATGAATGCTGTATCAGCAAAAGACGCGCTCGCGGAATACGCCAGTAATACCAACCTGTTGGCCAGCGCGACTCGTTGGGGGATTGAAGAAATCACCGGGGAATCCGTTCCTCTGCCACCACACAAGCCGACGACGAATACCAAAAATCAATGGTTTCTGACTCCCTTAACGCCCTAGGTCGACGAGGCAATTCCTTTCCAAGTTGGGTCGTGAATTCCAATCTGTGAAACGTCTGCCTTTGGTGGGTTCGCGAGATTATCTGTGCTTGGATGATCCAGCCTGTCTGCTGGCAATGAACCATCGTCGGTCCGGTTCATTGGGCAGCGGTGGTGGTTTCCTGAGGGCCGAGGGTTTGTGCTGCAATTTCACTTTGTTTGCCGGGGTGGTTGTTGGATCTGGGTGGCGCTTTGAAGAAAAGCGAATAGATCTCGAACTTGTTGATCGCTTAAGTTTTCCAAAAGCCCTTCGGGCATCAGCGACGTTTCCTGCTGACGCCGCCTCTTGATCGTTATTTTGTCAAGTGTTTTGATACTGTCAGCGGTTTGGATGGTAACTGTGTGATCGTCTTCTCGTATTGGTACACCAGTTATGACCCGACCGTCATCTAGAAGAAAGATGACTTGTCGCATGCCACGCGGTACGATTCTGCTGGGGTCAATAATATTATCAAGCAAATATTCGCTGCTATCGCGGTTCGAGCCCGTTAAGTCTGGGCCGATCTCGCTCCCTTCACCAAACATCTTGTGGCATGTTGCACATGCTTTCTGAAATAGCTTTCGACCATTGCTCAAACTTGGCAGTGTGGCGTTGGGGGGAACCGTTGTTGGCGTGGATTCAAGGACTGATCGGTACCGATCAATGCTCCTCTCTTTTTCTTTTGATGTTGCGCGTACAGAACCCCAGTGTTGTGCTAGTAATTTGTTGAGGTTCGGTTCGCCAAGGTTTGCAATACGGCTTGCTGTGGCGGCAGGGATGTCGCTGGGAGTGACCGTGCCGTTGGAGAGAGCCTCGAGCAGATGCGTCGCATAGCTTGGGCGCGAGGCGAGGGTTTCGATAATTGCGGGGCGATGATCGTGCTTCGCATTGGCAAACATCT
>Ga0315315_10002781_pt1 | contig 16017 bp, 12 predicted proteins | sample M140m3416metaG_FD_203699 | JGI IMG/M metagenome (GOLD analysis project Ga0315315, IMG submission 203699) | Ammonia-oxidizing marine archaeal communities from Monterey Bay, California, United States - M1 40m 3416 | ecosystem: Environmental > Aquatic > Marine > Intertidal zone | place: USA...
GAAATGATTCGGTATCGCTCGGGACATGAGCCGCTTTCCTTGAGTTTTTACAACTAAAAATTGTAACTTAATAGCCCTATTTTTTTAATATCTAAAAGAAAAATCATCTTGGATCTAAACTGCATTCCCGTCAAATATGTCGCTTGAATATGAGTACGCGTCCCATATGGACAAATCGTTTTTGAGTCAATCGCGGATTATTGATCAAATATCGGGTTATCTAATGAGGGCAATCTAATGGATGCTGAAATAGCAAAATCACTCGCTCGCGAGTATTGGGCAAACGGGTTTATCGACGGCATCTCGCTCCTTAATGCCGACGAAGTTGCTCGACACCGCAGTCATCTTGAAGAAGCGGAGCGTGTTTTAGGTCATTCGCTACACTATGTAAACAAAGTCCATACGGTGCTTCGTTCTGCATATGAATTGGCAACTGCTCCCACGCTTGTCAATCAAATAGAGGAAATATTGGGGCCCGATATCTTACTTTACAACGTGACTTATATTATTAAAGAACCTGGCTCTTCAAAATTCGTCAGTTTTCATCAAGACCTGACCTACTGGGGATTCGATGGCACAGAGCAAGTCTCGGCGTGGCTTGCGCTATCACCCGCAACTCCAGAAAGCGGGTGCATGCGAATGATTCCAGGCAGTCATCAACAAGGTCTTAAAGAGCAAGTCATTGGAGAAGATAAAGACAATGTTCTCAACTTATCCCAGACTATTGAAGACGTTAACGAAGATGACGCGATCTTTTCGACGTTGAGGCCTGGTGAATTTTCGCTTCATCACGGGTGGACGATCCATTCTTCCGGACCCAATCGCTCAACGGATAGGCGTATCGGCTTAAACATTCAGTACATCAGTCCTCGACTTAAACAAACCAAGTCGGACTCTGATTCTGCAATGCTGATCCGGGGTAATGACCCGTTTGGTCATTTTATTGATGATGTACCCGCCACGGAATGGCTTCCGGAAAACGCAAAAGCCTTATTGAAAGAACGCACCGAAGCCTACAAAGCTATTTCCGGAACACCGAACTAATGAGTGCCGACGACTAGCGCTAGCTGTTTTCCCTTGCGAGTGCCTGATACTTTAAAACAACATAGCCGCTTCTTTTTTACTGCTTGCCTAAGCGAATTAGCGGCTAATCAAAGCGCCCGCGATTAAAGTCATCGTCCAAACGTTCAATGTCGTCCTCTCCAAGGTAATCACCGGTTTGCACCTCAATGATCTCTAGAGGATCAGACTGAAGATTAGCCAATCGATGCGTCACGCCACGAGCAATATAGGTGGATTGATTGGCATCGAGATTGAACACTCTATCCGCCAAGGTAACCTGTGCCGTTCCCGACACCACAACCCAATGCTCTGCTCGATGTTGGTGGCGCTGAAGCGAGAGCTTTTTGCCAGGATCCACAATAATCCGTTTCACCTGAAACCCATCTCCAGAATCTATCGAATCAAAACTGCCCCATGGACGGTAGACTCGCTGATGGGATTCCGCTTTATCTTTATCCTCTAATCGGACTGCTTCGACAAGACTTTTAAGATTATCAGCATGTGATCGATTGGCAACAAGGACAGCGTCCGATGTGTTGACAATCACGATATTATCGAGGCCTTGCGTAGCAACTGACCCGTGGTGAGAAAAAATCAAACTATTGGAAGTGTCTTGGCTTATCACATTACCTACGGTGACATTCTCCGCCTTGTCTTTTTCCAACGACTCATAAATCGAATCCCATGAGCCAACATCGGACCAGCCCGCGTCAAGTGGCACCATCATTGTCTCTTGCGCTTTTTCCATCACGGCGTAATCAATAGAGTCATTCGACGCCTGCTCGAAAATCGATCTCGGCAGCCGCACAAAAATATCATCTACCTGCGCTTCAGAAACAGCCCGCGTGCATATCCTACGCGTCTGCGGCGCATATTGATCAAACGCTTTTAATAGTGATTTGACCTTGAAAACAAACATCCCGCTGTTCCAGAAATATCCGCCGGTGGATAAATATGATTCTGCTGTTTGTGCATCCGGTTTTTCAACAAACTGCTGTACTGGAGCGCCTTGTTTACCTATGGGTAAATCGACTTTCAAGTATCCATACCCGGTATGTGCGCGATTTGGAGACACTCCAAACGTCACCAGATGCCCCGCTTCGGCCAAACTGATAGCCTGATCAACCGCGGTCAAAAATAAAGCCTGATCTCGAATCATATGATCTGCCGGGAATATACCGATAATGGCCTCATTCCCGTAGTGACCTTTTATTAATTCCGCTGCTACTGCGATGGCCGGCGCAGTGCCACGAGCGACCGGCTCTAATATAATTTGTGATGCGCTTATACCGACTTCATCCAGTTGTCCGGCGGCCATAAACCGATGATCTTCGTTACACAGCAATACCGGCTTTTGAGCACCGGCTAACGATTGGACCCGCAGGACAGTATCTTGAATGAGTGTTTTTTCACCCATCAGGGCGTGAAACTGCTTGGGGAATAAACGGCGTGACAAAGGCCAAAGGCGAGTGCCGGCACCACCTGAAAGAATTACTGGAATCATCCTGCTTATTCAAAATCCCGGATTTTAAGTTGACTGTAGTTTACAAGAGCTCAGCAACCAAGTGATCAAACTGTAGTCAGCGGATTTTAGAAGCAAGTTAACATGATAAATTAAACATTTCACCTCACCCGATTATGAATTCTCTAAACAGCTTTTTCGCCGGACTCTCCACAGGAATCATTGTTTTCCAAAGTGTGATTGTTGCCCCCTTGGTATTCAGTCAACTAAAAGACGGATCTGCGGGGCCTTTCCTCCGCGCTTTATTCCCCCGGTTTTTTCTTGCGTTGACCCTTCTCGCCGCCTTGATGGTCGTTAATTCAATTGTTTTGCAACAAACAACGTCAACACTACTGAGTGTCGCAGCGGTGCTGGCTGGCGTTATTGCTTATCTCCTTATCCCGACCACGAATCGAGCGCGAGATCAAGGACGAAGCAGCGCGTTCAAGAGGCTGCACCTCGCAAGCGTATTGCTCATGCTGGTAATCGCCACCGTGAATTTTCTGGTTTTATTGATTTAAGCGAATCTATTTGTCTGTATCAAATTGATTTCTGAATCGGAACTACCCGAGTGAGTACTCAGACACTTATTCAAGCCGTCACCGAGATTCGATACTTATCCAAATTCACTTCAAACTCATGAAGACGCTTCCAGATCGATCGCAATTCTGTAATAGTGGTCCAGTTATTTAAGAAAAGTGAAAAGCCACCATGCACTCTTGAGAACGCATTCGACACCTGTACCATCACACCAAGTGTCAGAGCGCCTGTAAATAATCCTGGACCCATCGCGAGGTACGGCACGATTGTCATAAACTGGTCATATGAGGTTGACCAAGCGTCAAAGTATCCATAATGAAAATACAAGCGTTGGTAGTTACGCCTGATATCCTTAAAGAATCCACGTAGATTACCGAGGTCGGCATAGTTGACCTTGTCGTCTTCGCCGAGCACCAGATCTTTTCTAAAAGCCGCTTCGACTTTTTGATTATTGTACTCAAGCCCCGGTAATTTCCAGCCCACTAGCCAAGAAATAAATAATCCACCGATCGAGATTACGAGCGATCCCCATACGAGAGATCCCTCGATATCACGCAAGATTGGAACATCCACTTTGTCAGAGAGTTCATACAAAACAGGGACAAACGCGATCAAGGTCATTACGGCGCGCACAATCTGTAGCCCGAGAGATTCGACAATTCGGGCAAACCGATTGCAGTCCTCCTGAATCCGCTGTGATGCCCCTTCTATCTCATGCTCAACATCTCGCCAACGCGGAATGTAATTAAAGGTAATAGCCTCCCGCCAGCGAAGCCCGTAAATTCGAGTAAACCACCCGGTAAAAATAGCGAGCAACACATAAGGGAACGCAATCACGACAAATGAAGGCGAGCCTTCAAAACCGCTCAAAACATATTGGACTGAAATTAGCTCGGCAAAAAACTGGTCTATCCCGACCTGGGGATTTTCAGAGAAACTCGCCGCGTTTTGAAGGAGATCATAAAAACCGCCGTACCATTCGTTAATAGCAACTGTCATCTGAACCTGAAGCCAAAGCGATAAAAACAGTAGCGCGCCTCCGCCATAAGCCCAAAGCGCCCACTCTCGAGATTTATAAAACGCTTTAACCATTCGGATGATCTCCCGATCGTGTTGTTGTTCTCATTTAAACTCTTGTGTTGTAGGATCAATACTCCCAACAAAGTTTACGTTTTACCACACTCGACTTATCATCGATTATTAAATTTTGGTTAGCTCCACGTTTTAGAATCCTCAAAACTCAAAATTATGTCCGAATTTGATTACATTATTATTGGTGCGGGATCGGCCGGCTGCGTGCTTGCAAACCGACTCAGCAAAGACCCCAACAACCGAGTTCTACTTCTTGAAGCGGGACCCATGGATCATAAGTTGATGATTCACATTCCAGCCGGGGTTTACCATGCCTATAAAGATCCCAGTATCAACTGGAATTATTTAACCGAGCAGGAACCTGAGTGCGACCAACGCCAAATTGATTTGCCGAGGGGAAAGGTAATTGGTGGATCATCCTCAATAAACTCAATGGTCTATATGCGCGGGCACCCGATGGACTACGATCGCTGGGCCACGCAATTTAACCTGCCGGAGTGGTGCTGGGATAATTGCCTACCCTACTTCAAGCGTTGCGAAACGTCAGACCGAGGCGAAAATCCATGGCGCGGCGGGGATGGCCCTCTCGGTGTCACGCAGGGATCCTTGCAGAACCCGCTGTTTGACGCTCTCCTTGAGGCCGGCACGCAGTCGGGCCAGGGGACTTCTGATGACCTCAACGGCTTTAAGCCCGAAGGCATTGCGCGCCTGGATAGCACGACCCAGAACGGGCGTAGAAGTAGCGCAGCAGTCGCGCATCTCAAACCGAACCTAAGTCGACGTAACCTCACGCTAAAAACGGGGGCGTTCAGCCAGCAAATCATTATTGACAATAACAGAGCGTGCGGCGTGGTCTACAAAAAAAATGGGGTGACTAAAACCGCACGAGCGGCAAAAGAGGTGATTGTGAGTTGTGGTGCGATTAAAACTCCACAACTATTAATGCTCTCAGGCATCGGGCCCGCAGACCACCTCAAAGAAATGGGACAACCCGTCAGCTTGAATCTGCCTGGCGTGGGTCAAAATCTGATGGATCACATGTGTATCCAAACCGCTTTTTTTTCGAAAAAACCGGTCACCCTTCACAACCTTACAAATCCGCTTAAGAAACTAAGCGTCGGCATCGAGTGGCTTTTTAGTCGATCGGGCATTGGTATTTCTAATATCTGGGAGATGGGGGGACTCGTTTATGGAAATAATTCCGCGGTCCATCCCAACCTCCAGTATCACTTCTCGCCTGTCTATAGCGAATGGGATGGTCGGCGAATTCGGCTTCAGCAAGGCTACGTTCTACAGTGTGATCAATTACGACCTCAGAGTCGAGGGGAAATCAAATTGCATTCTTTGAATCCGGGTGATCGGCCCGCTGCTCACTTTAATTATTTGAAGCATCCTGATGATCTCAAAGAAATGGTTGAAGGCCTGAGAATGATGGATGACTTGTTGAATCAGCCTGCGTTTGATGCGTTTAGAGGCGAACGTATCGAACCTTATCCTGGGCTGCAGTCTGACCAAGAACTCGCAAACTGGGTTCGAGCCAATGTATCAACCGACTATCACCCAAGTGGCACCTGCCGAATGGGTTCAGATTCGCGAAGTGTCGTAGATTCCGAGCTCAGAGTCCACGGAATAGACAGACTGCGCGTCGTGGACGCCTCGGTCATGCCGGACATCGTCAGTGGCAATTTGAACGCACCCACTCAGATGATTGCCGAGCGGGCTGCAGACTTTATACTGGGACAAACACAACTTGCCCCACAAAGTGCACCGTACCATTTTCTAACGAACCATCAGTCAGACTAAGGGTTCAGCGTTTTTCTTGATCGACTGCCATCCAGCCAAATAATTAATCCACCAGCCGCAATTAACAAGATGCCAAATAGTGAGAACCCATCCGGAAATTCATCGAAAAGCAGGTAGCCCCAAAGCAAAACGAATGGAAGAATCGTATATTCAAACGGCGCAAGAAATGAAGCCTCGGCATTGCGATAAGCATAAGAAAGCGACAGCGCTGTAATCGAAGAGAGAATGCCAATTCCAAAAAGGTAGAAAACATCAGCAGTTTCAGGCCAACGCCATGCTCTTAATAAAAATTCGAGTCCTAAATCCGCGTGGCCGGCGAATTGCCCTCCTCCAGCCGTGATCCCGACCAACCCACTGACAAGAACAAAAGAAGTCTGAGCCGTGACGGCAAGCAGTGGCGCGGACTCTGTTCGACCGAGATAACGCGTTGCTACGGTAAAGCCAGCGTAACAAAATGCGGCAGCTAAAGGCCATAGAAAAGCGACTTCAATGGTCTCTGAAAACGGTTTCATTACAAACAACATACCCACCAGACCGACGGATACCGCAACCCACCGGCTTGAACCAAATTTCTCGTCGAGAAAGGACCAGGAAAGAAAGGTGACAAATACAGGCGCCAGAAAAACAATCGCCGACGCCTCAGCGAGCGGCAGACTTGCTAGGCCTGTATAAAAACAAACATTTGCAGTAACAAGGAGCAAGCCCCGGATCAAGTGTCCCATTGGACGCTGAGTTTGCATTGCGAGCAAACCATAGCGCATCAGAAAAGGAAGCAGAATCATCAGGCTGATGACAGCGCGGGTAAAAACAATCTGATGGAGCGCGTATCCTCCACTCATCATCTTGACCACACTATCCATGATCGAAATAGATAGCATGGCGATTAGTAACACTGAGATCGCTCTGAATTGCATAAATTCTTTATTCCAAAGATGAAGGCGGGTGAGGTGAAGAGTCAACCGAGCGTTTTGAGCGTAAGACTGAAAATGACATATCTCTAGAGATTCGATACTGTAGGGGTATTATTTAGGTGCATCGCGACATTCATCACCACGTTTTATCCAAGAGACAGTCAACGCAAACAGCAATCCCCGAACTTACTCATGAACATCCTTTTTATTATGTGCGATCAGCTCCGCGCAGACTACCTGTCCTGCTATGGACACCCGTATCTCAAGACTCCGAACATTGATTCGATTGCCCAGAACGGGCTCCGTTTTGACCGGGCTTACTGCCAAGATCCACTTTGCGGACCGTCTCGCGCCAGTTTCTATACCGGGCGCTATGTCTCGTCACATGGCGTCATGGCTAATGCTGACCCTCTAAAGATAGGAGAACTAACCCTTGGAGATTATCTACAGGACCTTGGAATGAAGGCCGTAGTGGTGGGTAAATCTGAGGGCCGATTTAATGATCGGGCGACTTTGCGTTTAAATCTCTCATCTGATTCTTTAAAGGAGCAACGTTTACGAAATAATGGCTTTGTGCCATACGAGCTATTCGCTGGACTTTATCCCAACCCGATCTTGCCCGTTGATCTTGGATACAGCGAATACCTTAGAAGAAATGGTTTCCCAGGTGAAAATCCCTGGGAGGAATGGGCGAACAGCGCGGTCGATGATCACGGGAATGTGGTGAGCGGTTGGCAGATGCGCAACGCGCGCTATCCGGCGCGCATCCCAGAAGCACATTCGGAAACTGCTTTTATTACCAACCGCGCAATCGACTTTTTAGACGAAGTCGAGACTAACGACCAGTGGTGTATGCATCTCAGCTTTATCAAACCGCATTGGCCCTATCTCGCACCCTCACCCTATCATCAATCTTATGGAGCAGATGCTGTCATCTCCCCCATCCGGAATTCGGCCGAGCGCGAAAACCCCCATCCAGTTTACGAAGCCTTCATGACTCAAGACTACAGTCAAAATTTTTCACGCAACGAGGTCCGTGATACCGTCATTCCGACCTATATGGGGCTTATCAAACAACTTGACGACCAGATTGGTCGTGTCATTAAAAAACTGGAATCTAAAAATCTACGAGAAGATACGGTGATTGTGTTCACCAGTGATCATGGTGATTACCTCGGCGATCATTGGCTAGGCGAAAAGGATCTTTATCACGAATCTTCAATTCGAATCCCCCTGATTATCAGCGACCCGTCATCTAGTGCGGACAACACGCGCAACACATCAACCCAACAACTAGTTGAATCAATCGACCTGGTGCCAACTTTGGTTGAGTGCGCAGGCGGAGAAATAATTGAAGAGCGGATGGAGGGTCAATCGCTGCTTCCACTCCTTCGGGGGAGTGGAAAAAATTACCGCCCCAAAGCGTTTGTCATTAGCGAAATTGATTATGGAGATAGAGGCCCGCGGACGTTACTCAATGTACACCCCTATGAGTGTCGCGCGTGGGTTATCAGAACTCCTCAGTGGAAATATGTTTTGCACGAGCGATTTCGACCACAATTATTTGATCTTCTCAACGATCCACATGAATTTAGAGATTTGGGGGAAGAGTCTAGCCTCGCTTCTGTACGCGCTGAACTCCATGAGTCGATCTTCAAATGGCACCGAAATCTAAAAACCCGCACTGAGGTACAACCCTGTCATCTAGAGCTCCGCGGGCACCCAGATCGTGATGAGAACGTACTTGGAATTAAGATTGGTCACTGGTAAGTTAAGCGAAATATCAGTTCAAGAATTTGTGCCATGATAATCGCAGATGCTTTTCACTTTTCAAGTCTAATTAGAGGTCTTTAAGAGATGTTTTCAAACCGTATCGCCCAACTCAAAAATAGATTGGGTGAGTCTGGAATCCATACCGCATTAATTACAGATGATGATAGCGTGTATTACTACACCGGATACTACGACTACCTGCATATGGATTTTGGGCGTCCAACAATACTCGTCGTCGATGTACAAGGGGACACCGTGCTCATCACACCATCGATGGAAGCTTCGCTCGCTGAAGCCAATGCGTGCGTTGATCGAATCGATCTTTGGAACGACGGATTAGGTGACGAATGGCGCGCATCTCTCCCTGATTTATTAAAAGAAAATACTGTAATCGGTATTGAACCCGATTTAGTGCCACCGCCTGTTTACCAATACATTCAATCCGTCGTTGCAAAAGAGCGTTTAACCGACATCACGCCAATCATCAGCGACATGCGAATGATCAAATCCGAGGTCGAGCTGCAAATGGCCCGTCACGCAGGCCAGGTCGGCATTGCCATGATGAACGCCGCTCGAGCCACAATTGTCGATGGCGTCCCTGAATATGAAATTTCACTTGCGGCGGCCACCGCTGGCACCAAAATGGCGGCAGAGATTTTAGAGAATCATTACCCCAACAGCATGATGTCGCCAAGCATTCACTTTATGCAGATCATGGCCTCGGGTGACCAAATTACCATGACCCACCACCGCAACAGTACGAAAAAAATTAAACGTGGTGAGCCTGTTTTTCTGTGCTTCTGTGGAATGACCAATTTCCATCGCTTCAAGCTTGGCTTTGACCGCACGTTCTGGGTGGCAGAGATTAGCGATCCATCCCAGATAGGCGCATACGAAACCGCTGTTGCCAGTCAGGCCGCTGCGTTATCTGTACTGAAACCGGGTATTTGCGCTGAGGACGTGCATCGAGCGTACGCAGAAGTCATCCAGGCCGCAGGGTTCGAATACCCGTTCCGATGTGGTCGCGCCACAGGGTTCAGCTTTTTGGAGCGCCCCCAACTCGTCTTTGGTGATACGACTATTTTGAAGCCGGGCATGGTGCTTGCTGTTGATGGATCAGTTACCGTGCCTGGAAAATTTCGGGCGCAGGTTGGTGATAGTTTTATCATTACCGAAACAGGTTTTGAACAAATCACGTCTCACCCCAAGGCCATCGACGAGATCATTGTCTAGACCTGACCACTTTCAGAAAAATAGCGCTGAATCAGAGTAGCTGAAGCATTGTTCCGGCATCGCTTATTTTGAATTCTCGTGGCGCCTCAACATTGAGATGGGTAACAACACCATTTTCAATAATCATGGCATACCGAATAGACCGTTCCCCAAAACCAGCGCCACCCATGTCTACCAGGAATCCCAGTTCGCGGCTTAAATCTCCATTGCCATCTCCTACCATCGTCACTTTGCCATCAGCGCCCTGCGCTTTACCCCAGGCATCCATCACCCACGCGTCATTGACCGACAAGCAGATGATCTGATCGACGCCTTTTTGAGCGAAAGCTCCAAATTGATCGATATACCCCGGAAGATGTGAACGGGAGCAAGTTGGCGTAAAAGCGCCTGGCAACGCAAACAGAACAGTTTTTTTATCTGCGAAAAGCTGGGCAGTCTCATGTGACTCCGGTCCAGAATCGCCCATAATATAGACGGTCGCGTTCGGTATTTTTTGTCCAATCTCAATGCTCATGAATTACTCTCTTCGGAGGTTTAAAAAAAATTGATGAACACAGTATGACCTAAATGCAACTCGCTCAACGTGACGAGATAGCGCCTAGCGCAGCGCTCGCAAGCCTTGCGGCGGCGGGATCTGCGCGACTCGTCAGAAGTACTGGCACAGACCCGCCCAGCACAATCCCACCCGCGCAAGCACTCATAAAATAGACCATCATTTTAAAAAGCGCATTTCCTGTTTCGATCGTTGGGACAACGATAATGTCGGCATTACCCGCAACACGATGATCAATTCCTTTTAACTGCGCTGAGGTCTCAGAAACAATATTATCAAATGCAAGGGGTCCGAACACCTCAGCCGAAATATTTCGTTTGGCGAAATACTCGGTGAGTTGCTGGCATTCTTTTGTGATGGGCATCGCATCAACCACCACCTCAGAGGCCGCTAATAAAGCGACCCGAGGTCGACGGCACCCTAACTTTTGAGACAGTTCAATCGCATTTTCAATAATTGCACTGCGGGTCTCAATATCAGGCGCCACATTTAAGGCGCAATCTGTCAGTAAAAGCGAATCATCCCGGTCGGGCAGACTCATATGAAAGGCATGGGAAAGCCGACGACCCGCCCGAATGCCGCTTCCCTTCGCTAAAAGCGGTCGCATAAAGGCATCTGTATGTATATGCCCTTTCATTACCATATTGACCGAGCCGACATGGGCGAGACGAGCGCCTTCTTCTGCAGCTTCATTCTCGCCGTGCGCCTCGATACACTCAAGAGCGCTAATATCCCATCCAATATTTTCAGCCGCCTCCGAGATTTTTGCCAGACCGCCGATGAGGACCGGTTGGATGATGCCAGCATCGAAGGCCTGGCGAGCGCTGTCGAGCACAATTGGATGATCAGCCGCCACGATAGCGGTCGAGACAGGTTTAACTTCGGTCAATTGAGACAATAGCATCGAAGGACACTGAATTAATCTCTCGCTAAGAAAGTGCTTCATAATTTGCAACGCCTAGAACAGCGCCTCTCAATCCCCGCCCCGAAACAACAAGGCCCTCAATTATCCTTACTGACAGTCTCCACGAGTTTCAGGCGCTGAATTTTCCCAGAAGGACCTTTCGGCAACTCGTCCATGAGATGAAAAGCATGGGGCGTTTTAAAACGCCCCAAATGTTTTTCACAGTGCGCGCTTAACGCCTTTAAATCAATCACAACGCCTGGGCTAGGCACCAGACAAGCGGCAATCTCCTCGCCATAGTTGTCATCTGCAATACCAATCGCCGCGGCTTCTAAAATACCAGGGAACTGATACAAGACATCGTCGATTTCTCGTGGCGCAATATTCTCGCCCCCTTTAATAATCAATTCTTTGATACGCCCAGTTACAAAAACATATCCGTCCTCATCAACCCGTCCCAGATCGCCCGTGCGGTACCATCCGTCTTTCGTGAAGGCCTCCGCCGTCTTGTCGGGCGCGTCAAGATAGCGTGACATTAAATTTGGACCTCGAACCTGAATCTCCCCCTCGGCGTTTATCTCAGTAACCACTTCGCTATTATTGGCGACGCGAACCTCGTTACCACAGGATTTACCCGGTGAACCGATACGATGCCCTTCTGGATTAAGCGGATTAGTCAAAATCGGAGCAGCTGTTTCGGTAATGCCCATAGTCTCAACCAATGGAATACCAAAACGCTCGACAAATGCATTGTGCACCGCGGGGGGAAGCGCCGCTGACGCCGATCGTCCAAACCTAACCGAACTCAGGTGGTCCAGAAGAGGTTGACTCTCTTTATCCTCGGCCCCCAACAAATAGGAGATGATCGTGGGCACCGCGCTAAACCAAGTGCACCGATAACGGATTATCCAATCCCAAAATTTTGAGACCCGAAACCGACTCGGCATCACGACTGATGAGCCACTCAAAAGCGGCGCCATCACCGTCACCACCTGCCCATTAATATGACACAGCGGTAACACGCACAGCGCTCTGTCTTTATCTGTGAGATGATGTGCCGCTACAGTATTTGCGCCACCCGCCAGTAAGCTTGAATTAGAGTGAACGACACCCTTGGGTCTGCCGGTCGTGCCAGACGTATATATCAGCAACGCATCATCCAACGCAGAAGGCTCGGTCAGTGCCACTGGGGATGACAGACGAGGCAACTCTAATCCTTGTTGTAGTGCGCCACTAACTATTTTCAACCCCGGCATTTGATCTTTTTTGATTTCCTCTGCCAGCGCTCTATTTTCATCATCAACAAAAACAATCTGAATCATAGAGTGACTAAATACATAGCGCAGAGCGCTATCGCCTGCCACCGGATTAAATGTGGCGACGGTATAGCCGCTGTACATCACGCCTAAAAAAAGCTCTAATGCCGCTCGACCATTTCCACGCAACATGCCTACTCGGGAACCTGGGGTTAACCCTTGATTCAAAAGATACTGCGCTAATTGTCGAGCGGTTTCCTGCAGTTCGGCCCAGGTGATCTGGCTATTTTCATCTGGAAAAACAGCAAAAACTTTTTCGGGCTGATTTAGTGCGTAGTGATCAATAATGCTTTGGATAGTCAGATCACGGCAGTCGCGTATGTCAGCGAAATCCATGGGCGTCCTATTTCCCATAGCGCGACCAGTACCCCATCAGGAAATCATCAGGAGATATTGTTTGAGGCTTAATTCTGCTTACGACACGAACAGTATTAATAAAATGTTGATAGTTCATATTCTCACTGATACTGTTGCTGCCCCAGCTTCCACAACCCATCGAAAGCGAAAAAGGCAGCGCATTATCCAAACTGCCGCCCGTTGCAAAGCAATGCGCCTGATTAACAATCACGCGACAAGTCGGAAGTTTCAATCCGATCTCTAAGGGACGCCCTTCTTCTGAGGTATGAATCCCGACCGAATGTCCTGCCCCTTGATATGCATAAATCTCATCTACTTTCAAAAGAGCGGCTTCAAAATCCGGCACACGATACATTGCAAGCACCGGGCTTAATTTTTCACCCGAGAATGGATAATCGGCGCCAGTCCCCGATTCCTCGACCAAAAGCACTCGCAGATCAGGTCCACCGGAATCTGAAAGCCCTGCCATTTGCGAAATCTCTTTCGCACTCCGCGCAGTCACTTTAGGATTCAGTTTTCCATTGACCCACATCAATTCCTGAAGTTGGGACTTCTCGTCGCCCGTGAGAAGGTGCACGCCACACGAAGATAATGCTTTAAGTAGTGGACCGACTGCACTTTCCACAACAACAATACTGTTTTCTGATGAGCAACTGGTCGCGTTGTCAAAAGATTTCGACGCCACGATACTTTCAGCTGCCTGTTGATAATCGGCAGTCTCATCGATGATAACGGCAACATTACCTGCGCCTACTCCGACAGCGGGGGTGCCGCTCGAGTAGGCGGCGCGGATATTATTTTGAGAACCCGTCGCGACGATCAAATCGACCGACTCCATCAGCGCCTGGGTCGTGGCTTTGTTTATCGGACGGGGTAATTTTTGAATCAAATCTACCGGTGCACCGATCTTGTCTAACGCACCACGAAACAAATCTACCAACTCCCCACATACCGCCTCGCCTCGAGGTGAAGGTGCAAGAATAATTGCGTTCCCTCCCTTCAGCGCATTCATCACCTTATTTGTTGGGGTCGCAACCGGATTCGTAGAGGGTGTTATCGCGCCGACAACACCGATCGGTCGTGCAATTTCAATAAGACCTCGCTCTGTATCTGTTGCGATCACACCAACCGATGGCGCGCCTGTTAAGTCTCGAAGCAGTCCCAGCGTCTTTCGATGATTTTTTTTAAATTTATCTTCAATATCACCAAGACCTGTGTCTTCGACCGCACGTTCAGAAAGATGTTGGTTGCGACCCGGTTCAAGCACCACCCACGCAATCGCAGCAACAACGTCGTCGACCTCGGCTTGATTAAAATTCGCGTAGAGGGCTTGAGCCGCCCTTGCTCTGGCAAGCAGATCGGCCACAATGGGATCGATAGTCATAGGTTTATTCTAATTTGGTACGAAAAACGGCATTAACTTCACGCTGGCAAATGGCTTAATCAGAAGTTCAAAGACACATCCTTATGATGTGCAGTGCAACTCGCCACAAACAGCGCCTGCTCTTTAGTCAACTTAGCCTGTTGCCTGAGACCAATTGTCTTACTGACTAAAATGTCAATTTCTTCAAGCGGGCTTGCAAGATCTGCCAAGGCTTTTTCTCGCCATTCAACCTCAACTCTGAAGAGGGCAACCGCTTTTCCCATCTCAGAAAGCGCTTTTTCCATATTTGGATTGTCACCTCTAAGTGCCTTGCGACTTTTATTCACCCGGGACTTTATCTTGCTCGTGCCATTCACACGGCCCAGCGCGCTTCGAAGATCCTTAAGTTGCTGCATAGCAATCTCCGGGGTAAGCGTTGGCAAGTCTTGATACATGTTTTCAAGCCGCGGGCCGAATTTTTTAAGTGCTGGCGTCGAATTAATCAGTTGTTGAGTTTCGACTAAAGCCATATAAGCGTCATCAACGTTACGACGATAAGCATTGACTTTGGTTTTGTCGTCCTTCAGGAGCTTAAGGTAAGCTGCGTTCTGATCTGCCCATATCTCGGGTATTTCGTTCTCAAGCACGATTTTTTCGGCGACCATTTTATCAACCTTACTATTGAAATCTGCCACTGAAATCTCTGAAACCTCCCCACGTTCAATGCGGCCCAACGTTTGCTCTATCTTGGCAATATCCCGCTCCAATCTTCGGATCTGATTTTGAACAAACCTCACCCGTTTATGTAACGGTCGATATTCCGCTTCTGCTTCTGCCTTCACAGCATGAGCATTCTTGACGTCCTCTACGAGTGAAAATGTCGCTCGAATATTCGACGCCACCAAATTAAGTTTTTTACTTACATTATCTGGCAAATAATCCGACCGGATATTTTCAAGCCGGCTGGCAGCGGCGATCAATTCATTTTCTTCAGTCAGATATTCATTAAAAACATAATCCTCCAAACAATCCTGAAGCTTTGGATTCATAGGCGGTGGTGAAGCCTCAGAGGTCAGATACATCCTTGCAGGAAGATAATTCACCAAACTTGGTAGGTAGCCGACAAAAGCCAGCCCGACGAGCTGCAACCCAATAAACGGGATGACGCCTTTATATATCTCTACTGTTCTAACGACTTTGGCTGCCACGCCGCGCAAATAAAACAATGCAAAACCGAAAGGTGGCGTCAAGAATGAGGTCTGAATATTTAGCCCAATCATGACACCTAACCAGACTGCCGTAATGTTTGCACTCGGGTCCATCAGCAATATAGGCGCAACAATCGGAACAACCACAACCGCAATTTCAATAAAATCGAGGAAAAACCCAAGAACAAAAATGACGGCCATTACCACAATGAATTGTGTCCAGAATCCTCCCGGTAAACCCGTGAGGTACTCCTTAACTAAAACTTCACCGCCAAACCCCCTGAAAGCCGAAGTCAGCATTGCCGCACCGATCAGGATGATAAAAACCATCGAGGTCGTCTTAGCCGTCTCGATCATGACGCCATTGAGAATGTCATAGGTCTTATGCGCCCGCCAAAGAC
>Ga0315315_10002782_pt1 | contig 16016 bp, 23 predicted proteins | sample M140m3416metaG_FD_203699 | JGI IMG/M metagenome (GOLD analysis project Ga0315315, IMG submission 203699) | Ammonia-oxidizing marine archaeal communities from Monterey Bay, California, United States - M1 40m 3416 | ecosystem: Environmental > Aquatic > Marine > Intertidal zone | place: USA...
CATCATTAGAACGGTATGTCGTCCTCTGGAATTGTCTGGTCGTTGGCCGGTTGCAATTGTTGTTTAGGAAGTTTTAGCGTCGCGTCAATTCTTGGCGAACGGTTTACGTCGCCTGCTTTAGGCGCGGGAAAGTAACTAACCTTGTTTCTGTCGCCGTACTGAATAGACTCTTCGATTTTTAAGGCTACTTTCCCCGATCGCATTTTTAACGCTTGCGCGTCGACGTTAAGCGGGTCGGCTGGTAGTCCGCCGGTTGCGGTGTAGTATTCCGATAGATTTTCGATTCCCCAGTCGGCATATAGGGCGACGTAGTGGAAAACCGTTTGGCTTTTTCCGTGGCCGTCGAAAACCTTCAGCTTCAAAACTAATTGTTCGCGTGGTGGTGGTGATTTAGTTTTGCATAGCTCCGCGTCGATCGTTTCGAAATCGTAAACGCCTTTCGGCCACGGCGCGAACCCGCTGGTAGGGTTTAACATGTTATCCTTAAAACTTTCGTCAATTTGGTAATTCATTAAACGGCTGCTTTCTTATCTAATTTCGTTTGCATCATTTCAATTAGCTTTGTAATTTGCTCGTCGGTGAACTCTTCGAAAGAACCAGCGTTAGCACGCGTTAGCCATGCTTTTTGTTTTGATTCGGTGATAGCGGTCGACGGGTCGTCGACAATCGCGTTAAATTGAGCCACGAGCGTTTTTAACGTTTGGATTTGGTCGGCTGTCGCCAGAACAATTACACGCGGTGCCGCTTCAATAGTGTCGATTCCGAAAGTGTTTGCGAATTCTGCGTAATTCCAGTTAATCGAATCGCCCTGCGGAAACTCTAACAGGCGGCTTTTTTTGATTAGCCCACGGTAACGCGGGCCTTCCTTAAATACCTGTATCCAAAAATCCAACTCGTATTCGAGTTTGTCCCAACAATCAAACGTTAAACCAATCATTCCGTTTTCGCCGTTAGACTGCTTGCCCCATTTATCCTTTTCGTGCGCGATTAAAATTACGTTCATGTCGACCTTGTCGAGCCAACGCAACAACCGTTTAAGCGGCTTTTGTGCTTCCTTCATATGTTTACCGAATTCGTTTCCGACGCGTTCCTCCGCGATTCCTGCGGCGGTGTGATATAGCTTCGTCACGCTATCGATTATTAACGTCTTGCGATCGTGTTCGACGGTCGCCAGTGTAATAACCTCTTCGATTACACATTCGAAATCTTGCGAGCCTTGTTCGACTCCAAAATACATAGCGTTCGAAGCGATTAGCTTTTCTTTATAGTGTGGTTGCGTTGCTCCGCCCTCGACGTCAATGTAATACGCGTTCGGAAAATCCATCGCGACCCACGTTTTGCCGACGCCCGGTTTTCCCGAAACCAATAATTTTGCCCGCCGCTCGTTAGCGTCTGCCGGGGTAATGCTGTTCAATGTTCTAACCATGTTTTTTGCCTTTCTTTTGAGCTGTCAATAAATTTCGTCGTATTTGTGCGACGGCGGGGTTTTGAGATTCCCACAACCTTAACCAGCCTTCGCGTCGTGCCTTGTTAGCTTCTTCTAATTTGGGTTCGATCTGTTCAAACCATTTTTGCGCTGAATTCTTATTTTCGATTCGCTTGCGTCGTCGAACGTTGTGCTTACAAACTAAGCATTCAATTTTCTTTGTGACCGAACCACACTCTTTACACCGCTTCGCTTTGGTTCGCTCGAAGACTCCCACGGTTTCCCCGCAACAAACCCGTTTAACGAATTGCGCACTTCGGCCAATAGCGGTAGCGATTTTCGTGTAGGACAATCCGTCGTCGCGTAGTTCTATTATTTTTTTTGCGACGTTAAATTTGTTTTGCATCTTCTTCGGCGATTTTGATTAGGCGATCGAGGAACCAGCGTGCTTTGTGTAAATCGGTAACCGGGTCGTCCGGGTGCTTCACTTTCCAACGCGTTATGTATTTCAAAATTGCGAATTCGTGCGAACCGAATCGGTGGCTTTCCGCGTAATCCATAACCTCGATTCCTTTGAGGTAATAGGCGGGGCTTATCTTGTCTGGTTTCATCGCGGTTTAACCTTCGTTTTCATTTCGTAAACCGGAACGATAATATGGGCCGCTCGTTTCGTAACGCGGCATTGGCGTTGGTCGAGGCGTCGAATTACGCCAGCGTTTTCCAACCCTTTTATTCGCTTATGGACGTCTCGTATGCCGGTGAGCTGCTCGTATTCCCGCGCGGTAAGTCCGGGATTCTTGCGAACGGCTTCAAGAATCTTGTTAGCTTGCGTTTTCAGTCGTCCGCTACTGCGTAAAGCTTCGACGGCTTTATGGCTGGTAGTCGGGTCGCTACTTCGTGCGAGTGGTGTTTGTAACATTGGCGAGATTCCTTTTCGCGGGGCTTTGCAATAAAAGAGCGAGCGTAGAGCGATCGTCTAGCGGTTCGGCTGCGAGTTTAATTCGAAACTGGTCACCACATTTGTTAGCGGTAATCTTGTTCGCTCGAATCCAATTGCGAACGGTTTGCGGTGTTGCGTTGGCGAGCTTCGCGTATTCGCTAACCGTCGTGTATTGCTTGCTTTGCATTGCTTCCGTGCGTTTATCTATTTGGTATCGAATAAAAGTATTTGGTACCAATCTAATAAAACGATATGAGAAAGCAAGAATAATTCGATTGATTGCATTGCTCTATTTAGCCAGTCGTGCATAATCAAAAATAGATTTATTTAGCCCCTTTTGTGATTGGAAGCGGGCTAATACAAAAAAGGTGCAAACAAATGTCCGAGTTGAAGCCGGAAATCTGGACGGCGGAAATGCTCAAACTAAAGGCCGACGAATTAGAATCGATGCGTGCGCAGCTGCTAGCGATCGCCGATTCGATGGACTCTAAAAAAATCGGCGAGCTACAAGTTCCGAAAACGAAGAACTTCGACCGGGGTGTTGATTTCGTCGCGGAGTTCATCACAACCGCGCACGCTTTATTACTCAGGGAAGTATTAAAGTAACGTTTTCGGGCGTCCGATAAGTTCAAACAGGTAAAGCCCCCTGCGACCAAAAATCAGCCGTGTACATTTTTGTACATTTTGATTTCAAACGTACATTGAATTTTGCATAAGTACATTCGATTCGGCGGTTATTTTTTGCAAATGCAATTAACGCACTTTACGCAATGGGGCTTAAATACTAAGCTAAAACTAGTATCGCAGGTTAAAAGCGGTTAAACGCACCCAAAATTCAAAGCCATCCTAATTCGCCCTACGGAACAGGAGGTTACAGGTTCGAATCCTGTGAGGTGTGCTAACTATAAACCACTAAGTTTATAGTGTATTGTTCGCTTTTACCCCTCGCGATACTACTAACTAAAGTAGTCGTTGAAAATGTATAACGTACATTTTTGACCCAGAAAGCGAGACAAATATTATGGGGTTAAATCTTAAAGAGCGACCAACCTATAGGCGCGCTAAACGGAAAAACGGAAACGATAAAGCTTACATTCGTTTTCATTATTGGAAAGACGACGAAACAAAAGTTCAACACCCGGACATTTATTTCGGCAACTACAATTCCGACCAATCGTTAGCCGCCTATCAAAAATGGTGTAGCGAGAACGTCGGGGCTAGCGACGATTTTTCCGAGTCGGTGTTAATGCAAACCGCACTCGAAGAATATCTATTAACCATCAATTCGTCGTTTAAGGAATCTTATAGCGAGCCGCGCCGCTTAGGTGTAAAGCTGCTCGCACCGTGGGCGAAGCTGCCGGTTAAAGACTTCCGTAAAAAACATATGACGCAAATCCGCGACGATCTGTCGAAGCTTCCGCGAGCGCTTTCCACGCAAAATCGGAAACTAAAATACATTCGCGAATTTTTCCAGTGGTGCAGCGAGAAAGATTATTGCAGCGGGTCGAAGCTGGCAGACATTACCAGCGTTCGGTTAATCATGAAAGGCGAGAACCAAATCCTGCCACGCAAACAACGTAAAGCCGTGAACCTCGAACACGTCAAACAGACCGTCGAGCATTTGTCGCCAACGCTTCGCACTATGGTAATGCTTCAAATGTTTACCGGGATGCGTTCGGGTAATCTTGTTGATTTAGAAAACCGGCTAATCGATCGAACCGGGAACGTGTGGGTTTACGTTCCGGAACATCATAAAGCGGACGATAAATTTGAACTAAGGATTTCGATAATTAAACCGGCGCAGGTTTTGTTGCAGGAATATATCGAAAGCCGCCCGAAGCTAAAACGCAAATCTCGTTACCTCTTCCCGGCCTTCGAAAGCTACGCGTGGTATAAGGCCCGCCATAGCGAAAAAGAAACGTCGCTTGTCGACGATAAAAAAGGTTCGACCGGCTGGCAAATGCGGCAGCACGTTAAGGCTAACCCGGAGGCGAAAAACTGGAAGTGTACAAAATGGGTGGAACTGCTAGGCGTGAATCGCTCGACGATTTGCCAAACCTTAGCGTGGCACGAATTCAAAACAGAACGCGAACCCAAATATCAAAAGCGGGGCGAACGCGCTGTAATTCGTTACAAGATCGCAGGCGAAGCAACCTATAAAAGCTTAGGCCGTTACGACTCGGAGATTAGCCGCGAGCGTTACGCCGAAGAACTCAAGAGGTGGCGAAACAAATTGCCAGCGGTCGCGCAACGACAACGGCGCAAAGCGAAAACGATTTCACAAATCAAAATACCAACACGAGTGCGAGACAAGTTCGACGCGAGCAGCTACCGTAAAGCACTGGCAAAGGCACAAACGTTGGCAGGCGTTCCCGACTGGACGCCGCACGAGCTGCGACACGCAATGGCTTCGATTATCGATAGCAATTTTGGAATCGAAGCGGCGCAAGCGTTTCTAGGACATAAAACAATTCAAGTTACCCGTGAGTACGCCGGGCAGAATCATAAACTGTGTTTGCAGGTTGCCGAACAATTGAATTTGACGTTTCCGGCATAATGGTTAAACACAATTCGGGTTCGCAGCTCTTACGAAGTGTAACGTATGATTCCGCCGCGTCGCGGGTTGCGAACGTGTGTAAGCGTTTATGATTTTCGAAAATTGTAAACATGTCTTTCACTACTACCCGTAGTAATTGCTTTTCCGGAGCGTCTTTATTTTAATCACAACCCAAATCGCCATACAACAAAAAAAATGTAGCAATTAAGCTACAATTACCAACCCCTTATATTAAGAACGCTACAATGCCCAGAAAAATTAAAACAGCAACGTCGCCCGCAAAGCTTTTGGCGTCGATCGATTTATTATCGTCCCATTTAGAACACTTACGGCAAACGTTGGACGACTGCAAAAAAGACAAAATCGAAGAACTCGAAGTTTACTATTTTGAAAGCTATCTAAAATCGGTCGATGCTATTTGCCGGTTTGCCGCTAGTGCGAAAGCGGAAGCGCTGAATTTGAAAATCGAAAGAAGCCGCGCAAAGATTAAGAAATCTTAGAAAGCAGATTCCACAATAAACACCCTACGCCGCTTATGGCAGCACCGACCGCCGTTCTAAACGCCCACGTCGTGTTTTTCTGGCTGTCGTCCATCTCTTGTTCAATATGATATAACCGCGCCTCTAACGACGGTCTGCCATTGCCAGCGAACAACCGGCTTAATGGTTTAAGTTCTGCGTTAATCGTCGTTTGTACGGTTTCAATTTTAGAATCTAATTTAGCTACTTCGGTTCGAATGGAACTTATAGCCTCTAAAACTCTTGCGTCGTCTGTCATTGGGGGTACCTTTTGCAAAGGACGAGCCGACACGTTCTAAACCGAATGGTAATCGCGTGTCGGCCCGCTCGCTTGGCACGATTTATAAACCGGGTCGCCCGGTGGGGATCGGACGACCCGTACTCGCGGAAAGCAAAAAAACGCGAGGTGTGTTCTCTATTTAATTATCGAAAAATCTAACGCGCGAAACAGTCGGTTTTACTTGATTTGCTGTTTCGTGATTTTGCGAAGGACGATATTTATTAGCGCTACCGCTCCCGATACCACGGCGGCAATTTCCGGGTTGTCGGAAATCAGGTCGCCGGAGGTAATGGCCGCTAAACCAGAACCTATTAAAGTGAGCGCGTTAATCCAAATCGTTTTTGACTGGTACCATTTTTTAGTCTGCGTTGCCATTGTTGTTTCCTTACATCAAAAATTTGAATAGCGAAGTGAATTGAAAGCCGGTAGCCGACCCGATCGCAAAAACTGCTAACCCGGTCATCACAAGGATTGCCAGCCATTTCCATTTCAGGGCTTTATATTTTTGTAAATTAGCTTTTGCGGCTGTCTTGTCTAATTTGTAATCCTGCCGCGTAGTTTTTGACGTCGAGCGAACTTCGGCCTTTGTCGTTTTAGACTCGCCGGAATATTGGCCGTCGTCCCGGTAACGACGTTTGTTTTTTTTGAATCCCATCACAAAACCCATTGTTGAAACTGTTTAACGAATTGTTCGTTGTTCTCGGAAGCGAATTCTAAGCCGATCGTTCGCGCTCGCTCTTGATGCTTCGTATACTTTTCGCGAAACCGACAAAGCGTGTTTGCGATTTCGTCCGGGTCGTCGGCGCAAGCCTGCCACGTCGAAGGTAGGTAACGAATCGAGTGCGAACCCACGACGGGTTTACCTAATAACAAATGTTCAAGACAAACGAAGTTCATTGATTCGGTAAACGAGCATTGCAGGCCGATATCACATTGCTTTATACGGGCCTCGTAATCGCTGAACGTGCCCCACGGAGCGTTTTCGACTTCCAGCCCTAACGACCTAATAAGTGGCGCTAGGACGCGTTCACGGTCGCGGTGGTTGCTAATAGCAACCTTGAAGTCGCTCGCCAGCGCTAAACCTAATAATTGGTTAGGAATGTTTTTGAGAACGTCGGCCCGGCAAACCAACGAAACTTGCATTGGATCGTTTGGCGGGGTTATTTCTGCCGCCGCTGGTATTACGATCGGGTTAGGCAACCAAAACGTCCGCGTTGTGTATAGCCGTTCTAAAAAACGTCTATCGTCAACGTGCGCATAAAAAGCGTTAACGTTTCGTTGTGCCAAATCGACGTGCTTTTCGTGGTAGCGAAGCCAATTCGTTACGCGGAACATATCGGAAAACGAAGAATGGTTAACGGTTAAAAATTTTATGTTCGGGCGGTTTTCAATAAGTACCGTCCATTCTCCCGGAGGAACCAGCATACATTGGTTAATGACGATTGAAGGTTTTACCGTGTCTACTAGATCGTTAAGAAACGACATAGAAAAATCATCGACCGGAACAATGTTTGTCGTCATTCCCAACGGTTCGATTAAGTCCGCCAGCTTCCCATTCTTGCGGTAATAGGCTTCGACGTTGGACGTCGGAACGAAGATAAGAACGTCGGCTTGTATTTGCTTATTAGGAAACATCTGGTTCATTTTCTTTTGTCGTTTCTTGCAGCCACCGCACGGTTTGATACCGACGGCGGAGGTGGCGGCGGCGATTTTATCACCCGCACCTTTTGATATTCGGAACCCGTCGTCGCCGTAAGCAATCCCGCAGCGGCAGTAAAACGGGAAGCGGTCAACGTCGATTTGAAAATTACACTCGTCGCAATCTATTCTCATTCCCTAATAACCTTTATTCGATAACCAAACGGCCAACTTTGAAACGGGGCAGGACACATTATTTGGCAGGTGTTAGGGTGATTCCACCACCCGTAACTAGACGTATAAATCACAAACTCGTGTGGTAACCCGCAATCAGCTACATACGTTCCGCCCTCGTGCCATCGGGCCGTTAAACCTTCAACGTTCGGCTCGCTGGCGATGTTATATTTTTTGCCTTCGGGGTTATCTACGAAAGACTTGCGCCACACTTGGACATCAGCGTTTAACAGATTACTCCAGCGCGCACGGTTTAGCTTCAACCAGAACTTTACGTTATCGTTTTCGAACTCGTAAACACAATCGGAGGTTTTGGTAGCTAAATAAGTTCCGCTGGTTACTTGGCAACTATACCTGTCGCATCCGTCTGGTATGTTCGTATCGAATCGTTGAACCCAGCGATAAGCCTGCGTATCCCACGTTTTGTATTGCCGACCCCATTCAATAACGACTTTATAAAAAGCCGGTGCGTTTCCGCAACCTTCGCAAATTGTTTTTGAACATTCGCGACACCACTTCCGGCGTTCCATCACCGCCATTAATGGCGATTGAATTTGGTTGTCGTCTTCAACTGGCGAGATTCCGGTCTCAAACCCAAAACGCTTGCCATCGTGTAGCGTTGTGGAAATCATTTCGGTATGTAAAATTCCATCGGAATCTGCGAAACGTTCCCATTCGTGATCCTGTTCACCTAACCCAACTTGTATTTGATCGGTTAAAGTGCAAACCACTAAATGTATATATTGATGATTTAGCGTCGCGGTAATAGCGTCGCCAACGGCGGATTCGCTGCCGCCTGTTACCTTGTAAAGTTGTAACGTAACGTCTGTTTGTTCAAAACCTGCGAAAGCGGAGTCCGTGGGAAATACAAGGGTCGCGGTACATTTAAGCCGGTGGTAATTGTGGTAATCTTTGTAATCAAAAACCAGCGAAATTTCATAATCGTTGTCGGTTAAATCGTCGTCATCTTCGTCGAAAGCTAGGAAAAATCTTAAACTGTAATTGTGATTCTTTGCGTGCTTAACTTCGTGGTAACTAATCCATTTTGTATCTGCGTTGTTGGCTTTGATTACGGCGTATTCCTCGACCGCCGGGTGGAAGTTGTCGAAATTGAGATCGTCGTTCGTCGACGGTATTTTTTCGTACTGGTATTTGTATATATATTCGGCGTTTCTCGCCCGCCTTACGTGTAGATTGCCGTCCGACCATTGTTGCCGAATACCGACGCCGGTTGTATGCGGTACGCAACCCTCTTGGCATTTTGGGCACGCCCCATTTTCTTTGTTGTGCAAGTAGTTACCGAAATTCTCGAAAACAGGGCCTTTGTTATAAGCACCGTAATTCGGCCAGCTGTTTGTTTTACGGGCCGTTAGTTCCGTATCGTCGGGCGCGACGTGAATTGTTCCCGTACCAAACCCGACTTGGGTTCCTGTCCCGTTCATCTCTTGAGTAAACGACCAGTGCCCTTGCTGACTTGCACCTTGCGAGCGATAGAAATAAGTGAAGTAGTCTTTAAAGTCGAATAGATTCGTTCCCGCGTTCCAAAAGGTACCGTTGAATCGTTCGTCGCTTCGGCTGGATTGATAAACGGTAACGGCCATTTTGCCGTCGTTCTCGTAAGTTTCCGGCGTGTAACACCATTCCAAAGTTATCGGTAAACCGGCCGCTATATAATTGTCTAAACTGCCGTCCGGCCCTTCGTCGGTGTACCAATACCGCGTGTCGCCAATTCTCATATCTGATCCGGCGGAGCGTTCGTAAAATTCTATTTCGGAATATTTGTCGTTCCCTTTTTTAACTTCGGGGTCGGAAAAAATCCACCCGACGTCGGTTCGACGTCTAATCCGTAATTTTGCATAAAGATAATTATTTGCGTCTTGATAGGCACAAATTAAAACGATTTCAAAATCACAAAATTGCGTATTCGTGGCGTAATCATTTGGCCTATAGTCGTTCGACCACGGCGCTTGAACAGTAACGACACTTCGTTGATGATTTTGGTCGAGCGGCTTATAGATTAAAAGCGCGTCGTCGCTTTCGGTCATTAAACCTAATGGTTCGTCCGGGTCGCGGGGGTATTTAGCGTCTTCGACAGTCTGGTAATATCTTTTTGTCCAAGTTCCGGAAAGTTCGTTCCACGTCGAGTCGTAGGTTTCGTAATCTCTAAAACCTGATCGCCCGTAATAACTAAAGTATTTTGTCCTAACGTAATCGTCTTCGCCGTCAGGTTTACGGTAATAAAGTTCGAGCGGGACGCCTTCACACTCGCAGCAACCGCACCCCGGATTATGCTTTTTCGTAAACGTCATTTAATCGGTTCCACAATCCTCGACGTCGACGAACCATGTGTCGTACATGTTTTTAACTTGGACGTTGGAATCGCCGCCAACTTCGCTGGTTACCATGTTCCAAACTTCTAGTTCTTGTTCTAGCTCGATTAAAACGATAATCTTTAGGCCGTCGCGGTCGATTTCTGCTTTGGCGTGATAAATCTTACAGTTTGCTTTGCCGCACGTTATTTCGTTGCTGCTAGAATCGTAAGTCGCACCGGGGATTCCTCCCGCCGGTGTACGAACAACAATACCGGCAGGGCCAGCCGTGTTACCGGCTCGCCTTAGTGAATAATAATTATCCGGGCGCGTTGCGTGGGTGTGTTCGTCGGCAACGCGCGCCAACTTGTCGACGCTGTCGCGGGTTAACGAATAGGATTTAGCCACGGCGTTTACCTTTCCGAGGTGCTTATTTGAATTGCGCGACTAGGCGCAGACCGATTCGTAATCGTTACGGCGGTCGGGTCGTAGCTGATTTGGCCGCCGGGGTTGATTTGTAAAGTCGTAATTGTTCGACTTGCGTTGCCCTTCATATTTAGCAAACCAGAATTAACCGTTGCGGTTGTAATCGAGCCGCGCCCCTGCGAATGAACGACGCCGCCATTCATAGTCAAATTCGTAATGTCTGCGTCCTCTTTCAAATAGACGGTTCCGTTTTCTACGGTGACGTTGGTTACATTGCCTTCGAGCGTTACCGCGCCGCCGTGAATTTGAATGTTTGTTAACGTGCAACCTTCGCCGACTTTAATACTTCCGGCAGAAATTCGAACCGTGGTAGCTGTCGACGTTTGGCCGTGGATACCAGCAAGGCAGACGCTGCCGCCTTGAACGCTCAGGGTGCCGATAGCCGTGCCGATTAAATACAAACCGTGTAAGCCGCTCGAACCTGCCGACGCCGTGCCGTAGATGATTGGGTCGACCGTGCTTCCGACAAGATCTAGATAGCTTATGCCCCCGCCGTTCCATTCTAAAAACGAAGCGTTTACTTGATAGAACGCGGCCAAAGTACCGATGGAACCCCGGTAACCCTTTTCGACCACCATAGAGTTAATTGCGACCGCTGAAAATGTCGTTGCGCCAGCGCTGAGGCTGGAAGTATAAAACGGCGTAAAACGCACGTCGTCCGAAGCTGTCGGGGTTGCCGACCAATTACCAGCCACCGAAGCGTCCGCCGGTGTGGTTGAATCATTACCGTAATAGGTTACGTCTGCCATTGTTTAAATCCTTTTTAATTAGCCTGCGTTTTCTGCGGGTTCGGCTTGGCCTTCTTCGTTACCCTCTGGTTGTTCTTCGGGCGTATTATTCAGGCGGCGAGCGAGCGCGCCATTCCACGGGACTTCGGGATAAATTGCGTATCTTAAAAACACCGAATCCGTGTTAGGGTTGTTCAAATATTGCCCGTTGCCGTCGAGCTTTAACGGTTCCTTTGGCGTCGAGCCGCCGGTACTAATACCGCCGTGCTGCGCTAGCCGTTTCATTTCCGAAAGACCGTCGTAAGTGGCCCCGGCTCCGAGTTCGTTTTGTGAATACCCGTAGTCCAAAAGATCGACCCGCCATGTGAACGGGTCGTAATGGAATTCGTATTCTAAAGCCCAATACCTATAAATTTGGTCGCCGACTTGCTGATACTTGAACGCTCCGGTTATCGATTGCATTTTGCAACTGTATTTCGGAAACGCATAATTAAAATTGTGGTGGGGGTGAAGCAATGACCAAACGTCATTGTTAACCGTGTCGATTAATAAATAATCGTCGAACGGAAAACTAGCGAGTCGCGTTTGTACTCTAAAGGCAATTCGGGCGCGGTCTTTTTCTAGCGGTGGATCGTAAGGAACTAAAGCCGAATTTACTAAACACGTTCCGTTTGAAATTCCGCCCCTAACATTACCAGCGCCAAACGTCGCCGTTGTTTGTCGCTGCGGCGCGCCACTCATGTTAAACCCAACCAGCGCGCCCGGTTGTCCAGCCGTGTCGACTTCATACCAACCAATGAACGCACCGAAGGCGGCTAACGTTTTGGTTCTTATCATCCCAATAGACAAACCCGGAGGTTCGTTAAACGGGTTGTCCTCTTTGTCTTCCGGGTCTTTGTCTTGCTCTTGATCGTCTTCGGGTTCCCTGTTCGCGTAGGAAGCGACTACGCGCCAGTTAAGAGTATCTACAGGGTTAAACGTTATCGTTTTACAAATGGCCGTTACGGACGATTCTGAATTACTAGTCCCGCCGCCGCTATAGTCCGAACCGACTTCGGGGATTCCTTCGAGTTCGCCGATTGCTTGCGGGCCTTTGCCGGGGTCGTCGACGGTTACGAGAAACGTTCGCGTGTATTCGTCTTTCCCGTCGAACTTAAAATTAGCCGTCCAACCGTCGTGTAATTCTCTTACAGTGTCTGCCATCTCGTCGTCCCTTATAAATTAACCGGCGTGGGCGGCCTTGCCACGTCCAGCGTTGCAAGCAAACGGTTCGTTTCTTGCTGCTCTTTAATTTGGCGTTTTTGGTTTTCTGCCATCTTTCGAAAATGGTCGTCGCTTTTCTTGCCAGCGGAAAACGCCGCAACGCTTCCACGGGTAACAGCTCCGAACGATTTTCGTTCCGTCCGGTCTTGTTTGTTTTGCTGCGCTCGCTGGCTCTTTAGTGTGTCGGTGGCTTTAGCGATCGCACGTTGGTAATTACTCCAACTTAGAACGCCTGCGTTTAGCAGCTCTTGAAGTTCGGCGACCTTATCCCGGAAGACCTCGACCGGAGTTCGCACGGCTTGCGCTACTTGATCGGCTTTACGCTGTAAGTCTTCGATTCTTTTCTTTTCCGCTTTTTCGGCTTCTTCTAGTGCCTTCTGTTTTTTGATCGCTTCAAAGACTGCGTCGTTGTTCTTTTCGATGGCGTCAGTTTTCTTTGTGATTGCGTCGGCGGAGTTTTCCGCACTTCCTACGCTCCCGTCGAACGCTGCGTTCATTCCGATGATAGCCCCGGTGGCAATAGCGGCCCCCGCTGCGAGCGTTGCCCACCCCATAGGCCCCGACAAAGCTTGCTGTATGATTTGAGCGGCGGTTAACGCTTTATAGATTTGAATTAAGCCGCGAATAAAACCCATAACCTTTTTGATAATCACGAAGGACGCAACAATGGCGGCAGTCCATTTAACAACGCTAACGGCTATATCTATCGTTTTCTGGTCGAGGTTTTTAACGAACTCGATTAGCTCCATAGTTTTATCGATTAGCGTTTCTATATGGGGCCGCAATTTATCGCCAATGGCACCCGCCAGCAATAAAAAGTTATCTTTGAGCGTGGATAATTTGCCCGACGTCGTTTCGGACATGTTGACCATCATTCCTTCGAAAATTCCACCGCTTGCGGTCATACTGTTTAATGCGCTGTCTATAACATCAAACGACAGTTGCCCCTGTTCCGCCATTTTCAAAATTTCTTCGGTTGATACGCCGAACTTTTCCGCCAGAACCTGAACGATAGGAATTCCACGTTCTGCCATTTGCATAATCTCTTCGGTCATGGCTTTACCTTTGGCTTTGATCTTACCGAAGATGTTTGCAAGGTCGCCAATAGGAACGTTAGCACCGGCGGAAATGTCCCCTAGCATTTGCAAGCGGTTTTGTAATGCTCCGGCAGATACGCCAAACGCCATAAGTTTTTTAGACGCTGCGACTATGTCCGGGAATTGGAAAGGAGTGGTTGCCGAAAATGCTTTAAGATTATTTAGCGTTTGTTCTGCGACCGTCGCGCTTCCGGTCATTGTGGTAAATGCAATCTTAGACCGTTCGAGTTCCATAGAAAAATCTAAACCGGCCTTAAGTGCGCGCATGGCTCCCAACGCACCGACCAACCCGATAATCTTTGTTCGAACGCCGCCCATTGTGCGTTTCATATCTTCGAACCCACGAGTTATTTTCGCGGTGTTCGCGGCTCCCGCTTTTTCGAGCCGTGATATTTGAGACTGCAAACCCTTAATCGTTTGGTTTGCGCCCTTCATGGCGGATTCGAATTGCCCGACGCGAGCCGTTAAAGCGACGGCTAAATTTGCTACGGTTGCCATCTATTTAACTCCATAGTTTGCGGCAAAATATTTTAGTGCTTCGTCGGGTTTCATTTTCTGGTTCGGTCTTTTCGGTTTTTCATTTACTGAAAACGTCGGCATATAATCGTCGATTTTTGCTAGGTCGTGTTTTTTCGTAACCTTCGTATTAAAGACAGTCGCACAAATCATTGCTGTCCGCTCCCACTCGTCTCCGAATGGCTCAATAGTGTAATAAGCCATCCATTCGTCGAACATTTCGGGCGTGATTGAATCGAGCATATCGTCAACGTCGACCCAACCAAATTCTCGCGCTAGCTTGAACGCGAATCGTCGGCGAGGGTTGCGGTCTCGGAGTTTTTTACTAGTTCCGCGATTCCGTCGCCCTCTGTCATTCCAATATGTATTTCGCACTGTTTAGCGATTCTGGTAATAACTAAGGCGTCGATATCCGCTAGCGCGCTTACGTTGTCGTCGCTGAATAAACGGTCGCCTTTATCGTCGACGGCGCAAATTGCGACCAATCGGCGGCTAGCGTCCATTAATCGTGTTCGACTAACGCCCCTTCCAGACTTCGAAAGTAAGTCCGTTTCGTAACGGGATTTTTCCCGTTCGGTTAACGATTGAATTCTAACCTTCAAATCTATTTCGGGAATTTCAACAAACGAATAACGGCGTTTGCTAAATTGCAAAATATCATTCTTATTCGCTATCTTCATAATTGTCCTCGTCGTCGTCGACTAAAATGTTGTCGTTGGGTTGCAATCGATCGAGTGGAACCGAAAGCCATATATTACGTTCGTCTTTGAAAAACTCGCGCCCTTCGCGCTGGATAAATTCCGCGTCCTCCTTATCCATCGTGTAAAGCATAATTAAATCGCTATCGGGTTTATCGTACGTCGTGCCGACAACGTTTCCGTCTGCCCAAATTTCAAACATTCCTTTATGAACTTGCGAACCGTCTTCGCGCTTCGCCGAGTGCGGAAGAATAGATAATTGCATTGTTATTCCTTATTAAGAAAGTGCGGGCGGCGTGTCACCGTCCCAAGTAAAAGTTGCCGTTGCTGTCATAATTTCGTCTCTTACCGCTTCGGGATAACCGGCAGCGGTACAAAAGGCGGTGCCTGCTAATGTCTGCGCACTGCCTCCGGAGGTTGTCGGAGGAATAGAAATCGAAAGCGTTGCAGCGTCGCCGGTAATACTTGGAACCGAACCGCTATAGTAAAACTCTATTTCTACTTCGCCGGGTTCAATTACTCCCGACGGTATTTTTTCCATAAAATCAGCGGAACCCAGCGTGCTAGCCTCGACCGCTTCCCGCTCTAAAACGGCGGAAGATATAGAAATTAGATTACCGATAGCGCCACCGAAAGAAACCGTAGCGGCGTTACCTGTCGCGTAATTAATAGCCATCAAAAAACTCCTAATCTTCTAAGAAAATGCGGGTCGGCTTGCGGAATCGCCCGACCATGTGAAAGTTGCGGTCGTAACCATGATGTCATCGTTCACCATTTCCGGATAACCAGAGGACGTACAAAAGGCGTCACCGCTTAAGGTTTTAGTAGAACCCGAACCAATCGCAGGAAATACGATCGAGAGCGTTACGTTAGCTCCGGCAATATCTTGTATGGTTCCGGTGTAATAAAATTCCACTTCGACTTCGCCAGCATCGGCAAGCGCGGCGGGAATCTTTTTAGCGTATGCGCTCGTATTATCTAAACCTGTCGCGTCGATTGCTTCGCGTTCCATCGTGGCCGAACTAATACTAAGCACGTTTCCTAACGCGCCACCGCCGACGCCTATCGTTGCACCGGCTCCGGTTTTTAAATCGATTGCCATTTATAAATCCTTTTAATGCGAGGGGATGGTTTGTTCGTGTATTATTTCAACGTCGATATCGACTCGGTATTTGCCAACGTCGGAAGCATCCACCGGCGCTAAATAATCTTCGCGTATATTTGTAATTTGTACTGATACCATTTCCGTCGAATTACTGGTTCCCGTCCAATCCTGTAAAGCCTCTCTAACGGCCTGCTGTACGTTGTAGGCGGCGATATGACTAA